>OFEZ01000745.1_pt1 | contig 21404 bp, 16 predicted proteins | sample 1521241 | NCBI WGS metagenome assembly OFEZ01 (sample SAMEA3504099, study PRJEB24116) | mouse gut metagenome | biome: mouse gut; feature: mouse-associated habitat; material: faeces | place: Denmark | collected 2011
GCCCGGGGATTGGGTGGAGTGCCGCCGGTCCAGGCAGGCCACCCAGCTGGTGAAGCTCACCGGGCGGAGCTTTTACGAGCGGATCAATCAAAAACTGGGAAAGGTGTGAGGGAGTTGAAGAGCAGGCGGCAGGCGGAGATGCTGCGGATTATCCGGGAGCAGGATATTGAGACCCAGGAACAGATGCTGGACCAGCTGGGACGGCGGGGCATCCGGGCCACCCAGGCCACCATTTCCCGGGACATCAAGGAGCTGAACCTGGTCAAGCAGCCGGGGAAGGGCGGGAACTACCGCTATGTGGCCTCGGGGCCCAGGCCGGTGGAGCACAGCTTTGCCGGACGGCTGAAAAATATCTTCAAGGAGGGTGTGGCCTCCTGCGAGGCGGCCCAGAACATTGTGGTGGTGCGCACCATGCCCGGCCTGGCCTCCGCCGCCTGCTCCGCCTTGGACAACATGGACATTCTGGGCATGGTGGGCAGCCTGCTTGCCATCCTGGCCTGCCACGGGTGGCGGGCGGAGAACGGCGGAGACTGCCGCCCTCTGCGGCGGCTGGTGGTGACGGCCTGCGCCGTGACACTTCTGTTTACCTTCCTGCGGATCTTCGCCCACAGCGAGGATTCCATACGGAGCGCCAATCCGGCCCTGTACTACAGGGTACAGTCTTTGATCGCCTTCTGGATGTAGCTGCAGGCTTCCCGGATGAAGTTTTGATTTTCCTCGAAGGAAAAGACGGCAGGGGAGGATTCCTCCCGGGGCTCTCCGTTTTCCCGGGAAGAAGGGAAATTCTTGCGGATGATAAAGGCTTTGCTGCTTAGCAGTTCCCGGCGGGTGATATAGCCCGGAATCTCATAATCCTGTTCCGTGAGCAGGATGTGGGGCATGGGATGCCGAAAAGGGTACTCCCGGGCCAGCCGCCGGTCGTGCAGATCCACATCCCTGCCGAAAGCGGCGAAATACGCCGGGTCCTCCGGGTTTTTCCCGGCTGCCTGAAGTCTTTGGGAGTGGGCGTCCCGGAGAGTCAGGATAAATACTTCATCGGCCAGAATATGGGTCACATAACCCAGGTACAGTTCATAGTCCGTGCTGCCGGGATGCAGATACTGTTCCGCGAAAGCCCGGAAAGCACGTCGGTATTTATCATAACAATCCGGCAGATGAAGTTCTTTCAGGTGTATGCCGTCCTTGAAATGGGTGTGCCGCTTCATTTCTCTTTGATATCCCTCCCGGGCCATGATGGCGTCGGGGGCCAGGCTGCCGCAGTAGAACAGGGCGGGATTATTGATTCCCAGGGGTTCCAGCAGCTGATCCGCGATGACCAGATGGGTGACTGTGCCGGCCATAATCATACCTCCCAGTATACATTTTTTATTGAGTATATCATATTTTGTTCTCCCTGTCACACAAAAGGACAGGATAGAACATGGCGAAGATTAAAAATATGTGGTACTATGAGGAAAACGCCGGGGCGGTGGAAAAGCCATGGCGCACCGGATATCAATGACGGGGAAGTGGAATTATGCGGGCCAGGGGACTCAGAAGCCGCTTATATGACAGCAGCCAGATTGACAAAGAGAATATGCTGTATCCTTCCGGGGCGCTGATGGCGCTTCTGATTCCTATTGTGGTGGAACAGCTGCTGAATTCCCTGATGGGCATGGTGGACACCATGATGGTGAGCAATGTGGGAAGCGAGGCCATTTCCGCCGTCTCTCTGGTGGATTCCATCAACAATCTGGTGATCCAGATATTTTCCGCCATGGCGGCGGGGGCGTCCATCCTCTGTTCCCAGTATCTGGGCGGCGGAGACCGGGAAGGCTGCAACCGGGCGGCCAGACAGGTGGTGCTCACCGTGCTGACTATTTCCCTGAGCGTGACGCTGGCGGGGCTGTGCCTGCGCAGGCCTCTGCTCCGGCTGATATTCGGCAGCATCGAACGGGAAGTCATGAGCAATGCGGAGAAATATTTTCTGCTGTCTCTGGCCTCTTATCCGTTTCTGGCGCTGTTTAACGCAGGAGCCGCCTTTTTCCGGGCTGGGGGTAATTCCCGCTTCCCCATGAAGGTGTCCGTTGCTTCCAATCTGCTCAACGTGGGAGGCAATGCCATCCTGATTTTCGGCTTCCGGATGGGGGTGGTGGGGGCGGCTCTGTCCACTCTGGCGTCCAGGGCTTTCTGTGCCGTACTGGTACTGGTATTCCTTCGCCGGCCCAGGCAGCCGGTGGTGGTAAACCACTATCTGCGGATTCGCCCGGACATGTCCATGATCTGGAAGATTCTGGCCATCGGTGTTCCCGCCGGGGTGGAGAACGGCATGTTCCAGTTCGGTAAGCTGGCCATCCAGTCCACGGTGTCTGCCATGGGTACGGCGGCCATTGCGGCTCAGGCCATGACCAACATTCTGGAGATGGTCAACGGCATCTTTGGAGTGGGGACGGGCATCTGTCTGATGACCCTGGTGGGGCAGGCCGTCGGCGCGGGCAGACGGGAGGAAGCCAAATATTATGTGGTGAAATGTACTTTCATCGGGATGCTGGGAATCCTGGTCTCCTGTCTGCTGGTGTTTGCCGTCACCGGGCCGGTGCTGTGGCTGGCGGGTATGGAGCCGGAGAGCGCGGCCTTGTGCCGGCAGATGGTGGCGGCCATCACCGTGGCCAAGCCGCTGCTGTGGGCTTTTTCCTTTATACCGGCATATGGGCTGCGGGCGGCGGGAGATGTGAAATTTACCATGATCACCGCCACTTTGACCATGTGGTTCATGCGGGTGGCCCTGTGTATCTTTCTGGTGAAAGTCTGCCAAATGGGGCCTATGGCGGTGTGGTACGGGATGTTTGCGGATTGGGCTCTGCGCAGCGTAATTTTCGCCCGGAGGTTCCTGAGCGGTCGCTGGATCCATGACGCAGTGGCCGGGAATATCGCAAAAAAATAGTAAAATAGGACCATTTAGTTGACAATTCCGTAAGCCCAAGAGTATAATATGCAATAGGTAATATTATCCGGTAAATATGGATAATCGGGGAGAATGATGAGGGATAAAACACAGATGGACAGCATAATAAGCCCGGAGAGTACGGGGACGGTCAGGGGGGACAGGGACGCGCTGACAGACCTCTATACTTTCCCTGCCGCGAAAGAGCGGATCAGCGATTGGATGAGTAAGAAGCCCCAGGGTACATACCATGTGGTGATATTACATGTGGGCAATATTTCAAAACTGACAGAAGAATACGGTTTCGCTTTTGCCATGGCGGTGCTGGAGAACCAGGCGGTTCTGCTGCAGCGCTGTTTTCAGTTGACCGAGAATATCCTTTTCTGCCGTCTTTGCAAGGATGTGCTGATGGCCTTTGTGGAGTGGGAGGATGCCTGGGAGTTGGAAGAACACTGCCGCAAGGTGCAGAGGAAGCTGCAGGACAGATATTTCGGCCGCAGGGAGAAACTGCGCTGCAGAGTGACCCTGGGCGTTTACCATTTGCCCCGGCCGGCCTGTGACCTGCGGCAGGCGTTGATCCGCTGCGGCAAGGCGGTGGGACATGGTATCCACAACAAAATTCCCTTTGTTATCTATGACGAGAGCGTGGAAAATGTGGATGTACAGATTGATGAGGAAGTGACGTTGGAGAAGATGGCGGAGGAGAAGCTGCTTCGATATGACAGTCCCTTCATCGCCTTTGCGGTAAGTCTTCTGTCGGATACCACCGATCTGGACAGCAGCCTGGATATGTTGGTCAAGCAGGTGGGCTGGCATTTTGGGTATGACGAGGTGATCGTCTCAGAGTTTATTCGGGACAACAGCACCATGGTGTCAAACAGATGGCGGCGGGAGGAGGGGATACTTCCCAACCCGGAGCAGATCAACACCCTGGACATCTGGGATGATTTCTTTTCGGGTTTTGACAAGGACGGTATCAATCTCACCTGCGATGTGGAAAAGGGCAGTTATTCCCAGCGGGATATGGCATTTTTTCATGAATATGAGATCGGCAGCTTCATCAATCTGCTGTTGTACAGCAATGGGCATCCCATCGGTTATATGACCTGCAGCAGGCATAAGCCCATTGAACAGGTGTCTGAGACGGAATTGAACACTCTGACCCAGCTGGGTAAGGTAATCAGTTCCTTTGTGGCCCTGCGGTTCCAGAACAGGCAGAACCAGGAACACATCGAGGCGCTGAGGCGGGACGAACTGACGGGACTGTATCACTACGGCGCTTTCCTGAAGGAGGTGCGCCGTGCGCTGTATCAGTGCGATCCCGGTCTGGCCTATGCCATGGTGTACATGGATGTGAGTAATTTTGCCTATCTGAATGAGAACTTTGGCTACAGCGAAGGCAATCAGCTGCTGAAGGACATGGCCAGGTGGCTGCGGTATATGAATGCGAAGCGCTGTATCTGCGGCCGGGTGTATGCGGATCGGTTTGTGGCCCTGGTAACGGGAGAGAGCCAGCAGGAGATAGAGGAGGAGATCCGTCATTCCGTGAGCCGCTTTTCCGACTATCTGCAGCACAGATATCCCATGGGGGATTTGCAGGTGCGGGCCGGCCTTTACTGCATAGACAATCCCGAGGCGGAGATTTTTACCATGATAGACGCCGCCAACCACGCCAGAAAGACCATCAAGGAGGACTATCTGAACCATGTGATGGTGTACACCGACCGGCTGCGCCAGACCAGGGCGGAGAAGATCAAGGTGGTGGCCAGTATCCATGACGCCATAGACAAGGGAGACGTGGAAGCCTATCTGCAGCCCAAATTCTCCATGAGGACAGGAGAGGTGGTGGGTGCGGAGGCCCTGGTCAGATGGCACAATGCCGACGGCAGTCTGAAGTATCCGGATCAGTTCATACCCGTGCTGGAGGAAGTGGGGTATATAGTAAACGTGGACTTCTGCGTATTCCGCCAGGTCCTGTCCTGCCTGAAGCGCTGGAAGGCCGAGGGCAGGAAAAGGGTTCCCATTTCCGTGAATTTCTCCCGGGTACATTTCCGGGACCATCATTTCTGTGACAAGGTGATGGGGATGCTGCGCAAGTATGGAGTGGAGCCGGAGTATATTGAGATAGAGGTGACGGAGAGTTGTATCTCCGGCAATCCCCTGGGCATGATCCAGCAGATGACCTGTCTGCGGGAAAACGGGCTGCGGATCGCCATGGATGATTTCGGCATCGGTTACTCTTCCCTGGGCATGCTGATCGACGCTAACGTGGATATTGTGAAGGTGGACAAGAGTTTTATCGACCACTATGAGACGGATCAGGAACAGCAGTATATCAATCGTATTGGCCAGTTGGTGCGGGCTGCGGGAAAAGATATTATATTTGAGGGCGTGGAGACCCAGCAGCAGATTGAATTTTTGCGGGATTACGGTTATGACAAGGCACAGGGCTACGCGTTCTCCAAGCCGGTGCCCATATCGGAATTTGAAAAGTGGATGGAGTGAGTTTAAAAACGTGGTTCTGAGAGATCAGAAGCCACGTTTTTTTAAGTCCTGAACCAGTTGTATATAGAAATCCCTTACGTCGAAGCCGGGTACATTTTCCCGGTTTAGGTCAATCATGTCCCCGTGGGAGATGCCCCGGGTGGAGGGGAGGGTGAGGAATTGGTAGGCCGAGCCCCAGGGAAAGGAGCGCTCTCCCACCAGGCCGTCATTGGGTCCGTCAAAATGCCGGCAGAGCATATGGGTGAAGTTCAGGGGAAAGCGTCCTCCTCTGGCCCGGGCGAGCCGGGAGCCCACGCTTTGGTAGAAAACGCCGGGCACATCGGGGGTTTCCTGATTGAACTTCTGGCAGAAGGAGGCGGTTAGATTGGTCACCGCGCCAAGGAAATCCGGATTGGGATCACCCAGCTTGCTCAGGGCGGTATTGTAGGCCCGGGCTACGGCCTGCTGCTGCCGGAGGGGAATTCTGGTCAGCAGGTAGTCGGCAAATTCGCAGCCCCGGTGGGGGGTGCTCACGGTGGTCAGGGAGGCCACATGGTCGGCCACGCCGGGAAGCTGCAGAGCCGCCCGGGCGTCCAGGCCGCCTTTGGAATGGGCGATGATGTTGAGTTTTTCACAGCCCGTCTTTTCAACGATGTCCCGTATCCGGTCGGCCAATTCCCGGCCGGAGTCCGCCACCGAGGCGGCAGACTGATGGTTTCCGTAATAGATTCTGGCTCCCGCCGTCTCCAGCGCCTGGGGGATACGGCCCCAGTAATTGAAATAGCGGAAGTCCCGGAAAAACACGCCGTGTACCATCAGGATTGGATACCTGGTGGCGCAGGGAAGCAGGAGGCTGTGGGTCCGGCTTTCCTGGAGTTTGCGGCTCTCAAATATCACTTCCCGGGAGGCCGTTCGAAAAATCAGGAACAGGGCGACCAGATGGGCGATGGGGATGAAGCCGCAGAGGATGCCGATAACCCGCAGCCGGATCCCAAGCTGACGGGAGGTCAGGTATACTCGCAGTATGCCGTTCCAGAAGAGCAGGGCCTCCGCACCCAGCAGTATCAGGCAGTGGAGAAGCCAGAAGCGGGCACTGCTCCGGGTCAGCGGTTCCAAACCCGGTATCAGGCCGACCATGCCCGCTGCAGCCAGGGGCACATTGATCAGGGTGGTGGCGGCAAATATGACCAGCAGATTGCAGCCCCGGTTGCAGACGCTCAGGCGGTAACCGACGGGGCGGCACAGGGGCAGAGCCGGATAGAGGTTCAACAGGAGGAACAGCCAGGGCGACACGGCCCGGAGCAGTCCTGGCATCCAATGCCAGGCTGTGCCGGCCAGAACGCTCTCCAGCCTGCCCAGCAGCAGATAGTCGGTTCCCAGCATGGCCAGCAGGGAACCCAGTATGTATTCCAGAATCTTTTGCGGTTTTGACATGGGCAAGTCCTTTCTCACAGGCACTTTTCTTATATAAAATCATACACATTTTGCAGGATAAAGTAAAGCATATGTCACTTTTTTCTTCCGGCACACATAACATAGAGCATCAGTCATTTTGAAAAGGGAGGATATGAGAGCATATGAGAAGAAAGAATCAGGCAGGAAGGCGGACCCGGCTGGCGGCAGTGCTGACGGCGGCACTGACAGCGGGGCTGTTGGCGGGATGCGGCGCTCCCGGCGGAAATGCCGGCGGTGACGGTAAGTTGACGGAGGTCACTTTGAACGAGGTGGCACACTCCATTTTCTACGCACCCATGTATGTGGCCATCGAGGAAGGATATTTTAAGGAGGAGGGCCTGGATGTGACGCTGGTCACGGGCTTCGGCGCCGACAAGACTATGACCGCCGTGCTGGCGGGGGATGCGGATATCGGCTTCATGGGCAGCGAGTCCACTATCTATACCTATGCGGGCGGCACCGACGACTATGTGGTGAATTTTGCCCAGCTTACCCAACGGGCAGGCAATTTCCTGGTGTCCAGGGAACCGATTGAGGATTTTAACTGGGATATGCTGAAAGACCAGGATGTGTTGGGCGGCAGGGCGGGAGGAATGCCCCAGATGGTATTTGAATATATCCTGCGGAAAAACAATATAGATCCGACAGCGGATCTGCGGATTGACCAGAGCATAGATTTCGGGTCCACGGCGGCGGCCTTCTCCGGCGGCGATGCGGACTTTACCGTGGAATTTGAGCCCCATGCTACATTGCTGGAGCAGAAGGGAGACGGCTATGTGGTGGCTTCTCTGGGAGAAGATTCCGGTTATGTGCCCTACACCGCTTTCAGTGCCAAGAAGAGTTATATAGAGCAGAACGGCGCGGTAATACAGGCGTTTACCAATGCACTGCAGAAGGGCATGGATTATGTGCAGTCCCACAAACCGGAAGAAATTGCCGATGTGATTGCTCCCCAGTTCGCTGAGACGGATAAGCAGGCGCTGGTGACCATTGTCACCAGATATTATGATCAGGACACCTGGAAGGATAATCTGGTCTTTGAAAAGGAAGCCTTCGACCTGCTGCAGAACATCCTGGAGGATTCCAAGGTGCTGTCGGAGCGGGTGCCCTATGAAGATCTGGTGAATACTTCTTTCGCGGAAAAAGCGGCAGGGAAGTAATGGGTACCGGGCGCGCGGACTTTACTTCAGCCGAATGTTCTTCTCGGCCCAGAGCCGCAGCGCCGTGGCGTTGGTGCTGATTTTTTCCAGAGAATCCAATATATGCTGAAAAGCGGGCCTCTCGGTTTCGTCGATGTATCCGTCTTCGGATATGGCGATCAGGGAGGCCCTCAGACCGTCTATGTCCTTCAGGGAGCCCAGTACCTTCAGGGCCAGCCGATCAAAGTCGTCGATGGTTACTTCATGGATGCTGCCCCGGCCAATGGGACATTCTTTGGCGCAATAGGAGTTACAGAGTTCCGGCGTGTTGTACGCCTCCGCCATGGCTTTGACTTCCTCCGGGTAGGGGGCGATGGTATTTAACTCAATTCTGGCCAGACGGGTACGGTCAATACCGATGATTTCCGCAGCCTTTTCCCGGCTGGAGAAGTCATCGTTATTTTCTGCGGCCTCGCAACGTGCGAGATAGTACATGTTATCTGCTGCTTTTGTGGCTTTTTTGCTCATGGCGTATTTATCCTCACTGCTGTATACTGTAATAGACGGTACAGACGGGTTTCCGTTTTAGTGTATCGGATTCCGGTGGTTTTGTAAAGAAAAATATTTTATGTAAAATATGGGACAAAGCAGTTGAGGAATCCGGCATAATCTGCTAAAATAGAAACAGTATTGCTGACCGGGAATGATTATTTGGAGCAGCATCTTCCCGGACAAAACACGGATTTATGCGGCGCTTACAGGGTTGGACATGAATCGCCGGAAATGTGTGTTGTCAGGAAAAATGCGGAACTATAAACAGCAATTTTCCTGACAACGCACGGATTCATGTGTCGGCGCGAAAGAGCCGGGACATGAATCGCCGGAAATGTGTGTTGTTAGGAAAAATGCGGAACTATAATAAGGAGGATATGGGATATGGGTTTGATCAGAGCGGCAAAAGAAGCAATCAGCAGCATGATGGCTGACCAGTGGAGGGAGTATTTCTACTGTGACGCCCTTCCCAATGATGTGTTGGTGACCAAGGGCAAGGTTCGCTCCAATAGCAAAAACAACAAGGGTGTGGACAATATTATTTCCAACGGTTCCATCATCGCCATCAATGAGGGGCAGTGCATGATTATTGTGGACCAGGGGGAAATCGTGGAGTTCTGCGCGGACGCGGGTCAGTTCGAATACGACACTTCCACTGAGCCCAGCCTGTTTTACGGCAATCTGGGTGACAATGTGATGAACACCTTCAAAAGTATCGGCAAGCGCTTTACCATGGGCGGCGATACCGGCAAGGACCAGAGAGTGTACTTTTTCAACATCAAGGAAATCATGGGCAATCTGTTCGGTACGGCCAGCCCCATTCCTTTCCGGGTGGTGGACAACAACATCGGACTGGACGTGGATACATCGGTGAAATGTAACGGGCAGTATTCCTTTAAGATCACGGATCCCCTGCTTTTTTATAAGAATGTGTGCGGCAATGTGACCCAGGACTATGACAAATCCCAACTGCTGGCCACTTTGAAAACAGAACTTCTGACGGCGCTGCAGCCGGCGCTGGCCAAGATTTCCGCCATGGGTATCCGCTATTATGAACTGGCGGGCAATACGGAGACCATGGCCCAGGCCCTGAATGAGGTGCTCAGCGAGAAATGGAGCAATCTGCGGGGTATTGAGATCGTCTCTATCGGCTTCAACAGCGTGAAGATCCCTGACGATGACGAGAAGATGATCAAGGATCTGCAGAAGACTGCCGTGATGCGCAATGCCAATATGGCCGCTGCCACATTGGTGGGAGCCCAGGCCGAGGCCATGAAGGCAGCTGCCTCCAATACCTCCACCGGGCCCATGATGGCGTTTGCGGGCATGAATATGGCGAATCAGGCAGGCGGTTTTGATGCCAATGCACTGTATGCCATGGGCGCCCAGCAACAGGCCCAGGCGCAGCAGCAGGCTCAGGCCCGTCAGCAGGCTCCCGCTCAGGAGCGTTCCCGTACACAGGCTGCGCCGGTATTGGGGTGGACCTGCAGCTGCGGAAAGGCGGGCAACATCGGTAAATTCTGTGAGGAGTGCGGCAGCCGCAAGCCTGACAACGCAGGCTGGACCTGCAGCTGCGGTGCGGTGAACCAGGGCAGATTCTGCACGGAATGCGGCAGCAAGAAGCCCGCGGGCGCGCCTGTTTACAAATGTGACAAATGCGGCTGGGAGCCCGAGGATCCGGCTCATCCGCCCAAATTCTGTCCGGAGTGCGGAGACATATTTGACGACGGCGATATCGTGTCATAGGATTTCCTGAGAGTAGGACAGATAAGCGCTGGCGAGGCCATCCGGCTGCGCCGGCGTTTTTGCGCCGGGAGGTCGCGGCTCTGGGACAGGGGGACGGAACGGCGGATTGCCTGCCGTGACGAGCCGGGTATGGCCCGGATTGCTGCGGTATGGAAAAGTGTGGGGACGGGATGGGATGAATGGTAAAATAATCGGGATTATAGTGATACTGGTCCTGCTGCTGGTGTTGGTGGGGATTATCTACCTGGCTTACCGCAAGATCCGGGATACAGTCAGGCATTACAGTCGTATGCTGTTCGGGACCGAGAATGTGCGGAAGGGTGTGCAGCAGATGGAGATGGAATATGCCTCCACACCCAAATCCGTGTCCTCTGCCACGGGGCTGTATCTGCCCAGGATTATGAAAGACTTTCCGGAATTTCATCTGGAGGAGATGAAGAGCAGGGCGGAGAATGTACTCACCTCCTATCTGAGAGGTGTTGATGCCGGCAACAGCCGCCTGCTGACAGAGGGAACCCGGGAACTGCGGGAAAAGCTGGATATGCGCATTGAGATGCTCCGGGGCGCGGAAATCAGGGAGCATTATGAGCGAATCAAGGTACATAAAACGGAAATCCATAAATACCGCAAGGACAAGGGGCGCTGCAGCATCGTATTCCAGACGGCGGCAGAACATATTCATTATCAGGAACAGAACTCCGCAGTCATAAAGGGACACAGGGAACGGCTGGAACAGGCCAAGTACAATGTGGAAGTCAGCTATATCCAGGACCAGGAGCAGGTGGAAAACCTTTCGGACGCGGGCCTGGCCATGGTTTGTCCCAACTGCGGCGCTCCTCTGTCTTCCCTGGGAGCCAAGACCTGTGCCTACTGTGACAGCCCGGTGCTGGAATTCAACATCAGGGTCTGGAATTTCACGGATGTGGAGGCAGTGTAAGGGCAGAGCAGCGGAGGGAAAGCAGGATAAAAGCGGATTGAGTAACGGATTGAAACAGGAGAGAGATGGTTTGTGAAAGAGTTTTCAGCGTTGTGGGTTCGGCATCCGGGAGAAGCGGGATTTGCCGGTCGACAGGTGAGAGTCTTAGGCAAGTAAGAGGATTGATGCATTTATGAGTATATACGATACATTAAATAAGGAACAGAAAGAGGCGGTACTGACCACCGAGGGGCCGCTGTTGCTGCTGGCAGGAGCTGGCTCCGGCAAGACCAGGGTGCTGACCCATCGGATCGCGTACCTGATTGACCAGATGGGGGTGAATCCCTGGAATATCCTGGCCATCACCTTCACCAATAAGGCGGCGGGAGAGATGCGGGAGAGGGTAGACCAGATCGTGGGCTTCGGCGCGGACCAGGTGTGGGTGTCCACTTTCCATTCCACCTGTGTGCGTATTCTGCGCAGATATATAGATAAGCTGGGGTATGACAACCACTTTACCATCTATGACACGGACGATCAGAAATCCATCATCAAAGACGTGTGCAAAAGGCAGATGATCGACACCAAGACTTTGAAGGAGCGGTCGGTGCTGTCCGCCATCTCCTCCGCCAAAAATGAACTGCTCTCCCCCACGGAGTACGAACTGCAGGCCATGGGAGATTTTCAGAAAAAAAAGATAGCAGCATGCTATAAGGAGTATCAGCGGGAACTGAAAAAGAGCAATGCGCTGGATTTTGACGATCTGCTGGTTATGACGGTGGAACTGCTGAAAAGCTGTCCGGAGGTGCTGAACCAGTATCAGGAGAGATTTCGCTATATCATGGTGGACGAGTATCAGGACACCAACACGGCGCAGTTTGAACTGATAAGGCTGTTGGCGGACAAGTACCGCAATCTCTGCGTGGTGGGCGACGACGACCAGTCCATCTACAAGTTCCGGGGGGCGAATATCCGTAATATTCTGGATTATGAGAAAGTGTACCCGGAGGCAAAAGTTATCAAGCTGGAGCAGAATTACCGATCCACCGGCAATATACTGGATGTGGCCAATGCAGTAATCCGCAACAATCGAGGGCGCAAGGAAAAAACGCTTTGGACGGCGAAAGAGCAGGGAAGCAGAATCCATTTCCGGCAGTTTGACAACGGCTATGAAGAGGCAGAATATATTTCCGACGATATCGCTGCCCTGGTGCGGAAGGGCCAGGCGCACTATGGTGACTGTGCCATTCTTTATCGCACCAACGCCCAGTCCCGGGCGCTGGAGGAACGTCTGGTGGTGGACGGTATGCCCTACAAGGTGGTGGGCGGCATCAATTTCTACGCGCGCCGGGAGATCAAGGATATTCTGGCCTACCTGAAGACCATCGACAACGGCAGGGACGACCTGGCCGTGAAGCGGATTATCAATGTGCCCAAACGGGGCATCGGCAATGCCACACTGGACAAGATACAGAGTTATGCGGATATGCGGGGTATCACGTTCTACCAGGCACTGGAGCAAATGGACCAGATCACCAGCCTGGGCAGGGCGGCGTCCAAGCTGGAACCCTTTGTGAAGATGATCCAGGTGTTCAAAGCCAAGGCAAAATATTATGGCATCGTGGATATGATTCATGAGATCATGGACACCATAGACTATGGGGCATATTTGCAGGACCTGGACGATGACGACGCCAATGACCGAATGGAGAATGTGGAGGAATTTCTGAACAGGGCCGTGTTCTACGAACAGACCCATGACGAGATTTCCCTGAGCGAGTTTTTGGAAGAGATTGCGCTGGTGGCCGATATCGACAGCCTGGAGAATGGTGCGGACCGCATCGTGCTGATGACGCTGCACAGTGCCAAGGGACTGGAATTCCCCTGTGTGTATCTGGCAGGCATGGAGGACGGACTGTTTCCCAGCTATATGTGCATCAGTTCAGACGATCCCGGGGATCTGGAGGAGGAGCGCAGGCTGGCCTATGTGGGCATCACCAGGGCCCAGGAGGAACTGACTCTGACCTGTGCTCGCAGCCGTATGATCCGGGGGGAAAACCAGTACAATCCCGTGAGTCGGTTTGTACAGGAGATCCCCCGGGAACTGATGGACAATACGCCGCCCCAAACCAGGGCCATGGAGCCGGGGGATTTCCGCCCCAAAGCCATCCTGCGGCCCAGGGTGACACCCAAGGAGAACAAGCCCTATATTGCCCAGGGTATCGGCGGCCTGAACAAGATCGCCGGAATCACCAAAGGGGACAGCATGGAGACTCTGGGAGAACTGGAGTACCGGGAAGGAGACCGGGTCCGCCACCTGAAATACGGAGAGGGTACGGTGCTGCAGATTGCCAAGGAGCCCAGGGATTACAAGGTCACGGTGACCTTTGAAAAGGCCGGGCAGAAAATCATGTACGCTTCTTTTGCAAAACTAAAAAAAGTGTAGTAAATTGATTGGGTTTGTGGTATAATAAATCAAAAGCATCGCATTTTATTTGTTGAATGGAATATGCGCCGGGGCGCATGGAAACAAGGCAGCAATACTTAATAACATATCAGAAAGGATGACTGTGATATGAATATGACAGAATTAAAGAAATTGGGCGAACTGCTGGGCAGCAAGAAGGAAGAAGACAAGAAGGGCAATACACTGGTGTGGGTCCTGGCCATCATCGGCGCGGTGGCTGCTGTGGCCGCTATCGCTTATGCGGTGTACCGCTACTTTACCCCCACTTATCTGGAGGACTTTGAAGATGAGTTCGAGGACGAGTTTGAGGATGAGGACGACGAGGAAGACATCTTCGAAGATGAAGGAGAGAACTAATACGGAGTGACGCGATGCCGCAGACAGACTGCGGTATGCGGGTAGGGGTAATCATGAAAAAAGGACAGGTGTATATCGGAATTGTGGAACGTGTGGAGTTTCCGAACAAAGGCATAGTAAGGGCCGGGGAGGAGACCTGCGTGGTGAAGAACAGCCTGCCCGGACAAAAGATTTCTTTTCTTGTAAACAAAGTGCGACATGGGAAGGCGGAAGCCCGGCTTCTGGAGGTGTTGGAAACATCCTCTCTGGAAACCGGAGAACCGTGTTCCCATTTTGGCTTGTGCGGAGGCTGTACGTATCTGTCCCTGCCCTATGAGGAGCAGCTGCGGATCAAGGAGCGGCAGGTGAAGGAGATGTTGGACCGGGCACTGGAGGGGCAGCAGGAACCCTGGCGGTGGGAGGGCATCAAGGGAAGCCCCCGGCCTTATGCCTACCGCAACAAGATGGAATTTTCCTTCGGGGACGAAGTAAAGGATGGTCCCCTGTCCCTGGGCATGCATAAACGGGGCAGCATGTATGATGTGGTGCATGTGAAAGACTGCAAAATTGTGGATGAGGATTATCGAAGGATTTTGTGCGGCACATTGGCCTATTTTCGGGAGCAGGGCACCAGCTTCCACCACAAGATGCGGCATCAGGGATTTCTGCGGCATCTGCTGGTTAGAAAAGCTGCCAGGACGGGGGAGATTCTGGTGGCTTTGGTGACTTCTTCTCAGGCTCCTGCGGACGGTGTCTATGGGCAGCCGGGAGATCCGGAAGAGATTCGGAAGCTGGCGGCAGGTTATCGGGAATGCCTGCTTCAAATGCAGGAGCGGGGAGAGCTGAAAGGGACATTGACAGGTATTTTACATATTACCAATGACTCTTTGGCGGACGTGGTACAGAGCGATCACACCGAGATTCTCTATGGGCGTGACTACATCTATGAGGAACTGCTGGGACTGCGTTTCAGGATCTCGACTTTTTCCTTTTTCCAGACCAATACCTACAGCGCGGAAGTGCTGTATGAGACGGCCAGGGAATATGTGGGGGAACTGGAGGACGGAAAGCTGCTTTATGATCTGTACAGCGGTACCGGCACCATTGCCCAACTGATGGCGGCGGCAGCAGACCGGGTAATCGGCGTGGAGATTGTGGAGGAGGCTGTAGAGGCTGCCAGGGAAAACGCGGCGCTGAACGGCCTGGGGAACTGCGCGTTTATTGCCGGGGATGTGCTGAAGGTGCTGGACGGTCTGACGGAGAAGCCGGATATGATCATCCTGGACCCGCCCCGGGACGGCATCCATCCCAAGGCACTGCCTAAGATCATCGGCTATGGTGTGGAGCGGATTGTCTATATCTCCTGCAAGCCCACCAGCCTGGCCCGAGACCTGGAAGCGTTTCTGGAGGGCGGATATCATGTGGAGAGGGCTGTGGCGGTGGATCAGTTTCCCTGGACGGCGAATGTGGAGACGGTTGTAATGCTTTCCCACAAAAAACCTGATAGCGTAATCAACGTAAAAGTGGAGTTTGGCGAGGGTGAGGGCAAAGTGCCACTTGATAATATTGCCAAAAGAGCTGAAGCGTATAAGCCGAAAGAGCGAGTTACATACAAAATGATTAAGGAGTACATAGAAGCGAAGTATGGCTTCAAAGTACATACCGCATATATCGCAGAGGTAAAAAGGGAGTTAGGATTGCCGATGTATGATGCTCCTAATGCGGTAGAGGAATTGAAACAGCCGAGGAAACATCCGACGGCGGAGAAAGCGGAAGCGATAAAAGATGCTTTGAAGTATTTTGGAATTACTAAAAGAAGCGATTATAAAAGAAGGTGAATTGATGGGAAGAATAGCTGATTCAACAATTAAAGGATTTATGTATCAGTTTAATTTGTCGTTGAATGAAATATTAAAATCAACAAATGAAATTGTAAAAATCGAAGGAATAATCGAAGATATTGATAGGATTAATGAGGAAAATATTACGGCTATCCAATGTAAGTATCATGAGGAAGTTGAAAAATTTCAATGGTCAAAGGTGAGTAAGCCTATATTGCAAATGTTAAAGACATATACAAATTCTGATGGAAATAATATCTCATTTGTTTTGTATGCGTTTTTCCCATCTGAGCAATTAGGAGAGAAAGCAGTTTCAAAAAATGAATTAAATGAGATGCTGAATACTAAAAATATAGAATATATATGTGATTATATTGCACATATAAAGAAAATAGAAAATCCAGAAATTAAAAATCTAGTACGAAAAGAAAGAAAAACAAAAGAGGAAAAAGAAAAAATTAGGCAGTATTTCATTGTCAATGAGTTGGAAGTTTTGTGTGATATTGATGATTTCCTTAATAATAGATTTCGTTTTGTTGTGGGGAGAGAATATTATGAATTGGAAGAAGAAAATAAAATGTTGTTATGCCAGAGTGGTTTTTCTCAAGATGATGTAAATGACATTGCTTTTCCAAATGCAATACAGAAAATAGCATCATTAAGTATTTTGAAAGAAGATGAAGATAGAAACATAACAAAAAAGGAATTGTTGGAAGAGTTAAAAGGTATAAGAAAAACAGCTATTTCAAGATGGACAAGAGAGTTATCAAATTATAAGGAACTCTTAATTAGCAGAAGAAAACAATTGGGGAAAAGTTTGAATGTGAATTATAGAAAGCGGTGTTTTGTTTTTGAACCCACGCAAATTGAAAATTTTGAGCAAGAAATAGTACTGTTTATAAAAAATTATATCGACATATATTTTTGTAAGCCAAAGTTACATATTCCAGCGATTTTCTGTATACTAGGCTACGACAAAGAAAAAATGGATGGGTTAATAAGCAGATTATATGAGAAGGGAATAGAAGCGGAAACAGGATACAGAGGTAGTGTTTTTTATCCAGAAGCATTTATTAAAAAGCCTGAAAGAAAGGTTAGTGAAAACTGGTTACAGTTTAAAATTAAGATTTGTTCTGATAATGAAGAATGTATTGAGGCTATAAATAGAAATAAACAGGATGACATTTTTCAAATAACGGAGCATTTATCTGACGCATTTTCTACAAGAGATGTTAATCGGGAAATTTTAGATGTAAATAGCTTTAGTCAAATAGAATATTTATTAAGAATAAAGGATGAGGTGGAGATATGATTGGTAAAGTATTAGAAAGTTCTGCATTAGAAATTACGACGCGCATGGAGTTTGAAGATTTTGAAAAGAATAAAGATAATTTGAAAATAGGAAAATATCTTCTAATTTCTATTGGAAATCATGAATCTTTGATTGCTTCTATAAAAGGAATTAAAGCTATTGCAGACAATGATAATAAAGAAAAATATATAATGGCAGCGGAACCAATAGGAATAATTGATGATAATGGTTTTTCGCCGGGTAGCACATTATTACCATCACCAACGGAACCGGTTGATATTGCAGGACAAGATGTATTAGATAAAATATTTCAAGACAACAAAAAATATTCTTTCTCCTTAGGTCATTTGGTTCAAAATAAGGAAGTTAAATTGAACATTGATGGAAATACTTTTTTTAGTAAGCATATAGGTATTGTTGGTTCCACAGGCTCTGGTAAGTCGTGTACAGTTGCAAAAATTTTGCAGGAAGTAGTGGGAATACAAGAAGCAGGTAATGTAAATATTATGCAGCAGAAAAATGCACATATTATAATTTTTGATATTCATTCGGAATATAAATCTGCGTTTACGTTAGCAGATGAACAAAAATTTTCACTGAATTATTTAGATGTAGAAAAGTTAAAATTGCCATATTGGTTAATGAATAGTGAAGAATTGGAGTCTATTTTTATTGAAAGTAATGAATCAAATTCACATAACCAAATTTCACAGTTTAGACGAGCGGTAATTCTGAATAAAGAAAAATATAATCCATCATTATCGAAAGTCACATATGATACTCCTGTTTATTTCAGTATAGAAGAAGTATACAATTACATTAGCAATATGAATGATGAAGTTATAAGTAAAATTGCTAATGAAGAACAGGTTCCGAAAATAATTAATGATAAAAAAGAACAGGAGGCAATTCGTGATAGGAAGCGATATTTTGAAAAAAGATATACATTTATTCCAACTTCAACAGCTTCTGCTTCTAAGGCATCTAATGGACCGTTTAATGGAGAATTTAACAGATTCATTTCCAGATTAGATAACAAAATTAATGACCGAAGATTAGAATTTTTAATGAAACCACAAAAAGAAAACGGAAATGTTTATACTTCAGATGATTTTGATGAAATATTAAAGCAATTTTTGGGATATTTAAATAAAGCGAATGTTAGTATTATTGACTTAAGTGGAGTGCCATTTGAGGTATTATCTATTACAATTAGTCTTATTTCGCGTATTGTTTTTGATTTTTGCTTTCATTTTTCGAAATTGAAACATGAGAGGAATGAAGTAAATGATGTTCCATTTATGATTGTATGTGAAGAAGCACATAATTATGTGCCTACAAGTGGAAGTGTAGATTATGCTGCATCTAGAAAGTCCATTGAACGTATTGCTAAAGAGGGAAGAAAATACGGAATTAGTTTGATGGTGGTTAGTCAGAGACCTAGTGAGGTGTCGGACACGATTTTTGCACAATGCAATAATTTCATAGCTTTACGACTGACTAATATATCAGATCAGTCCTATATAAAGAATTTATTGCCTAATAATACTAATGCAGCTGCAGAAATTTTGCCTACATTACAACCGGGACAATGTCTTATGGTAGGAGATGCCAGCCCAATACCAGCAATTGTCCAGTTAGAAAAGCCGAATCCAGAGCCTCAATCGAAAAATGTTGATGTTTACGATGTCTGGAAAGAAGATTGGAAAGAAATTGATAGGGATGAATCAGTCACATTAAATGATGTTTTGGAGAGGTGGAGAAGATAAAAATATTGAGCAAGCTTGTAGTGGGGGATGATAAGAAGTGGAACAGGATACGGAGGTGAATAAAATGCCGAAGAGAACAGAGATAGTCATGGACGAATATATTGGTGTTTTGGAAAAGATAAAAGAGCGAATTACGCAAGCACAGTATCGGGTGATGACAAATGCAAATATTGAACGTAATATTTTGTTTTGGAATATTGGAAAGGTAATTCTTCAGTACAGCCAATGGGGTAATAAATTTGTTGAAACATTATCAAAAGATTTGAGAATGACTTATCCTAGCAGAGAAGGATATTCCGTTAGAAATCTTAATTATATGAAGCAGTTCGCACGACGAATACCATCTGAAGAAATTTTGCATCAGGGTGGTGCAAAAATTAGTTGGCGTGCAATAAAATTGCTGATAGATAAGACGGATAATTTAGAGGAACATATGTGGTATACACAGCAATGTCTGGAAAATGGATGGTCTAGTACAGTTCTTTCACATCAGATAGAAAGCGGTTTGTATTACAGACAGGCATTAGCAGATAAAACAACAAATTTTAAGGAACAGTTAGCTAATCCATTCAGTGAGCAAGCAGAAGAAATTATTAAAGACCCATATATTTTTGATTTTATACCGAATGCGAAAAAACTTAGGGAGACTGAGTTAGAAGATGCCCTTGTCCAACAAATAACAAAGTTACTGTTGGAATTTGGGTCAGGCTTTGCTTTTATGGGACGGCAGTATCCGATTCAAGTAGGAAAAAGAGAGTTTTTCATCGACTTATTATTTTATAATGTGAAATTGCATTGTTATTTTGTGGTAGAATTAAAAACAGTGGAATTTGAACCAGAGTTTGCAGGAAAGCTCTCTTTTTATTTATCGGCAGTTGATGGAGAGTTGAAATCGCCGAATGATAACCCTACAATTGGTTTGTTGTTGTGTAAGGGTAAAGATAAAATGGTAGCGGAATATGCTTTGAAAGATGTAAATAAACCAATGGGAGTAAGTGAATACAAACTTTCCAATCGTGTTTCAGAAGAATTACAAGACAAGTTGCCATCAATTGAAGATATTGAAAAAAGAATCAATTGAAATTTTGCATCAGGGTGGTGCAAAATGGATGGAACTTATATTTTGTGGGAAAAGGGTTGCACGAGCGGTATTAGTATTGCAGAAATATTGCACATATTTCCGTTATTTTGTGGGGATATGTTCTAATTTGGTACTCATGTGGAGACGGTTGTCTTACTTTCCAAGGGAGAAATCGACTCAAAAAAGGTTCGTGTGGAGTTCTCGTTAGAGGATATGGATATGTCCGGGTTCCAGAAGGGCGCAACCTATGGGTAGATCAAAGAATATGTGCTGTAGAAGTTTGGGCTGAAGGTGTCCAGTCTCTACATCTCCCAGGTCAAGCGGAAATGCGGGCTGGAGGTCGGGCAAAACTATAACTTGCCCAAATCTGAGAATCAGAGGGTGCCGCAGTGTCCACTGGAAAAAGAAAAGGCAATTATGGATGCTCTGAGGCACTTTAAAGTTACTTTGTAATTGTGGGTAGGTGATAAGTAATGGACATTTATGAATTATTGAATGAGATTATTCCCTCAGATGAAAAATGGCTTCATAGCACAAAATTTACAGAAGATTGCTTTAATACATTGAACGAAAAACTGGATCAAGAACTTTTTACTTTGTTTCGCAATATAGCATCTTTAGGCGTTTCTTTTGAGGGAAATGAAATTAAATTCAGCCCTCAATTTGAATATCATGATTGCAGACGAACCTTCTCCATAGACGATTTGACCGAAGATGATTACAAACTGCTGTATGCGCTTGAATTTGATAAACTTCCCCTTCTATTACAAGCACGAATTTCATTGATTCTTTGGGCCCAAAAGAAAGACTATAAGATGGCGCTTAAAGCTGCCGTATGCTATCATGAGTTGTTTTTAGTATCTTTTAGCTCTACAAATTGGAGCGCTTGCTATAAATTTCTATCTTTTTCTGTGAAATTGTCTTCTCAAATAAACTCAAAAGACTACCCAAACTATCTCCAAGAAATATCTGATAAAATCATTGAACTTAATGGCGAGGATTCATCACTTTTGAGTATTCTTTTGGCTGAACTTTTACTTTCTCAAAAAAGGTGGAACGAATTTGATGCAATCTTACCAGCGATTAACAACATAATCACAAATTCCATGGACAGCGTGGCCAAGGCAAAAAGAGCATATAATTTGAAAACGAAGATATATTTCAAGCAAGGCAATCCTGCGCTTGCTATGGAAAATAACCGAAAACTCGCTTCCTACTTGGAAGCAAAAGCTACTGGTGAATCGGGCGATAACATCCAGTCCCTATTCCACGCTGAACAATATTTGCAAGAAGCAATTCATTTATTTAGAAATATTTTGTGAGAACCGGCAAAACCTTGTGAAACAGCGCATTACGCCGCATTTCCTGACAACAGACCACCCC
>OFEZ01000750.1_pt1 | contig 21245 bp, 17 predicted proteins | sample 1521241 | NCBI WGS metagenome assembly OFEZ01 (sample SAMEA3504099, study PRJEB24116) | mouse gut metagenome | biome: mouse gut; feature: mouse-associated habitat; material: faeces | place: Denmark | collected 2011
TGCTGGCGGTATAGATGATGCTATATTTACCAACCCATTTTTTGACTAACACCATCATAAATAATAGACGCATTCTTCTTTTTATTATTAGAACAAAGCCTAACATCACCCCAATGTTCAATAATTATTTGCATTGTACAGGGATTTCCATATATCACTACTTTGTCCGCCGCATTTTCAACCCCATGAAATTCATTGATCTTTCGTTTAATATCCACATACTGCTCATACGGTTTCCGATCTGTATCGCAAAATACCAAAACCAAATCAAAAGCGCCATTCTGATACTTGTCCTGATACCGCGCAGGAATGTTCCCATTTCCCCCAGCATTTTCCAGTTGAAAGCAATACTCTTTGCTCCAAACATCCAACGATATCAGTTTCTCCAGATACTCATATTCCTCATCCCCCTCACATATAATGCATATCCTGCTGCCCGTAAAAATCTTCGGAAGCCTATTCCCCACCGGCAGGCACCTCCTTCCGATTTCCTTTCATGTCAAGCAGCGAACCTATCAATTCGGGATCCGGAAGCGCCCCTAACGCTCCCCTCCGATATTTCTCCATAATATCCGTGGTATCCCTTACACCCTGCTGAGCCGTGAAATCTCCCAGCGAATAAATATAGACTCCACTCTCATCTTTATGGACAAACCAAATCTGCTCTTTGCGGAACATTTTCTTACAGTCCATCAGATTGATATCGTGAATCGTAAAAATCAATTGCGCTCCCATATTCAACTCATTATTAAACATGGCTACAATCGCCCTGGTCAACTTGAAATGGAGACTACTGTCCAACTCATCCACCACCAGTATCCTGCCCTGCTCTATCCCCTGTATAATGTAACTTGCCAGAGCCGCAATCTTCTTTGTTCCTGTAGAGTCAAACAGTATGCTTGGAACATGGACACCTTTGTATACAGATACCAATCGAATCTGATCCATTATCTGTTCCGGAATATCAAGCGCCTTTTCTTCCGGTTTTTCAACCTCCCTATCCGTTTTTACACGCACCTTGTCCATATCCACATATTCAAAACTATCCAGATACAAATCTGCATTCTTGATAAAGCCCACAATCTTCTGCTGAAGCTCGCCTGGCGCTTTCATCAATTCAATGGTGCGCTTAATCGGGATATTATTCATATCAATAATGTCAATTCTGGATACGAATGCAGTGCAGACCCTTTTCATTTCCGCAAGCTTCTCAAATTTGCCGACGTCTGCCAGATAAAACAGCAGATTGCTCTGCGAAATAACAGAGATCACTTTCAAGAGTTCTTCATCTTCATATTGATAATCTCCACAGATGCTGTCTTTCAGGAGCCATATGGTCTCTTTCTCATTTCCATACTGATCCCTGATAATCTCTGAAAATTTTTCGTATGGATACTCCTCCTTTTTCGTATCATACCAGAAATCATAGGAAAATTCTCTTCCATCCTCCAAAAATGAAATCCCCATCTCGCAGATGGAACTTTCCTGAAAAATATTCTCCATCAGCTTCGGCTCACGGTTCAATAAAATATTCCTTGCACTGCGAATGCATTTTACCAGACAGGTTTTTCCGGCGTTATTAGGCCCATAAATTCCTAATGTCTTTAAAATATTAAAATAATTTTCGCTATATACATTAGATGCAAATTTTTTATTCCGCATATCTGCCTTCGCTGAAAAAGTAATTTTTTCTGAAAAAGAAAAGCAGTTTTTTGCTCTTAATTCTATCAACATATTCATTTCCTCCGAGAATTGAAAATAATTCTCCCCTTTTAAAACTAACTATATCATAAAATTATTTTTTATGCAATATTTTCACATAAAATTTACATGCGATTGTAAATAAATATATGTGATTTTTTGCAGATAATACAACAATACATTATGATGAATTATAGGCTTCATACAAGCAGATTATCCTACAGCATTAAAAAACCCTCCTATGGTCACATACGATATAAAGTAAACTGTCTCGTATATTTTTAGTCATACAATATCATGTTTTGCAAATACTCTATTGCGATAGACAGTAGAATTCATGCTCATGAAGCTTCTGTTCTGACAAATAACACAATGCCACAAATCCTGATTTTTCACGATTTGTGGCATATAAATTATCCATTTCTCTTTTTATCTGATTTTATGATCAAAAATACAGCTTGCTTCTCCCTCCACAATTCACTGTGTCTGCTCCGGTGCTCTTTTCTCAGCTACTTCCTTCCCTGCCTCATGCTCCTCCACCGCTGGGTCCACAATATCCACCGTCCTTACCCACTCCTTCGTCCCCTCCACCTTCACCGCCGCCTGGGTATGCTTTGCCAGAAACCTGGTCAGCGGATACACATCAATCCAGATCTCGTTATTCCCTTCCTTCTGGGACTCGTCAAAAATCAGCTGAAGACCCCAGTGCAGATGCACGATCTTGATATTGTTCACATTCTCCTTGGTACTGTACCCGGTATGGCCCATATAGCCGATCACATCCCCGGCCGTCACCACGCTTCCCTCCTGGAGCCCCTCCGCATAAGGATAATTCTGCCGTAAATGTGCGTAATAATAATACCTCTTCCCATCAAAACTACGGATCCCAATACGCCATCCCCCATACTGATTCCATCCAAGAGCCTCCACCACACCAGACTCTACTGCTATAATCGGAGTACCAACCAACCCCATCATATCATGCCCTAAATGTGGTCTACTGTATCCATAACTTCTGTTTACTCCAAAATCATCATAATGAGTATAGTCAAATCCCCTTGCAAGAGGAAAATATCCCTTTAGTCCATAGCACTCCTCATAACCCTCTCCAGCAGAGTCCCCATTCCCCTCCCTGTACTCTCCTACCAGGCCCCCTATTGCAGCGTCATAAGCCTCCAGATAATACGCATAATACTTTAACCCCTCTGCCAGTTCCTCCATGGTACAATCTCCCGCCGCAAGTTTTTCCGCCGCTTTGTCCATGATCTTCAAGGCATCCTTTCCAAATTCCCCACCTGTCTTTGCCGCCGTATAGGCCAGAAGTTCCACCCAGTGAATCTGGTGCTCCGTGCCATGGGTTTCCACATCCCAGTCATAAGCCTTGCAGAGCGCCTCATAGGACACTGTAAAATCCACCCATTTTATGTAATCATCCTCTATGGAAAGTGTATTTGTGCTGAAGCTTGCCTCAGTCTCCTGCTCGCCATTCTTCCAGATCACCAGCAAAGCAAGCACTGCCACCAGCACACACTCTGCAAATATTCCCCGCTTCAGCCATCCTGTAAATCCCTTTCCCTTCCCTCTCTCCATGTCTGCTCCGAATCCTTCTCACTCCATCACTGGAAATATATGAAGAAAGGCATAAATCCATGCCTGACGCGGCACTGTTCCCTAAAGCTGGTTCACCGGCCCATCACGCCACCCTTCGCCCACAACTCTTCTCTGCCTACTTACCCTCCCCCTCGCCCACAGCTCTTCCTGCCTACTTACCCCTCCACCCCTCGCCCACAGTTCTTCCCCGCCAACTTACCCCTCCAATCCTCTCCCACAGTTATTCCCTGCCTACTTACCCTCCACCCCTCGCCCACAGCTCTTCCCTGCCAACTTCCCCCCTCCAACCCTCGCCTGCAGTTTTACATCCTTTTCCTTCAAAACACAGAAAAGCTCCAGGATCCTCTCCTGAAGCTTCTCCAAATCTGTTGTTCCAGATACAGCCCACCGGGCACAGAGAGCCGAATACAGCCGCATACCCCATGCCGACCATGCCCGGACTCTTTGCCCATTTCTAAGCTGTCCCCCTGTAAACGGCCCAAACTCTTCCGCTCAGCTCTCGGGCTCAATCAGTCCATATGTATCTCCCTTACGCTTGTACACCACATTCACCTGGTCCGTCTCTGCGTTGATAAATACAAAGAAATCATGTCCCAGCAGTTCCATCTGCACACAGGCATCTTCCGGATACAAGGGCTTGATATCGAACTTTTTCGTCCTGACAATCTTGACATCCTCATCATCCATATAGTCATTTTCTACATACAGCTTACTGAAAGATTCCGCCGCCTGCTGCTTGTCCACAATCTTGTTCTTGTATTTCTTCAACTGCCGCTCAATGATTTCCTCCACCAGGTCAATGGACACATACATATCATTGCTGACCTGCTCAGAACGGATAATATTCCCCTTTACAGGAATGGTCACTTCGATCTTCTGGCGCTCCTTCTCCACGCTCAGAGTCACATGTACTTCCGCATCTGTGTTAAAATACTTTGCCAGCTTGCCAATCTTCTCCTCAACAGCTGACTTTAAGCCGGGCGTCACCTCCAGGTTTCTGCCAACGATAACAAACTTCATACTCATACCTCCTTGCCCGCTCCACCGGGATGCTGCGCCTGAAGCTAAAACGCGCCCTGCATCTCTCCGGCTGATTATTGTATTTACATTATAGCATGTTACCCCACTCCTTTGCAACAATTTCATAAAATATTCAGAATGCATCAAAAAAAGTTTGAAGACAAAATAAGCCGTTTTTCTCCTACTTTTACATGGAAAAAACGGGAAACTGTTCTGTGGATAATGTGGATAAGGTGGATAATTCAGTGCATAAACCATGTTAAGCCACTTTTCTCCCAAAATTCTGTGGATAACTCTGTTCATACCTTTTTCTGGAATAAACGAATTTACGCCTAAATTGACAGTTATATTACGAACTTCTTAATTTACACTATTCTTCCCTGCCACAAAAAAGACCAACCCAACTTGGAAATACAAAAAAGAGTAGGGGAACAGCCTTCTCCACTCTACTCGCTGGACGGCATATTTTACCTGCACAGGCCTGTGTAACAAAAAAGTGCTGCACCCTGCTGGATGCAGCACCAGATATTTTTTAGAATATTCTCCTGATTGCCAGGATCTTCCTGTAGCTTGCGCCGGAAACACAGATTCCCTTGGTGGGGTTGGAGGCATGAACGATCTGTCCATTGCCGATGTACAGTGCCACATGGCCGGAGTAGCAGATCAAGTCACCCGGCTGCGCCTCGTCCAGACTGGCCACAGCAGAACCCTGAGAACGATCCGCCTTGGAGGAATGAGGCAGGCTGACACCGAAGTTCGCATATACACTCATAACGAAGCCGGAACAGTCAGCACCCTTTGTCAGGCTGGTACCGCCATACACATAGGGATTCCCCACAAACTGCAGCGCATACTCCGCCACAGCCACACCCATCTCGCTGCCGCTTCCCACAGAATAGCTGGCACCGCCGCCTGAGGAAGAACCGGAGGAGCTGGAAGAGCTTCCCTTCTGGCCGGAAGACCCTTTTGCCGCCGCCTTAGCCGCTGCAGCCTCCCTGGCTCTCCTGCGCTCTTCTTCTTCCTTGGCAAGACGCCTTGCCTCTTCCTCCTTGGACTCAGCCTGTACGAACTCCGTATGAACCGATACATAGTCAGCGGAAATCCATCCGGTACCTTCCTCCACGTCCACCTTGTACCAGCCCTCAGCCTCGTCCAGAACCAGCAGGTCATCCCCCTCGGGAAGCATGCCCAGAACGGAAGATTCTGTCGTGGGCTCTTTGCGGACAAACAGAGTCTGGGTGGTGACAGTGGCAAACCTGGTTCCCACCTTCTTTGCGATCTCCACCGCATTCTCCCCGGTGACACAGTACTCACCCTTCACATAGCCAGTAACGGTACCGGAAGTAATCTGATACCATCCATTCTCTTCCGATATAAATGTACCCACCGAATTATTGTAAAGCTTTCCAAGCACCTCTCCCTCTTCGCTGGGAAGGCTTCTCACATTCACACATGTATTTACCTGGGCAATCACCAGGTTGCGGAACAGCTCTTCTTCTGTAGGCTTCTCTGCAGATACAGGAGTCAATTCCTCTGACTGTATCCATTCAATAATCGACTCAATGGGCAGCGTGGCAGTTTCTGTCGCGATATCTCCCAAACTGCTCCCCTGACTCAGCAGCAGATCCACTCCGCCGCTGGGCAGTACCGCACCATTACCATTGGCTCCTGCCGTAATGCCGTCCAGACTGTTGCCCTGGCTCAAAAGCAGATCCACCCCTCCCCTGGGTAGCAGTGTACCGCTTGCCTGTACTGAAATCCCCATTCCCGCAAAAGCGATAGAAGCCGCCAGCACACAGGCTGTCATTCTTTTCGCGTTACGAACCATTTTTATCTCCTCTCCTACAGAAGGTATGTATATCAATCTCATCAATCATCAACTAAAATATTTAATATTTATCTGTAATTTGTTACAGATTTGTTACGCCGTTAATAAATATAACACTTTCTCTTAAATTTGTCAACCCCAGGAACGCAAAAGTTTGTAATATCATAACAATTATTCACCGATAAATTCTGTTGGCCGGGCATAAAAAACCAGGTCAATGTCTCACACTGACCTGGAGAAAAAGACAAGCCTGATCCTCAGCCCTGCCCGGAAAGGTTCCTGCAGTAATTCCCTGCCGCCACGGCAGCGTTGGCCCCGTCAGCCACAGCCGTCGCAATCTGGCGGATCGGTTTTTTCCGCACATCCCCCGCCGCAAAAAGTCCCGGAACACTGGTGGCGCAGTCCTCCCCTGCCAGGACATAGCCTCCCTCGTCGCAGATATCCAAATCCCGGACCAGTTCCGTGCTGGGCCTGATTCCCACTGCCACAAACACCCCTGCCACAGAGAGCTGGAAAACCTCATCCGTCTTTTTATTTCTGACCCGGATCTCCTCCACCTGATCTCCGCCCAAAATTTCTTCCACCACATGGCTGTAGAGAATCTCCACATTGGAGAGCCCTTGAAGTTCCTGCTGAAGGATCTGCGCGCCCCTCAGCTCATCCCTTCTGTGAATCAGATACACCTTTTCACAGAGGCGGGAAAGATAGATGGCATCCTCTAAGGCTACGTCGCCGCCGCCCACCACCGCAACCGTCCTGCCGCGGAAGAAAGCCCCGTCACAGGTAGCACAATAAGACACGCCCCTGCCTCCCAGGGCCTCCTCACCGGGCACCTCCAGCCTGGCGTGAACTGCTCCCGCCGCCAGAATCACCGCCTTCGCCTGAAGCTCTTCTCCATCTGTGCGGACAATCTTGCCTTCTTCCCCTGTTTCAATGGACAAAACAGAGGCTTCCCGAAACTCCGCTCCCAGCTTATCCGCATGTTCCCGGAACTTTACCCCCATATCAAAACCATTCATCCCCGGCATGCCCAGGTAGTTGTCCACCTCATAAGTATTCAGCACCTGCCCTCCGCTCATGGGATTCTTTTCCAGCACCACCAGGTCCAGCCCTGCCCGTTTTCCATACACGGCCGCAGAAAGCCCTGCGGGGCCAGAGCCGATAATAATCAAATCATACATAACTTTCCTCCATTCAGATATCTGAAAAGATTCCATTCTTCAAACTGCTGTTAAGTGTAACAGTTTTTACCAAAAAAAGCAAGACGCCGCAGAAAATTCATTCTCCAGACCCACCCTGAAAATTGAGCATAGGAAAAAGGAAGGCCCCATGGTATAATGCATTGAAACCCCTTTAACAGTGAATCCTTTTAATAATGAAACGCGACGTCAACAGACAGGCCCGATGGTGAAAAGGCAGCCGGCTGCACTGCCGGTGCAGAAACCGGACCGGGCAGGCCTGTTCAGACAGGCAGAAAGGCAGGCAGCGGAGATGGAACAAACTGAGAACCAGACAAAATACGCCCTGATAACAGGAGCTTCCAGAGGCATTGGGAGGGCGGCGGCGGAAGCCTTCGCAGAAGAAGGATACCACCTGATACTCACCTGCCGCCGTTCCATACGGGAATTGGAATCCCTGGCAAAGGATCTTCAAAAAGATTACCGCATCTCCTGCCAGGCCCTGGCGGCAGATATGGGCTGCGAAGCGGATGTGGCAGAAGTCTTCTCCCAAATCCACCGCCTTGACGTACTGGTAAACAACGCTGGCTGCGCCCACTTTGGCCTTCTCTCGGACATGACATCCCAGGAATGGCGTCGGGTGATGGCTACAAACCTGGACTCCTGCTTCTACGCCTGCAGGGGAGCCATCCCTCTTATGCTGCAGAGACACAGCGGGAAAATCCTCAATATTTCCTCCGTCTGGGGAGCCCAGGGCGCCTCCATGGAAGTGGCCTACTCCGCCTCCAAAGGTGGAATGAACGCCTTTACAAAAGCTCTGGCAAAAGAGCTGGCCCCCAGCAACATACAGGTCAACGCCATAGCCTGCGGCGTCATTGACACCGCCATGAACAGCCATCTTTCCCCCCAGGACACCGAGGCACTCCGGCAGGAGATCCCCGCCGACCGTTTCGGCACTCCCAAAGAGGTGGCACGTCTGATTCTCCAGACAGCCAAAGCCCCCGCCTACATGACCGGACAGATCATCACCATAGACGGGGGCTGGTATTAAAATACCCAGACCGGGATATACTTTATTGTATCAGCTGATTTTTGTGTCTCCCAGGACTCCCTCCGCGCGCACCTCCTGAATATCCGTATGGGGCACCAGGGAGTCCACAATTTTCTGCATCTCCTCTTTCGTCTTCACGTCCCTGCACCGCATGATCAGTTCTTCCTTCTGAGACTCGGTCAGCCCCGCGTATCCCGCCAGGGCAGGCTCGTTCATTGCCAGGGCCATGCCAAATCCCAGGGGCAGGCCAGTAAAAGGCGTACCGCTGGGAATACCGTTATAGTGGTTTCCACCCAAATCCATCACACACTCTCCTTCCCTGTTTCTTTCCAGGATAGTGTGTGCGGCTTTCCTCTGCATTATCCCTCCCCAAAACCGCCGGCGCTGCCACTTTCTGTCAAAGAACCAAGACACGCCTCTCTGTTGGATTTTCTGGTTCTGTTTTCCGGTTCAGGGCTTCTGCCCCATACACTTTCAGGCCTGTGCCGCCACCTTGGCCTCCGCGTCCTCCACACTGCTATAGCCGTACAGTTTCACGCTGTTTTCCATAATTTCGTAAGCCAGGTTCCGGCCTGTTTTGGCGCGATCCACCACATATCTGCCGTAAAGCTCAAGCATCTTGTCGGAATATGTTCCCAGTTCCCCCCGCAGGTAAGTTTCGTAAGATGTTTCTGAGGGCGTGTCCTGAGAGGTGTGAATGCTCCTGGCATTCTGCGACAGGGCAGGATAATTCCGGGAAAATTCTTCCATCCACCCCACCTGCAGCCCCACAATCTGTTCAATAATATCCTTCTTCTCCTGGGACAGCTCCGGAAAATTCCCTTTGATCTGCTCATATTTCTCCGGCGCAGTGCTCTCCATCATGCGCCCGTATTTTTCCTCGATCAGATTGTGCCCTCTGCGGTACTCCCTGTGAAAATCATACAGATACTGCATGAGCATATCCCTGCCCCAGGTCAGATACTGGCTTTTGCGCATAATGGAAAAAGTGCCCCAGTCATCCTGGCAGCCGGCTCTGCCTCCTTCATTCTTTACCTTGTCAAATGCTTCAAACTCCAGACGGGCAATCTCTTCCGCCAACCCATCAACATCCTTCGCCGCCAGAGAGGCCTTGTACACCAGCTCCTCCGTGTGAGCCTCCAGAAAACTCTCCGTATCGCTGATCAATCCCCTGGCGTACATCTTTCTGGCAAAATACGCCCCCAGCTGGTCAATCTGGCGCACGGCAGCATCTCCCCCGGCCAGGTTCCGCGCCCTTCCCTTCTCCCGGCCGGTTCCCTCCCGGCCATCCAGGGCTTCGCCTGCTGCCTCTTCACCATCCATATCCGCTGTGTCATCCCAGTCTGCAGAAGTTTTTCCTCTCTGATCCACGCCTGAGCAAAGCCAGGACGCATCGGAATCTGTCAGAGTGGTGTTCCTGGCATTCTGGGCCAGACAGCCTGCAATTCCCGCAAGCATCATGGCCACTCCACTGCCCTCCTCCGACTCCTGAAGACTGCGCCAGAGCCACTTGTCATGGGGCGGATATTTCCCTTCAAGATAGTGCTGCAGCTTCATAGCCTCCTTCATTCCGTCCCATGCCATCATATGGGCCGTGAGCCTGTCGCCCCGCTGCAGCATACGGGGATAATTATACTGTGCCGTCTGTGCAAATCTGGCAGCGCTTTCCGCCAGTTTCAGGTATAGCACATTTTCCGGATATCCACGCTTAAGCTTCTCCCGAAAAGCGGTGAATATCCCCTCCTGATCCCGAAACACTTCCCCGTTCACTGCGGCAGCCAGCGCAAAATCGTTTACATTCTGCCAGTCAATCTCTTCGTATACATCCGTGCCCACAACGCTTTTCATGAAATCGGATATCCTGATCACGCCCCGTCTGTTGCGGCCGTTCACATGGGGAGCCCGCCTGCAGCCCTGGAACTCTTCCGGAAGCTGTTCATAGGCCTGCTGCAGCGCTTCTCCGATCTCGCTGTAAGTCTCATCCGTAACCCACATGCAGAAATCCGGTCCCCAGTCATGATCTCTGGAAAAAACATCATCATATCCAAAACAGTCCGACCCCCGTCCGGCAAGTCCCACCGCAATCCTTCCCTCATAGGCAGGGAATTTCTCTCTTATCATCTCTGCCCCGTAGGCTTCATAATATTCTCTTGACAAAACCAGCCCCGGCTTAGCCTGGCAGGATCTGGCAAAACCCCCTCCAGACTGAGGGCCTGTCTCCCTGCCCGCTGACAGCATGGCGTTTTCACAGGCCGAAATGTTCTCCTGGAGCCTGCGGTAGTATTCGTTTCTTCCCAGATACTTCTCCACTGTCTCCAGGGCCAGATGATAATACCGCAGCGCTTCCTCAAAATCTTTCTCATGAAAATAATACGCCCCCATGGTGGCCAGGGCCGCGGCAAAATGGCTGTCCTCTATGCCCTCTCTCTGGAAGGTTTTCATGGACTTGGCGGCGTACTCCCGGGCCTCCTCCCCCTCCCCCAGCTGCATACATGTACCTGCCAGGTTGGCATAAGTCACTCCCAGTTCGTATGCCGCCTCCTTTTTTTCCACAATGGCAAGAGCTTCCAGAAGCCGCTGCTTTGCCCCTGCATAGTCCCCCATCTCCTGGTGCAGCAGGCTCATATTATTTTTCAGCCCTGCTATAAACATATCGTCAGATTCCAGTTTTTCATCATATACTTTCTGAACCTGACAGTAATATTCCATGGATTCCTGCAGCCGGCCACAGGCGCGGCAGGCATTTGCCACGTTCAAAAGGGTTGTGGCATAGGGAATTGTCCCCTCCAATCCCATCCGCCTGGCCTGGGCCACAGCCTGGGCCGCCATCTCCATAGCCGCCTCTTTCTGGCTGGTCTCACGATAGTACCCCAAAAGCTCATTCTGCAGCTGCAGCAAACTCTCGTCATCCTTCTCCTGCTCTGCCTGCTCTATCGAGCGCAGCATCAAAGCTTCCGCTTCCTTTCCCCTGTTCTCCTCAAATAGCGCATCCAATTCCGTCAAAATCTTATGAATTTCCAATGTCCCATCCCATCCCTTTCATCTGCACCGGACCGCCGCAATAACCGTCCCCCACTTTATATAATATTCTATACAATCCGGCGCAAAATGTAAAGACAGCTCCTAAAATGATTCCAGATATTTCTGGAATACCTTTTTCCGAAATTGGTATGTGATGGCTTTTTCCATTCTATTTACTCTGTTCTCAATCGCTCAACAATGCTCTGCTTTTCTAAATTCTTGAAACAGAGAAACGGGATAAGCACCGCAAAAGCCAAGAGGATAGGAGTACAAATCATCAGCGGCATCAGAGTAAAATGGAAAGTGCTGAACTCATTAGCTGTCATGGCACGTACACCGATCCCAACGGCCAGAGTGCTGACAATATAAGAAACCATCAGCGTAATCGCTGCGTAATCCAATCCCTCACAAATGAGCATCTTCCGCAGCTGGCGCTTGGTCATGCCCACGGACTGAATCATGGCAAACTCTTTTTTACGGGAAACAATGGCCGTGACCATAGAATTGATAAAGTTAAGCACACCCACCAGAGCAATGATCACGCTGATGGTATTTCCCATAACTGCCGACGCCCGTGTTTCTGCCTCATACTGCTCCGCCATGGTTTTGCGGGATGTCACAGGCAGACTGGTGTCAATGGTCTTGATATACGCATCGAGCATCTCTTGTGCTGCGGGAATATGCTCATCGTCCACATTGAAGAACAGTCTCCGCAGCGTATTCTCCGGCCACTGCTGCCGGAATACCGAAGTAGGAATAATAAAGCTCATGCAGTGCTGATTCTGCGCACCGCCTTCTTTGGCTCCTTCATCCACAGCTTGCAGCGGATATACAATAGCCATTACCGTATAGGTACGATTTTCAAGGGCAATACTGCTTCCAACGGTAGGAACAGGCAATGCAGCCTTTCCCTCTGGGTCTGTGGAATCTATGGCAGGACCGATAACCAACACATAGTCGCCGCCGGCAAATTTTTCTGCATCATAGCTGCCGGAGAGCAAATACCTCTCCTGCGTAATTGCATCCAGGGGGATACCGTCCATTCCATACAGTACACCGATGGCTTCACGGGTTTCCATGGCGTTTTTTATCTGAGCAGGACCGGCCGGATCGTAAGTTGCCCAATCGTCCAGCATTTCCTGTGTATAGAAGGCGTCGATATTTTGCACGGTCTCATCATCCAGTGTCAGTTCAAATTGATGAGAATATTGATGCCCAATAGCTTCCATACCAGCCACTTCTTCCACGGATGCCACCAGTTCCGCATTCAGGGTGAAACCATGAGGGTCATATCCGCCAATATAGTCTGTACTGCTGCTATCATCCAGCTGGAAGTCACTGATCGTCAGCTCAGACAGGTATTTCTCCATATCAAAAGCAGCATTCTTGGCATAGAAACAGCTGAGCAAAACCAACCCCAGGGTCAGGGAGCAGATGACTGTCACTGTCCTTTTTTTGTTCCGCCCCAGGTTCGCCCAGGCCATACCGGTAATGGAAGCGCCATTCCGGGTTCGTTTGCTTTTCTTCCTGCCTGTGGCGGCGGCATCACTCATCCGCAGAGCTTCGATAGGAGAAACCTTACCAGCCAGCCTTGCCGGACGCAGGCAGGAAATCGTAACCGTCAACCATGCAAAAAGGGCAGATCCAAGGAAGATCACAGGATTGGAGGAAACCACATCATTGCCCTCCAGCCGTCCCATCAGCACAGGAACCAGCACCATGCCCAACAGCCAACCCAAGAGAAGCCCCATCGGGATGCCGATCACGCACAGACGGTTTGCCTGACCATAAATGAGTTTCTTGATCTGCTTTGTGGTAGTTCCCAGTGTTTTCAACTTTCCATAGAACTGGATGTCGGCAGTAACGCTGATCTGAAAGATATTATAAATAATCAGATAGCCGGCAAGGAACACCAGCACCATACCCAAATACATGGGAATGCTTTCCTGCGCTGCGGTAGCATTCATCTCTGGCGAATATGCCAGATTCACGCCAAATTTCAAGTCCGTCAGTCCGGTGTCTGCCAAAATATTCTCCATGGTGGCCTCAATATTGCGGTCACTATGCAGGATCACTTGTGCGGTATGCAGACCTAAAACACTTGTCTTTCCGTCAGCAACATAGTCGCCGATCATCTCATCCGCAAATTCCCTGCTTACCCAAGCCATGCTGGCATAGACAGATTCGTTGCCCTCCCAGAAACCACAGAGGGTAAAGGTGGAGGTGGTCACTTCATCCTCTGCAAGATCCTTGCGCCATTCCAGCGTTACAGTCTCCCCCAGCTGATGGGGAATACCCAGGCGATCAAGGATCAGTGTGTCCAGAGCGATCTCATCCGCTGCCGTTGGCATTGTTCCGGTGGTAGGCATAGCAAAGGAATGCTTGGCATTGATGTCACTGCTCCAACGGATTTCAACCTGTTTGCCACCCAGCTTTCTGTTTTGTGCAAGGCCGAGAACCAGACTTTCTCCGGCTTCTGCAACATCAGGGTGAGCAGCGATCAACGAAAACTGCTCTGCAGTGATGGTCTTAAAGGATGCCTGACCATCATAACCAGTCTGTCGGAATGTCATTTCCACCATGTTTTTGCTCATACTCTGTGCCAGGGTAAAGAGGGTGGTGAACATGATGGCAGTCATTAAGATGGCGATGATCGCCACCAGGTTCCGGCCTTTATTTTTCTTAAAAGTACGCTGATTCAGCGTTTGAATTGGTTTGAATACTGTTTTCATCATGCATCCCTCCCTATTGAGACACGATGCGGCCATCCTCAATTCGGACAATAGGATCCGCCATCTGTGCAATTTCCGGGTTATGGGTAATCATCACGATTGTCTGATTAAATTCTTTGCTGGTCATCTTCAGCAAACCAATCACATCGTCACTGGTTTTTGAGTCCAGATTGCCGGTGGGCAAGATAGAGACCCAGACCAACGCCTTCTTCGACAGCTGTTTCCTGGGCCCGATAAAAACGCTGAAAAACATCGTGATAATGCTCCTTATGGATGCCAATACCAGTATCGGAAATATCAATTCGCGTATAGAATTGCCACGGGCGGACAGCCACAGAAATGCTGCCTCCTTCCGGAGTATATTTTACTCCGTTGTCCAGGATATTGCCCAGGGCCTCCGCTGTCCACTTAGGGTCATGCTGCACAGTAACCGATGGCGCGCAGTCCACCGACAACTGGATATTTTTTTTGTCCGCTTTCGCCCATATGGTACTGATCGCCTGAGCAATGGTCTTATCAAGAGGTGCTTCTTCCATGTGCAGGGCAAAGGTTCCTGTTTCCAGCCGAGACATTTTGATCAGAGACTTCATCAAAAAATCCAGTTTATTGATCTGTGACGCCATGGTTTTCAAAAACTCCGCCCGCTTTTCCTCTGTCAGCTGATGCTGCTGAAGGATGCTGGTAAACATCTGAATATTGGCAATAGGGGTTTTCACTTGATGGGAGATATCGCTGACCAGCTCCTGAATGGTCTGCTTATCCCGCTGGCTCTGCACTTTGCCCTCGTTCATGATGTCATAGTATTGCAGAAGTTTTCCCTCTACTTTGGCTGTTACGCTATCCTCATAAGGCCGCTCCACCTCCGGCTGTCTCCCGGAAATCAAGGCATCCAGCGTACCACATATTTCGTCCGCAAAGTGAAAGATCTGTCTCTGCTGACACCATATCCACAGACCGGCTAATACAAAAATACCACCTGTCACAGCTAATAGGCTGTAACGAACACTGGAACGGGGAACAAATGCCCACAATAGCCAGCACAGCAAAGAAAAAAGCACCGCAGCTGCCAAAACCATCAAAGTTTTCAAAGTTTTCGCGTGCTTCTTCATTGTTTGCCTCCTGTCCAGATATACCCCATACCCCGGATGGTCTTGATATAGATATGATTGTCATTCTCGATCTTCGCCCGAAGCCGATTCATCGTCACAGTAAGTGTGTGGTCATCAATGAAATTCCCATCACAATCCCACAGCCGTTCCAACAAAAGCTGTCTGGTAATAATATTACCCGTATTCTCTGTCAATGCTTTCAGCAGCTTATATTCGTTGGGCGTAATCGACAGCTTTTCGCCGCCTCGCACGGCAGTCAGCGCGCCAAAGTCAATCAGAAGAAATCCGTCAGTCCAGCGGTCCGCATGGGCCACAGCAGCTTTACTTCCTCTCCGGATGGCTACTTCTACCCGCCGCAATAAAATCTGCATATTGAACGGCTTTGTAATATAATCCTCTGCGCCCAAATCAAATCCGTTCAGCACATCCTGCTCTAAATCGTTTGCTGTCAAAAAAATCACAGGGAGTTCCGGTTTGACTGCTTTTACCTCTCGACAGAGATCAAAGCCGTTGCCATCCGGCAGATTCACATCCATAATCGCAAGGTCAAATTGATCCTCCTGCAAAAGCTGTCTGGCTTTCCGGCAGTTATATGCTGCCACCGTCAGATAGCCGTTACTGTCCAATTCAAAACACAGTCCAACACTTAAGGCCAGATCATCTTCTATGACTAAAATTCTCATTGCTTTTCACCTTCTCGCTCCTTATATCTTCCGTCTTGTGGCTTAACCGCTGTTTTAGGCAACAGCCAGCACCGCGCGGAGTTCCGCCTCGCTGTACTCCTCGCCCATCGCCTTGTCCATACAGGCAGCATTCTTCCAGCTTTACCCGATCCCCCAGCCACTTGTTGCAACTTTTTTCATTATGATTCTTCCAGCTTATAAAAGCTGTCCAGGTTCAGTGTCCGCACAAAGAACAATGCCAATCGGCTGTGAATCCCTCTCATTCATCATTTCACGGGTATGGCAGTTCACATACATCTGCATAGAAAATCCCTAAAACCTTTTCCAAATTCTGAAGTCAAATGCTCTCTTCACACTTACCAGGATTCAAAGGAAGCCCACAGAGCAAGCTTTGAACACATAGAGGGATGATATAACCGAAAAAGAATTTCAACAAATCATCGCTATGCCTAAATTTTAACTATTCGATATTGCGCACTATAATTGTATAACCTCTTCAAATTTTGAAACAATATCTTTCTCATGTGTTATAGCAATAAGCATTTTCTTTTCTGAATTATCAAATAAGCTTTCGAGTATTTTATTTGCCATTTCCTTATCTAGATTTCCAGAAAACTCATCCAGTAACATTATTGGGGCATCTTTCAAAAATGCTCTCGCTATGGCAATCCTTTTTCTTTGTCCTGCGGAAATATTGGTTCCATCTTCATACAATACAGTTTCAAATCCTTTTTCCATTTCCATTATTTCATCATAAATTCCTGCCTTACGAGTTGCTTCTATGACCTCCTCTATCGTATATTGACCTCCCAAAACAATATTATTATATATCGTATCCTTCATAATTATTGTTTCCTGTGGTACAATTGATACTAAATTTTTTATATCTAAATTAAAAATATTTGTATTATTGATCAATATCCTCCCTGTATAGCTTTTGAGATATCCAGAAAATAATTTTATTATTGTACTCTTTCCTTTTCCATTTTCTCCGATAATGCAGATTTTCTTTTTTGTCGTTTTGAAATTCAAACTTGAAAAAACAGTTTTATTCGCTCCCGGATACTTATAGGATACATTTTCAAACTCTATATATTGAGGATCTTCAATTACAGATGTTTGCATCTTCTCTTGTTGAATTTCCAATGGTGCATTCAAATTTCGTATATGTTCAGTTGCAACTATGGCCGATTGCAAATTGTTTATATAACCACCAATGTAACTAAAGAAGAAAATTATACCATTTTTCAGTTCTATGGTCAAAAACAGCTCACCAATAGACATTTCCCCTCTATACACAAATGAAGAGCCCAATATTATAATAACTATCGTGATAAAGACATCTGTAATTATGCTCTCCACAAGTGCCTTGAAATTTATTTTTTTTCGCATAGAATACTCTATATTAGCCTTCTCTCGACCAATTTTTGACAAGAAATAACATTGCAAATTCATCATGGAATATATTTTAAGAATCATTAAATTATCTAAAATATTAGTTAAAGATTCCATCCTTTTATGAAATAGTTCTCGAATATTATTGGCTGCACTATATAAACTTTTTCCAAAAACTTTATTTAAAAAGAGTAATGCAGCTGAAAAAACGACAATAAGCAGTGCCAAGATATAGTCCACTTTTACCAATAGAACAAAACAACCAATTCCTGATAAGACAGCTTGAAAGAAAACCACCAAATTCCATCCAAATAATCCTGCTACTTCTAAGACATCATTCTGCAAAACAGAAATAATTTCTGAAGAACTCAGCAAAATTGCATCTTCATAGTCTTTTTTTAGTACTTTATCAAACACTTTAACTTCTAAAGCCATTTTCATTTTTGCATTTGTAGAATCCAATAAATAGCATAATATTGGCAATCCTATCATTAAATAAGTTGCCCCTATAAACAATAATACTATTCCTTTATCTATCAAATTCTCATTATTACTATGTAATCCATCAATAATCATTTGTATCGAAAACCCAATAAAAACATTCGCTAATAGGTTTTGAAAAGAATTCATTACAAATGCTACTTTCCATACAAAAGTCTTTTTACCAATCAATTCGGAAATATAAGTATATGAATCTAGCAACTTAGACATAAAAAATCTCCTTACTTATTATATCTCTATCTCATATATTTTAGTTCTTTTCCACTTGAATAAGTTTACCATTTTGCAATTCTAAAATTCTGTCACACTTGGAAAGTGTACTCAATCTATGTGAGACGGTAATTATCGTTACATTATCCAAAACGTCTAATGCATCCACAATACAATTATCCGTTTCTTCATCTAATGCACTTGATGGTTCATCTAAGATAAAAAGTTCTGCTTTCTTATATAACGCCCTTGCAATTGCAATTTTTTCTTTTTGTCCACCAGAAAGATTTGAACCACCTTCATTTAATACCGTTTCAATTCCCATTGGTAATTTATTTTCAATATCATTTCTGAAATTTGTCATATCCAAAACTTTGTCAATCCGATGTGTCATAACATTTGTATCTCCAGCTGAAATATTAAACGCAATATTTTCGTTTAACATATATCGATTTTGATCAACGTATGATATATGACTCCAAAGTTTTTCAATGTTTGCCTCCCTTATTTCTTCACCAAATATTTTAACAGTTCCCTCATAATCCGGCAAAACACCTAACAAAACATTAAGCAAAGTTGATTTTCCGACACCGGAAGAACCAACAATTCCGACATGCTCGCCCCTCATAATTCTTAACGAACAATTATCCAAAACTTTTCTATCAGCATAACTAAATGACAAGCCTGAGATATCTAACAAATACTTTCCATCGTATTCATTCTCCTCGTCACATTCCATATCCGTTTTTTGAACATCATTCGTTTTAAAAAAAGCATCTATTTTATTGACTGTAATACAAGTATTTCTTGTTTCTATTATTGTATCTGCATATTTACTAAATGGTAAGCTCATTGTTGCCAAAAGCTGCAAGACAGAGGCAAACTGACCATAATTTAATGAATTGTTCTTCATTAAAATCATAATCGTAAAAACTAACACTATAGTTGGTAAATATTCATTTATTAAGCTGGGAAACTGAACCACTACCGGCTAAAGCCGGTAGGTTCGGTGAGCTGCTGAAGCAGCCTAAAAGGAGCGCATCCCAACTCTTTCCTTTCATACTACTTTTCCCCGATTTCAAAGTTGTCAGAGTTACTTCGCTCCTGTAGATCCTGGTTCTTAATATACTCTTTGATTATTTCGTCCGTCACGTTTCCGCTGCTTGCCACAAAATACCCTCTCGCCCATAGATGTTGTCCCCAGAACTGCTTATTTAGTTCCTTATATTCCATCTGAAGCTTCCTTGACGTATTTCCCTTGATATACTGCACCAGCTTACTTGCGGATAGATGGGGCGGCACCGATACCAGCAGATGTATATGGTCACTTCCTACATGTCCTGCCAGAATCTCTACTTCATTGCTTTGACAGACGATTCGGATCAGCTCCCTCGTCCTTAGAGCAATCTGTCCTGTTATCACGGGTTTCCTGTACTTTGTTATCCACACCAGATGGTATTTGATATCATATGTGCAATGGGATGATTTCCTGTAGTTTTCCATTTTTATCACCTCAAGTTTGCAACAGTGTACAAAGGGATACATATAAAAAAACTCAAACTTCCCACACCGTATGGTGTGTTGAACCTTGAAAAATCAATACTTTAGCCAATAAAAAAGGCACAAACCTCTTTCCTGTGGTATAATTGAATTGCCAAAAAACAACTACACAACAAGGAGATCTATGCCATGTCAAGTATACCACAGACAACCGATAATGGGAACAGCGTTTCTGATTTTGCCACAAAGTTTATGAAGAGGTTCCACCTTGGAAAACTGCTCTTTAAATGTAATGCCGGAAAAGAAAAAGGGATCCCTGTGATGGATGTCTTCCGCTTCCTGTTCTGTATGATGTTTTCTGACAGGAGTTTCTATATGCAGATGAAAACAGGTACATTTGGAGAGGGATTCTCCAAAAACACCATCTACCGTTTTCTCAACAACGCCCGGACGAACTGGCAGCGCTTCACAACACTGCTTTCTGCCAACATCATCAACGGCTTTATGAAACCCCTGACGGACGAAGATCGCAAGGATGTCTTCATTGTTGACGACAGCCTGTTTGACCGCTCCCGCTCAAAAAAGGTGGAACTGCTTGCAAGGGTCTTCGACCACTGCTCCATGAAATACCGTTCCGGGTTCCGGATGCTCACCCTTGGCTGGTCGGACGGAAACTCCTTTGTGCCCGTCAGCCACTGCCTGCTTTCTGCCGCGGAGGATAAGAACCTCCTTTGTGAAGGGAAAGCCTGTGACGGACGCTCCCTTGCCGGAAGGAGACGCCTGCAGGCACGCCGCAAAGCTACAGATGTCATGGTGGAGCTGATCCATTCTGCCCAGTGTGCAGGCATCACTGCCAGGTATGTCCTGTTTGACAGCTGGTTTTGTGCACCAAAGACCATGATTGCCCTGAAAAACCAGGAACATCTTGACACGATTGCCATGGTCAAGAAAAGCAAAACGAAATACCTATATAATGGTGAAAAACTCAACGTGAAGGAAATCTACAGCCGGAACAAAAAGCGCAGGGGCCGCTCCCGTTACCTTCTTTCTGTGCCTGTGACGGTTGAAAAAGACGGCGAAAGCATCCCGGCAAAATTTGTGTACGTGCGCAATAAAAGCAAACGGAAGGACTGGCTGGTGATCGTAAGCACGGATACGGAGCTTTCCGAAGAAGAAATCATCCGGGTTTATGGGAAACGCTGGGATATAGAGGTCTTCTTCAAGGCATGCAAATCTTACCTGAACCTTGTAAAAGAGTACCGGGGCATCTCTTATGATGCCATGAATGCCCATGTTGCCATCGTCTTTTCCCGTTACATGATGCTGTCAGTAGCCCAACGTGAAAACGAGGATGATAAGACGATATGTGAACTGTGCTTCTGCCTACTGGATGAAATGGAGGATCTCACATTCAGCCGCTCCATGTGCATAATCATAGATGCATTAATGGATACAGTCATGGAATATTTCCACATCACAGAAGCCCAGCTGGAAGAATTCACCACCAGCTTTATTCAGCGTCTTCCCCAATATATGCAGGAGGCTCTGGAGCGGACAGAAACAGCGGCATGAAACTATTTTATAGGTTAAAGTATTGATTTTTCAATGTGCGAATCCCATTTTTGATGTGGGAAGTTTGAGTTAAAAAAACAGAAAATGAAATGCATAGAAGGGTATCATAAGCAAAAGCTTCCATCAGAGAATT
>OFEZ01000756.1_pt1 | contig 21056 bp, 14 predicted proteins | sample 1521241 | NCBI WGS metagenome assembly OFEZ01 (sample SAMEA3504099, study PRJEB24116) | mouse gut metagenome | biome: mouse gut; feature: mouse-associated habitat; material: faeces | place: Denmark | collected 2011
AGCGGAATTCGTTCATGGGGATGATACCGTCGCTCTTGTAGCCGATGTTAACCACTGCCTCACGCTTGTTGAGCGCGATGATGGTACCTTCGATTACCTCTTTGTCCTTGACGGTGTTGAGTGACTCATCATAAGTCTTGGTGAGCTCCTCGCGAGATTTGGCGCCTTGGGTTTCCCCTTTTTCGTAGGCTTCCCAATCGAAATCTTCGATGGGCGAATTCTTTAATTCTTCAGTCATTTAATTAAGTTAGTAAATAGGGTTGTTAGTCGTTAATAAGTTAGACATTATATTGATTCAACTTATTGAGAGTGCAAAGATACAGATAATTTTCTAACTCACAAAAAAATGACTAAATTTGCAGCATAGATTTTTTACCATGAGCAAATATGATTTTGATGCGGTTGTTGACCGCCGTGATACCGGCGCTGTGAAGTACGAATCGCTCTGTGAGCTGTTCGGGCGCGCCGATGTGACCCCGATGTGGATCGCCGACATGGAGTTTGCCGTGTGCCCTGATATTGTGGAGGCCATGAAGCGTCGTGCCGGTCATCCTATCTATGGCTACTCAGTGGCCGGCGAGGGTTACTGGAATTCGATATGTGACTGGCTTGAACGCCGCCATAACTTCCGCCCCGAGCGTGAGCAGCTGGCTTTCGTGCCGGGTGTGGTGCGCGGCATAGCTTATGCCCTAAACTTCTTCACCCGTCCGGGCGACAAGGTGGTGATACAGCCCCCGGTGTACCATCCGTTCCGTATCGTCACCGAAGGCAACGGACGCATTGTGCTGGAGAATCCGCTCCGTCAGGTGGATACCGATATCCACTATGATATGGACCTCGAACATCTGGAGCATCTGTTCGCTACGGAGCATCCGCGCATGATGATTCTCTGCAATCCCCACAACCCTGTAGGTATACAGTGGGATGCCGACACGCTGCGCCGTGTGGCCTCGCTCGCCAAGAAGTACGGTGTGATAGTGCTTAGCGACGAGATTCATGGCGACCTGATGCTCTGGGGACGTCCGCATATCCCCTTCGCGTCAGTAAGCCCTGAGGCTGCCGAGGTGTCGGTGTCATTCGGAGCCCCATCGAAGACGTTCAATATCGCCGGACTCGTGAGCTCCTGGATGCTCGTGCGTAATCCGGAACTTCGCAAGCCGTTCTACTACTGGATGGAGGTCAATGAATTTTCATCGCCTTTCTTCTCAGCTACTGTGGCCACGGAAGCGGCTTACCGCAACGGGGAGCAGTGGCTTGATGAAATGCTCGCCTACCTTGAAGGAAATATCGAGGCGGTTGAAAGCTATCTCTCAGAGAATATACCCTCGGTTAAGGCTATCCGCCCGCAGGCTTCGTTCCTGATATGGCTCGACTGCCGCGAGCTCGGGCTGACTCAGAAGGAGCTTGTGGACATGTTTGTCAATAAAGCACATCTGGCTCTCAACGATGGCGCCATGTTTGGTCGTCAGGGTGAGGGGTATATGCGTCTGAACATCGGCTTGCCCCGCCGGGAGTTGCTTAAGGCGCTCGGCTGTCTGAAGCAGGCTGTAGGCGAACTTGCCATGGCCTGATAGACGCTTGCACGTACGAACAGCATGATTGATATAGCAACAGCGGCTCTGCCTTCCGGTAGAGCCGCTGTCGTTTATGTATAGTCGGATATGGTAGCTGTGGATTACATAATCAGCGTCCACAGCACATAGATGGCGTGAGCTGAGATAGCTGCGGCAATACCCCCTATCGTGTGGGCCAGGATGGCCTTGGGGGTAAGCTGTCGGTAGCCCATGGAGTCAAGCATGGCGGTGTGAGTGCTCAGATATCCGCTCCAGCACATGCCAATGGCGGTGAACACGCAGATGGCGTTGCCGTCAATCCAGCCCTGGCTCATGAAGTTGGGCACAAGGCTCAGTGCGGCGCCAACGGCTCCGAGTGCGGTGATGGGGAATGCTACCAGATGCGGGTCGTGGAATCCGAAAAGCCATTCAAACACCACATCCACCTTCTGTGCAAGCCAGGGCAGAAGCTCTACTCCCTCGTAGGCTGCGCCGGTGTACTCGCCTGTGGCCGAGGCTCCGAAGGTGAGTACCATCACAAGGGTTGATATGATAAGCACGCCGGGAATGATGGCTATGCCTACATCCACACCTGTGCGTCCGCCATCGAGCAGCGAGTTGAGTACGCGGATGAATACTGACTTTGATTCCGTGGCCTCCTCCTCAGGGAGCTGGTCGAGCTCGTCGGTCACATTCTCTTTCACAAATGTGGGGTAAGCCTTGATTACGAAGCGCTGCATGAGGCGTGTCGATACGATACATCCGCAGAAGGCTCCTATAAGTCCTATCACCGGTTCGATGAAAAATCCCTGACCTATCATGAACACCATCACCAGCAGTCCCATGCCGAAGGCTGTACCGAAGTTGGTGAGCGATATATACTGGAATTTCTTGAAATAGCGGCTGAAACGCTTGTCCTGCGAGAGGGATATGATGGCTGGGTTGTCGCTCAGGAATGTCATCACGGCACCGAGAGCCGCAACGCCGGGGAGTCCGAACAGCGGACCCATAAGCGGACGCAGAAGGCGCTCGAGAAGTTTCACCACTCCGAATTCTACAAACAGGCGTCCTATGGCACCCGTGAGCACGCATATACCCATCAGGTAGAACACTGTGTTGAGCAGAAGGTCATGTGCTGTGTGCATGAGGGTGTTGAGCATGTTTGCTACCCCCATCAGATGGCCCAGATACCAGAAAAGGGCTATCACACATACAAGACAGGGTATGCCCTGCGGAATGTAGGATGCAATTGACTTGCGGGCAGTCTTGATAGTTTCGGAAGTTCTGGTAGCTTCCTCTTCGAATTGTTGCATTATCGTGAGGTATGATTATTTGCGTTTCAGAGAGAAAAGGTTCATGTACCATTTCACGCCCACGTCCACCATCAGTGATTTGTTCTGCATCACGTCGGCGGCATTTGTGTTGCGTCCCCATGAATAGTAGCAGTTGGCGTGCAGGCGCAGAGCCTGGTTATGCTTGCGCAGAGGATAGTATTCCACTCCGGCTCCTGCCATGGTGAGTTCTGTGCCGTCAAGTACGGTGAAGTCGGCATCGGTGCCTGAATGGTTCACATCGTAGGTGGCTTTGGCATGGAGTGTCACAGCCTCGGAAGGGGTGTATTTCACCTCGCCCATCACGGAGCAGTCCTTGAAGAAGTATGCCTGGTGCGATGATGCGCGGTTCATCAGATCGAGCTCGACAGTGAAGCGTCCCAGATCAAAGCGGTTGCCAAGCGAGATGTAGGATATGTAGCGTCCGTCGACATACTCCATCAGGTTGGCTGACCAAAGTGAGGAGAAAAGTCCCATCTTTCCCTGCCAGAAGAGGTTGTAGGCATACATGTTGCGGTTATCCTTTGTGAAGAACGGGCTCTGGCATACCTGCGCTGTCAGCGCCTGCGAGGGGGTGAAGTGGTATGTGCCTGATCCGCCAAGCTGGTAGCAGGGTATGTTGTTCCAGAACACGGAGCAGCTGTACAGGTCAATCGGGGCACGGTCATATTCCCATCCGCCTATGCTTACCACCTGCTTGCCGGCTGCGAAATCCCAGCGGTCAAGAGCGTATTTGATATACACCCAGTCGGTGGCATCGAAAAATGTGCGGTCATCATGGTTCTTGTTCAGGCGCTGACGCCATGAATAGGATAGCTCAGGGGTGATATTGCCTTCAAGCTGTATGTTGAGGTATTTGCCCTCGAACCCGGTATTGTCCTTGACGGTATGGCCATCGTTTGAGTCATGCTGATAATCGAGGCGGACCTCCGCTTTTACTTTCAGAATCTCATCGGCAGGCTCGGCAGCCGACAGTGTCATGGCGGCAGAAGCAAGAGCCAAAGCTGTGATGTAGTGCTTCATGGTGATATAATGTGATGTGAATTGGTTTTGCGGATGCAAATATACAAGAATTATTTCAATCAATGAATATATGCAATTTTGTTTGTATAAAAAAGCGGCACAAAAGCACTTTAGCTCAAAAGTGTAGCGATATAAGAAACAGGTCCGTCGCCCGTAAGTCTACGGATTGACAGACCTGTCTGTTCTATGTGTCTGGCTTCGGCTTGAATCAGTCGTTCTCCGGACGCAGACGGCGTACGGTTTCGGCAGCACGCCACAGCTCGCTCTCACGCATCTGGCGCAGCTCCTCGTTGAGCTGTTCGCGATAGCCGGGCTGTGAGTTGGAGTCAATGCTCTTCTGAGCCTCCTCGCCGCTCTCTACAGCTTTGTAGAGCTTCTGCATCACAGGCTTGATGGCGTCATGGAACTGATCTTTCCAGTCAAGCGCACCGCGCTGTGCGGTTGTTGAGCAGTTGGCATACATCCAGTCCATACCTTTGGCTGCAAAGAGAGGCATCAGGCTCTGGGTGAGCTCCTCGACTGTTTCGTTGAATGCTTCGGAGGGGGTATGGCCGTTCTCACGCAGCACTTCGTACTGAGCTTGGAACAGCCCTTCGATAGCTCCCATCAGGGCACCACGTTCGCCGGTGAGGTCCGATACAGCCTCACGGCGGAAGGTGGTTTCAAACAGATAGCCCGAGCCTATGCCTATGCCCAGTGCAAGGGTACGGTCAAGTGCACGACCGGTGGCATCCTGCTCCACGGCATAGCTTGAATTCACGCCGCGACCTTCAAGGAACATGGAGCGCAGCGATGCGCCTGAGCCTTTTGGTGCCACCATTATGACATCGACATCTGCCGGGGGTACCACACCGGTGCGGTCAGGCCATGTTATGGCAAATCCGTGTGAGAAATAGAGGGCCTTGCCGGCGCTGAGATGCTTCTTTATCACAGGCCACTGTTCAATGACAGCGGCATCGCTCAGAAGGCACATGATGATTGTTGCACGCTGACAAGCCTCTTCGATGCTGAAAAGAGTCTCGCCGGGTTTCCAGCCCTGTTCCACAGCCTTGTCGTAGGTCTTGCCGGGGCGCTGTCCTACAATCACATCAAATCCGTTATCCTTGAGGTTGAGGCTCTGTCCGGGTCCCTGCACACCATAACCGAGCACTGCTATCTTCTCCCCCTTGAGTACTTCACGTGCTTTTTCAAGAGGAAATTCTTCACGGGTGACAACGTTTTCCATAACGCCGCCAAAATTCAATTTTGCCATTTATATCAGTTTTTGGGTTTCATTATTGAGCGGGCAAGACAGTGGACTGTGCCGTCCACCGATATGCTCGTCACCAGAGCATCCTTCACCATACCGGAGGCCACACAGGCGCAGTCGTTGTAGTATGACTCGTGGTGATATATTATTTCGAAGCGTCCCAGACGGTAGGCATCGAATGTGTCGAGGTCCATCTGGTTGAGCACAAGCTCTACATAGCGGGCTGAGTTGACATGACGGTTCAGATCGATGTCGCTTACCTGGAATGTGTACTCGTTGATGATTTCCGGTTCAGTGGCCGGACGTATCTTGCCGGGTGGCGCTATGGGGCACGGGCGGTCAACAACGGTTGATGCTATGGATGATATGCCGCTCAGGTCAGCCGGCTTTCGGGTGTTTATGTCGATTGCCACCCATATTGTACGTGCGTATCCGAGCACCTCACCCTCGGGAGTGATGATGTCGAAGTTGCGCTGTGAGAAGTGACGGTTGAAATCCTCTATCCATGTGCTCATGATGTATGGTTCGAGCACACCGGGATAACGGTTCATCTCAAAGGCTATGCGTGACAGCACCCACAGGGTGCCTCCTTGTTCCAGACGTTTGAATCCTACGCCAAGAAGGTCGGCATGCTCTGTGGCCACCTCTATGATCTGCTGTGTGAGCATGGCGGGTGACAGTCCCATCTGTGCGTCACATTGGGCGGCTGACAGACAGAACCTGTGCGAATGAATGTTAGGAATCTGTGTCATGACAATGATAATTTATATGTTTTCTCTCTGTGCCTCACGTGAACGCAGGAATAGGTCTACGTGCTCCACAGGGCTTTTGGTTATGGCTACGCGTCCGCTGCGGGTAAACTGCTTGATGCCGTAAGGTTTCAGCTCCTCGAAGAGCGACAGCGTCTCATGGCTGTGGCCTGTCTTTTCAAGAACGGTATACTCAGGTGTGAGTTGCAGTATCCGGGCTCCATGGCGGCGTATTATATCTTCATGGTTACGCTCGGCCATCAGTTTGTCGGTCGATACCTTGTATAGGGCCACCTCCTGATACACCAGGTCATCGTCCGTGTAGAGAAATGCCTTTATGACATCGATACGCTTCTCAATCTGCTTGATGACCTTGTCCATCATCTCGCTGTTGGAGCGGCAGGTGATGGTGATTTTATGGACATCCGGACGTGACGACAGGCTCGCGCTGATGCTCTCTATGTTGAGGCAGCGGCGTGTGAATATAATTGAGAGCTGGTTGAGCAGTCCCACGTGATGTTCCGAGTAAATCACTATAGTGTAAAGTGTATTGGTCGAGGTGTCGGTCATGATGTCAGGATGAGGTTGATTATTCGTTTGTGTACCATTCGCCGGGGTTAAGCATTATGTGGTCGACATTGTCGCCTGCAGGTGTCATTGGCATAACCATATCCTCCTCCCGAATGTTCACGTTGAGCAGATACGGGCCGTCATGTTCCATCATGCGCCGTATGGCGGCGTCGGCATCGCGGCGGTATTCAACATTCTCAGCCGTGATGTTGTAGGCATGTGCTATCGCTACGAAGTCAGGGTTGAGCATCGGAGTCTGGGAGAACCGCTTGTCGAAGAAGAGGTCCTGCCATTGGCGTACATTGCCGAGGAAGTTGTTGTTGAGGATTATTATTTTGACCGCTGTGCCGTACTGCATGATGGTGCCGAGTTCCTGAATGGTCATCTGTATGCCGCCGTCGCCGCAGAAAAGGCATACGGTGCGTTCCGGTGCGCCCATCTTGGCTCCTATGGCGGCAGGAAGTCCGAAGCCCATTGTGCCGAGTCCACCGGATGTGATTATCGAGCGAGGGGCGGAGTAGCGGAAGTAGCGGGCCGACAGAAGCTGATTCTGACCTACATCGGTGACAAGTATGGGACACGGTCCGGCCTGTTCGCTCACCTTGCGTGCCATTTCGCCCATGCGCATGGGCTGGTCAGGGTCGGTAGGATAGGCTGCCTGATTGATGATTCGCTCTTTCTCCACTTCATAGTGGCGGTCAAATGAATCTACCCATTCCTGATGCGTGGCATCGTTGACCAAGGGGAGAAGTTCACGCAGCACAGCGGCGGCATCGCCGTGAATCATGGCGTTGACCCGGATGTTCTTGTTGAATTCCGATTCGTCAATGTCGATATGCACTATCTGGGCCTGACGGGCATAGCTGTCTACATCGCCTGTCACGCGGTCGTCAAACCGCATTCCTACGGCTATTATAAGGTCGGCCTGGTTGGTGTTTATGTTTGGACCGAGGTTACCGTGCATGCCGAGCAGCCCTTTGTTGAGCGGGTGGCCTGTAGGAAGTCCCGACAGTCCGAGCAGGGTGAATGCCACAGGTATCTGCGCTTTCTCCGCCAATTGGCGCAGTTCATCTTCCGCTCCCGATATGGTTACGCCCTGTCCTGCAAGAATCATCGGCCGGCGTGAGGCGTTTATCATGTCGGCCACTCGCTTCACATGGGCACGGTTGATATCAGGAACCGGGCTGTAGGAGCGTATGAAGCGGCATTTTTCGTAGGCGAAATCTGTCAGTCCTGTCTGGGCATCCTTGGTGAGGTCGATCACCACCGGACCGGGACGTCCCGTAGTGGCGATATGGAATGCCCGGGCAAGTACCGGTGCCACATTGTCAGCATCTCTCACCTGGCATGACCATTTCGTGATAGGCTGTGTTATGCCTATCACGTCAGTCTCCTGAAAAGCATCGGTACCGAGCATGGAGCTGGGTGCCTGTCCGGTGATGACCACGAGTGGAGTGCTGTCCATCATGGCATCGCTCAGTCCGGTTATAAGGTTTGTAGCTCCGGGGCCGGAAGTGACTATAACCACTCCCGGACGGTGTGAGGCCCTTGCATATCCCTGTGCGGCGTGTATGGCTCCCTGTTCATGTCGGGTAAGTACATGCGTTATTTTGTCGGCGTAGTGATACAGCTGGTCATATACGGGGATGATGAATCCTCCGGGATAACCGAACACACGGTCAACACCTTCGGCCACCAGGCCACGCATCAATGCTTCTGCTCCTGTTATAGTTTCATTCATATTCCTGTATCGGGGAGTGTTCCGTTTAATTTATTATTGTACTATGTGTGTCAGATTATTCTTACTCCACCCTTGTCAGCCGAGCTGACCAGTGAGGCGTATGCCCTGAGAGCTTTCGATACCGTGCGGTCACGTCCCTGCGGGGTGAAAGCATCCTTGCCGCGGGCAAGCTCCTCGGCTCTGCGAGCGCTGAGCTCCTCATCGCTAAGCCGAACGTTGATGGAGCGGGCAGGGATATCTATCTCTATGATGTCGCCATCACGTACAAGGGCTATGTTGCCTCCTGCCGCAGCCTCGGGCGATATATGACCTATCGACAGGCCGGATGTGCCTCCTGAGAAGCGTCCGTCGGTAATCAGCGCGCATTCCTTGCCCAGATGACGGCTTTTGAGGTAGCTGGTGGGATAAAGCATCTCCTGCATGCCGGGACCACCTTTGGGGCCTTCGTAGACTATGACAGCCACATCGCCGCTGCGCACCACACCGCCAAGAATACCGTCGACAGCCTCCTCCTGCGAACGGAACACACGGGCGGGTCCGCTGAAGCGGAATATCGACTCGTCTACGCCGGCGGTTTTTACCACACATCCGTCCGACGCTATATTGCCACGCAGCACAGCTATGCCGCCGTCGGGCACATAAGCGTGCTCCATGTCGCGGATGCATCCGGCGGCACGGTCAGTGTCAAGCGATGAATAGTAGCTCATCTGCGAGCCGGCCTCAGTGGTGCGCTTATGCCCGGGTGCGCTGCGCCATAATTCGTCGGCCATGTCGGTGTAGCTGCCGCCACCTATAGCCCAGCGGTCAATAGCTTCGCCGAGGGTCAGACCGTCAACGCGGCGCACCGTAGTGTCAAGCAGTCCGCCGTCAGCCAGTTGCTTCATGATGGTAAGGATGCCTCCGGCACGGTTCACATCCTCTATGTGATAGCGTGAGTTGGGAGCTACCTTGCAAAGCACCGGAGTGCGTCGTGACAGACGGTCGATATCCTCCATCGTGAAGTCGGCTCCCGCTTCATGGGCTATGGCCAGCAGATGAAGCACGGTGTTGGTGGAGCCTCCCATCGCTATGTCGAGAGTCATGGCGTTGAGGATGGCGGCGCGAGAGGCTATGCTGCGGGGGAGTACGGCTTCATTGCCGTCGCGGTAATAGCTGAGGGTGTTGTCAACTATCATCCGGGCAGCACGGCGGAACAGTTCAAGTCGGTTCACGTGGGTGGCCACTACAGTGCCGTTGCCCGGCAGAGCCAGCCCTATGGCTTCGTTGAGCGAGTTCATGGAGTTGGCTGTGAACATGCCGGAGCATGATCCGCATGTGGGGCAGCCGTGGAGTTCGAGCTGCTCAACGCGGGTATAGCTCACCGATTCATCAGCGCTTTCAACCATTATGTCAACAAGGTCAACCGCCTTGTCGCCCACGCGTCCGGCCTCCATCGGTCCGCCGCTTACAAAAATAGTGGGAATGTTGAGGCGCATGGCTGCAAGCAGCATTCCGGGTGTCACTTTGTCGCAGTTGGAGATGCACACCAGCGCATCAGCCTTGTGGGCGTTTACCATATACTCTACGGAGTCCGCTATAAGGTCGCGCGAGGGGAGCGAATAGAGCATTCCGTCATGTCCCATAGCAATGCCATCGTCAATTGCTATGGTGTTGAATTCTGCCGCGAAGCATCCGAGCTTTTCAATCTCCTCCTTCACAAGCTGACCTATGCGGTGCAGATGTGTATGACCCGGTACGAACTGGGTGAAAGAGTTGGCTATGGCTATGATCGGTTTCCCCATCTGTTCAGGCTTCATGCCGTTGGCACGCCACAGCGCGCGCGCTCCGGCCATGCGGCGTCCTTCAGTGCTCTGGGCGCTTCGGTAGGGGTGTGATGGCTGGTTCATATCGGATGCTTTTTTTGTCATTAAAACAACGCCTTCCTGCTTGTCGATGTTCTCATGGCGGGAAGGCTTTATTGGACTTATTGTTGCAAATTTATTGGCAAATTGCTGATTTTGCAAATAACTACACAAATTTTGCTCGTTTGTGCTGAAAAATCGTAATAAATATCCATAAAAAAGTTACTCCGGTCTATATCGGACCGGAGCAATCTCTATGAATAGGTTTGTAAGGTGCGGTTATTTTACCATGACTTTGCGGCTGAACCGTCCGGCATCGCTCTTGATGGTGAGGATATATACCCCCGGCTGCAGCGAAGATGTGGAGAGTATGGCTTCTGAGGAGGCCGATTCGGTATGGCCCGCTTCTACGCCGGATATGTCGTGGAGCGTAAGGCTGATGTGGGTCGCACCGGCTACTGACACAGAAACACTGCCCTGACAAGAAGATACGGTAATGCGCTGAGTATCGTCATCGAATACTCCGCTTATCGATGCCTTGGAGCGGAGCACCTCGCGTACAGCGGCTTCTACATTGAGTTTGCCTGCTCCGAAGCGTTCGGGTGCCGAAGCGGTGTGTGAGTCAGTGACGGCTGTAGCTGCAAGAATGCGGTGCACATCGGCCACATCAAGTGTGGGATCAGCTTCGAGCATCAGGGCTACGGAACCGGTCACGTAGGGCGCCGACATTGATGTGCCCTGCATCGGGCCCCAGTATTCGGTCGTGCCGTTTACATTTGCCGAGGCTACCATGTCGTCAGCCGTCTCATATTCATAGCCCTGAGCCACATACCGGCGGCTGAACGATGATATTATTGCCGAACCAGGTGCTGCTATCTCCGGAAGCTGACGTCCGTCGAAAGCTTTGCCGTAGCTGCTGAAAGATGTGATTTCGGCCGATGTTTCGCCGAAGCTGTAAGCATCCCTGCTGAGGGAGGGGAAGTAGGCCGAAGATGTGTAAGCTCCTACGGATACAACATTCTTGCCGCCGGCCATGCCGTTGATAGATCCGTCGGGGGTTCCTTTGGTGAATCCCGCCAACTTCGTGCTGTTATTGCTATAGCTGTCAGTGAATTCGGCGTAACCATCGAAGTAGGTGTTCACGCTCTGTCCGTCGGCGCCGCTCACTGTCAGGGCAAGTCGGTAGCCCGATGCCATTGCGAGCGTGGTGCAGTCGATCAGTACATTATAGCGGCCATTGTTGGCGTCAACGCCTGATGTCAGGTTGATTTTGCCAGATCTTATGCATGTATGCGAGCTTGAGGCCGGGATATCCTGACCGGCACGTGTGCTCTGGATGATTTGTGTCATTGCACCGTTGCTCTTCACGCCTGACAGGGTCACGGTGAGTGGCGTGCCGTCTGACGCCCACACATCGATGTAGCCGTCAATATTACTGGTATACCGGTTGTCGTAGTAAACTACTGTCTTGAATTCCTTCTCTGTAGCGGTGAAGTTTTTTTCGATAGACATGTTCATATCCCCCTCATTGCCCGCTGATACACATATTATGGCGTCCTCTCCGTAGCGGTCCAGTGCGGCTGAGAAATCGTCAGTCCCGTCATGCGGTCCTGAGTTCATGCCGAGCGATAGATTTATGGCTGCAGGTTTTCCCTGGGCTTTTGCATAGTCAATGATTTGTTTGACGCCGGCAAGGATATTGGCGTCATACAGTTCTCCGGCGCTGAAGGCAAGCGATGCGCCGTAGGCCACGCCGTAATATGGATTCTGTCCGGTAGTGGTGGTCAGTGAAGCTCCTGTCGCAGGATCGCACGTTGTGTAGGTCGATGTCCCATAGTAGCGTCCTCCAATTATGCCGGCCACATGCGTTGCGTGGGTTTCCTCTTCATCGTCAGTGGTGAATTGCGATATGGTCGACGAATTGTATTCTTTGGCAGTACCGTCGTCGGACCTGAAGTGCCACATCCGCTCCACGCGTGTATTTCCGGATGCATCCACGAAGTTGGGATGGTTGGGATCAAGCCCGGTGTCCATCATTCCCACTATCACGCCACGTCCTGTGAACGAGCGTATGCCGTCATTGCTGAGGTCAATGCCGGAGTGCAGCAGTGCGGTGCCGCTCAGTCTGTGGCTCTGCGCAAGACGCTTCTGCTTCTTGCCGCCGAACGACAGGCTCCGTATGCAGGGGAGGGATGCAAGGGTTTCCATGCTGTCAATTCTTACCTTGACTATCGCCATATCTCCGAGGTCATCAACCACCGAGTAACCTTCAGCCTCTATCTCGTCCGCTGAATGCCCCTCTGCGAGGCTTACTATGGCGTTATACTCCGGGACCGTGAGTTCCGCCACCGCCTTAGGGCCGATGGTGCTCAGCAGCTGCATCTGTTCCTGCTGATAGTCTGCAATTTTGATTCGTCCTATCGGGTTGATTTTATACTGGGCATCGGCAACCAATACCGATGCTGATGTTATTATTAAGGAGAGAACTATAGCCTTTTTCATGTTGAATGTGTTCCTGATCAGTCGACAAAGGTATTAAAATTACCAACATCATCAAAAAACAACGATGGACCTATGCTCGCGCACCGGTCCATCGGAGTGCATATAATTTCTTATATGCGACCATTAGTAAGTATATTTTTCAGTAAAGCCTTACTTTACTATGATTTTACGTGTGAAGCGTCCTTCATCGGAGTCGACGCTCAGGATGTAGACACCTGATCCGATTGAGGCGGTGCTTATCTCAGCGCTGTCCGCTCCTGTGGAGGTAGCCACTGTGGAGCCACCGAGTGAATAGAGGCGTGCTGTGAGCTGCGAGGCTCCGGCCACGAATGCTGTCACCGAGCCTTCGGCCACATTGACCACAAGGCGTTCGTCGTTGTCGGCAAACACCGAGCCGATGGCGGCGCGGTTGGCCAGCACATACTTTATACCCTCGAGAGCGTCAATCTTACCCGCTCCCCAACGTGACGGACTATCCTCTACATAAGCATCCTTTACCGATGATTGGTTTATAGCCTCCATCACATCGGCGTAAGTCAACGTAGGATCAGCCTGCAGCCATAGAGCTACCGTACCGGCCACAAACGGGCATGACATCGATGTGCCCTGCATCCGGCCCCAATAATAAGTGCGGTTTGATTGCGACACTTTCGCGGTCATATCTGATGCCGGTTCTTTTCCGGCATTGATATAATAGCTGCTGTAGCTTGACACTATAGCCGCACCAGGTCCGGCAACAAGCGGAAGCTTCACACCCTGGAATGTAGAGCCGTAGGAAGAGAACGGGCTGATATCATTGACAGCAAACTGGCTGCTATACTGGTAAGCAGCCCCGGTATTGTTTGAGCCCAATACAGGCCATGTAATACGTGAATTATACGAGCCCACGGATATCAGATTGTCACCACATGCGAGGTTGTTGATCGAACCGGCCGGAGTACCGTTGGTCGAACCGGTAATGTTGTTGCGTGCAAATGTTATCTTGTTACCATAAATATAAGCTGCCTGATCTTTTGCTCCGGTGACAGTGAGCACTATGTAGCGGGTATTTCCACTTGTAGTCTTGACACTGACTCCACTGAGATCGCAATACACACGGAAACGGTTGTTGTTTGGATCTACCAACGAATGAGCTTTGATTGAACCATTGAAATACGTGGTGAAGGCACTGACTGAGGAGCTGTTCTTAGTCTGTCCGGCAGATGTGATGGAAATGATTTCGGTATTTGACCTGTCGGACGTGTTATAGATTGACCATGTCACGGTCATAGGCTGGTTGTCCTTACCCCATATATCTACTATACCATTTCCTTTATTGTCAGCAAGACCTGTCTTGACCTCCTTGGTCAGTGATGTGAACTTACGCTCTATTGACATATTGGAATCACCCTCATTGCCTGAGGAGATGCATATTATACCCTGCTTGCCGAGACGGCTGAGAGTAGCGGTAAGATTGTCCGTTCCGTCATGCGGGCCGGTTGTTGATCCGAGCGATAGATTGACTACCGCCGGTTTCCCTACCTGCTTGGCATAATCAAGAATATTCGATACGCCTACAGCCACATTAGCATCCTGGAAGGTACCTACACTGAAAGCAAGATCCGCACCCGTAGCCACACCATAATATGGAAGCGAACCGGAGTTGTTATACATCATTCCGCTTCCACTGCCCGGACCGGAGAGCTGAAAATATGTAGCCGGGCCTCGATAGCTACCGCCAAGAATACCACCGACATGTGTAGCATGGCTTTCCGAGCTCATGTCAGTGCTGAATCCGGATATATCATCAGGGGTGTACATCACATAGCTTCCATTCGTGGAATTCATGTGCCAGAGGCGCTGTATGCGCGACTTCCCATCCTCGCCGATGAAATTGATATGATTTGCCTCGAGTCCCTGGTCCATCATGCCGACAACCACACCACGTCCATCAAATGAGAGGGTGGATCCATCATAGCTGAATCCATTCTGAACAGAGGAAACGCTTCCTGACGGACGGGCAAAGTCAAGCATGGCTCTCATCTGCTCACCGAAGCTTACGCTCTGCACAAAATCAAAGCCGGCCAGACGCTCTACCTCCGACAGATGAAGCCGCACGATAGCCATATCATCAAGATCGGTCAGAACACTGAAGCCGTTCTCTTCAAGAGAGGGGGCATATCCGTCGGCTGTAAACCTTACGATAACGGCTACCTCCGGATCAGGAATTATGCTTTTAGTAAATACAGAGCTTTCACGATTGCCGTTTACGGACTTAGCCACCGCTTCATGATAATCGTCAATCATCATCATTCCGGCAGGCGATATCTTATACTGCGCGCAAACCCCGGGCGCAGCGACAGCGGCAATTAATAAAGGTATCAGATGTTTCATATTTATATAGGTATTAAAAGATGGCGCGTACTATAAGATACGCGCCATCCTGTAGTTATCATAGGATATTTACCTTACTGTTCATTTCTGACGGGTGAGCTTTATGTCAGTCCAGCGGCCATTGATATAACCGGTATATTCCTGAGCCGGATAACTGTATATGGCGAATGCCACACCGTATCCATCAGGGAATACGATTTCATCGTAGTCGCCGGTAAATGTCACTTCATAGGTCGATGACAGACTCATGCCCTGAGGTGTGACAGCTGCAGTAATCAGGATACCCTGACCGATAGGATCGCCAAAATTCCATATGTAATTTGAAGCGGGATCACCGGCGGCAATCTTCATGGTTCCGGTACCGGTAAGTTCATCAAATTCAAAGTCACGGAAAGCGAGATACATCTCCTCACGGTCGTTCATGCCGTTGCCGTACAGTTCATGTCCATAGTATTCAGCATCCTCTTCGGGGTCGGGAGTAACCATATTGATGTTATATCTTACTGCCGAGCCATTGCTTGCGGTAGCTGTGAGAACCCAGCTGCCGGTCATCTTTTCATACGGATCCTGGTCATTATCCAGAAGCGACACTACTGTGCTGGCCTGAGCTCCTACAGAAGCGCCCTCAGCTGAGGTAATGGTAAGAGAGAATGTACGGGTATCATTTTCCTCGTCATTGTCCATAGGCTCAATCTCAACATACCCGGTAGTGGTACCTTCAGGGATGATGATACGATAAGATGTCACTATATAGTTTTCGTCAACTACAGCAGGATTCTCTCCAACAGGAGTTGATTCAAGATAAACCACAACCTGTCCGTTGGGGGTGCCGGTCACGTTGATGGGCAGAGTGAATATGCTTCCGTTTTCACGTGCTGTAGCCTCTGCTTTCCCCATTTCAACAGTAACACCTGATGCGGAATTGAATTCGGGGTCATCATCCGAGCATGCGGTCATGGCGAAACCCATGAGCGCAATGGCTATATATTTGTTAAATTTCATTATTGATGGCTGTTAAAATGATTAATAACCGGGGTTCTGCTGACCTTTCAGCTGAGGATTAGTCTCCATTTCTGCTGAAGGGATAGGCCATACATATTTGTAATCGCCAGGGGTGTACACACACTGCAGAGATGCAGTGATTATGAATGAGCCCATGTCAGGATATGTAGTGGTGTTATATCCACCATCGCGTGTAAATCCGAGATTCCAGCGGCGCAGGTCACCAAGGCGGAATCCTTCACCTGCAAGTTCCTTGACACGTTCCTGACGGATCTGGTCGCGCAGCACATTTCCTGAATAAGACTGCTCCTCATAGTTCTCTATACGAGCGGCACGAAGAGTATTCAGAGCTTCGTTGGCTACATCATCCTGTCCAAGAGCGTTGGCAGCCTCAGCAAGAATGAGGTACTGCTCGGAGGTGCGGAAAGGTTTCGGCAGATTTTTCAATGCCGATACGTTGCCTGAATCAAACAGCGGGTTGCCGGGGTACTTGTTGAATGCCGGAGTACGGAGCTGCGCACCGTTGTAATTTACAGTATAATTCTTGATGAATGCGGTGCGGCGTACATCGCCGGCAGCATAGATCTGGACGAGAGCTGCAGAGGGAGCCCACTTGACCTGCAGAGGAGATACCTGATTGAATATAGAGCCGAGTGCGGGCACTTCACCTCTCTGTTCAGCATCGCCATAAGGCTGGAATATGAGTTCGTCGCCCGAGTCATTGAGCCACATATCGGCATAATCGCTGATCTGTGTCAGAGGGAAATATCCGCTCTGGATAATGTCGGTTGACAGAGCCTGCGCACGGGCATAGTCACCTTTCATAAGAGCCACACGTGCCTGAAGAGCCTTGACTGCGTATGAATTGAGGTAACCGCCGCCACCGGGAACCAGTGCCTGCATGTCTGTAGCCTCAAATTCCTCCAGACCTTCGCAAGCCTTAGCCAGGTCAGCCTCAATCTGAGTATAGGTAGCAGCGAGAGTGCTACGGCCAGGATATGTACCACGGTCAGATGACGGCTGATACTTCAGGCACAAAGGAATACCGGTGCCTTCATTGCCGGCTGTGGCAGCATCATAGTTGCCGCAGAAATAGTACATCATCAGATAGTTGAAATATCCACGGCAGAAGTAAGCCTCAGCCATGTAGCGGTTGAATGCCTTGCGGTTGTCCGCGCTGAGTTCAGCGTGTTCGCCGTAGGCTCCTACATTTTCAATATAGTAGTTGCACTGCATTATACCGTTCAGCAGGCCGGCCCAGATACCCTGGATGTCGCCATCATTTGACAGTATATTACCAGTGGTGAATGGCAGATAGCTGTTACCGTTCTGCATAGTGCCGATGAACAGGTCAGTCTGAAGATCGGAAAGTGTTGTATAAGTTCCGCCTGAACGTCCACGCAAATAGGAATACAGCCCGGTACGAGCCGAGTGGACGTCGGACATTGACTGGATGCCCTCGCCAAGTGTAATGGTTCCTTCCGGCTCGTTGTTCATATCGCAAGAGGTAAGAGTACCGCAGGCGACTACCAGAGCCAATAGTATTTTTTTCATATCAATATATTCTGTAATGGTCAATTAGAATGTAACATCAAAGCCGAATTCAAATTGGCGTGTATTCGGATAGAAGAACAGCACACGGTTGATGGCAGGTTCGGGATCATATCCTTTATATTTGGTAACGGTCCAGAGGTTACGGCCGGTAAAGTGCAGGCTCAGACCCTGAAGATACAGCTTGTTGAGTATCGAGCGGGGGAAAGAGTATGCGAGTGTGAGGTTTTTCAGACGCATGAATGAGGCATCATCAATCCAACGGTCGTCAAATTCGGGAGTCTGGCCGGCCTTAGGTATATTGGTTACCTGTCCGGGCTTGGTCCACATATTGAGCATGTCAGTTGTCTGGTTGACGCCCTGAAGCGCGAGGTCATAGCTTTCAATATAGCGGAGGTCGTTGTTCATCAGATACTTTTCAGCGCTCCAGTTGAAATCGGCGCGGAGGCTGAGGCCTTTCCAGCGGGCATCGAAACCGAAGCCACCGTTCCAGGGAGCTATGAAGCTCTTGCCGGTGAACACAGCATCTTCCTCTTCGTTGTAACGCTTTGTGAGGTTGCCGTCCTTAGTGTACCACATCTGCATACCGTCGCGGGGGTCAACACCGGCGTAACGTACGTAGAAGTATTCATTGGCGTTCTTACCTACTTCATAGCGTGTACCTGTGTTAGGCATGGTGTAGCCTGAAAGACCGTCGAAGAGTTCAACGATTTCATTCTTGTTGTAGCTGAAGTTGGCACGTACACCGAAGTACCAATCGCGCTTGTTCACGATGTCGGCCTTGAGGTCCACTTCAACACCGGTGTTGGTCATGGCACCTACGTTGCCCCAGTCAGCGCTGAAACCGGTGGTGTAACTCCATGGAATAGCCATAAGCATATCCTCTGTTTTCTTCTTGTAGAAGTCGATGTCGGCGGTAAGGATATTGAACACCTTGAAGTTCACAGCGATGTCAAACGACTTTGTGGTTTCCCATGTGAGGTTCGGGTTGCCGGGAGAAGCCACGCCTGATCCTGAGATAGAACCGAGCTGCGGGTCGCCATAGTTGCCGGTTGAGCCGAGTGAACCTAAGTACAGGAAGTTGCCGATTCCGGCATTACCTACAGTACCGTAGTTGCCACGGAGCGACAGATCGTCAAGCCAGGTGACTTCCTTGAGGAATGATTCATTCTTGAGGTTCCACTTGGCACCTACAGCGAAGAAAGTACCCCAACGATGTCCGGGAGCGAAGCGTGAGCTGCCGTCGCGACGGATAGAAGCATCGAAGAAATAACGGTCGTCAAAATCATAGTTGAGGTTGCCGAAATATGAGTTCATGGTGTAAGATGACGATGAATCGGAGATATTTCCGAGAGTCACCTTCTCACCCTGAGTCAGAAGCATCTTGCGGGCATCGGTATGGCCGGTGGTAAGAGCACCGAAACCGTCGCTCTTCGAGATGATTGATTCCTGACCGAGAAGAATTGAGAAATTATGCTTGTCAGCGATAGAGAAACGATACTCAGCCGTGTTGGTATATGTAAAGGCGTAGTAGCGTGAGAAGCTTTCCTGAGCACTGCCGGTAGTGTATTCACCGGGTTCAAGAGTGGTAGAGGGGAACTGGTCGCCCATGGGTGACACCTGGACAAGACTGGGATAGTTGCTGGCTGATATGCGGGCGTCATAAGCGTCAACTGACTGCTGAGCGCGCAGTGTGAGGCCCTTCATAGGAGTAAGCACTTCAAACATGCCGGCATTCAATGTCACGCGGTTTCTGTTGATAGATGACTGGTCAGTCAGATACTGCGGAGTTACAGCTCCGGTATAATGCAGATACTGGGCCTTGTCGCCATATATAATCTGACCGTTGTCATTGATAGAGTAATAGTAGGGTGAATCCCAGGGAGCAGCGAAATAACGGAACAGAGAGGGAGTGAAGATACTCGGTCCGTCAGGAATATTATTGTCGTAGATATTATTTGAGTAAGAGTTGGTCTGATACTTGGTATAACCTAAGTTGCCCTGGAAACCTACGCGGAACCAACTGTTGATCTTCGAGTCAAGACTGAAACGGAGTGATTCGCGATGCATACCTGACTGATTGATGATACCGTCCTGGTCATAATGGTTGAGCGACAGATAGTAGCTCAGACGATCAGAACCGCCGGTCACGGCAGCTTCAAGTGAGTATGTGAGAGCGGTATGGAACATCTCCTTGCTCCAGTCAGTGTTAATGCCATAGTTGGCCACGAGGTCACGTATTTCCTGCGAAACGGGCTGACCTATCATATCTCTGAAATCGATCAGCTGCTGTGACGACATCATCTCAACGTTGTCGGGCATCTTTGTACCCCAACCGATATTGGCTCGGAGTGAAACCTTGGCATTTTCGCCAAACTTACCTTTCTTAGAGGTGATCACAATTACGCCGTTGGCGGCACGTGAACCGTAGATAGCTACAGATGCAGCGTCTTTCAGCACGGTGATATTCTCAATATCAGAAGGATTCAGAGTTGTGAACACAGACTGCGATACGGGAGCACCATCAAGAATGTACAGCGGGGTTGTGCTGGCGTTCAGTGAGTTGACACCACGGATAAGCACCTCGTTGTCAACAGATGACGGGTCACCTGAGTTTGAATAGATATTCAAGCCGGCCACCTGACCCTGAAGTGCGTCAACGAATGTTGTTGAGGGAGTGTTCTCAAACACCTTTTCTCCAACGACAGCCACTGAACCCACTACAGAACCGAGCTTCTTGCCCGAACCGTAACCGGTGACAACGACACCGTCGAGTTCCTTACCGGTCACTTCCATCTTAATGATCATGTTGGGTGATACAGGGACCGTCACGGTCTTCATGCCAACATAAGTTACTTTCAGTTGCTTCACTGATGCGGGGATGCGCAGTGTGAACTTGCCGTTGATGTCTGTGGCTACACCTGTGCCACCTCCGACGGGCAAAACTGTTGCACCGATAAGCGGCTCGTCATCGGATGCGCTCAGCACCGTACCCTTGATGGTCTGAGTCTGCGCTGAGGCGCCCAGTACCACTGATACGATAACTGCAAGTAGTAAAAACAGCTTTTTCATACTTAATTAAAAATTAGACATATAGTTAAATGATTGGATTCTATGTTCCGGAGCGGAGCCCCGACCGCTGTCGTCCGGCTCCTCGGCCTTGAAATGCACTTACTTTCTGTAGTTAGTCAATACCTTAAATAAAAATCACACTCTCTTGGTAAGAGATATGTAGATTTTGCAAAGGTAGTAATAATCCTCTATCTGCCAACACTTATATACTATTATTTTCACCTGTTAACAATTTAATTTTCTAAAAAATATCTATTCATTAACATTTAATCAGCTGAAACACACTGTTTTATGTGAATAGTTTGAAAAACATATTTTTAAAGCTCTTTTTTATAACAATTTTTCATTAAAAGATGGTTAAAACAATGAATCCTTAATCTATTCGAACAATATGCATGTATTATGCAAATATCCAGTGATTGTATTCAAGTCCGGTACGGACGGCTTTGAACTAACCCCGCACAAAGCGCAGCGGCGTGCGGGGGCACTGCTGCCGCTG
>OFEZ01000757.1_pt1 | contig 21045 bp, 24 predicted proteins | sample 1521241 | NCBI WGS metagenome assembly OFEZ01 (sample SAMEA3504099, study PRJEB24116) | mouse gut metagenome | biome: mouse gut; feature: mouse-associated habitat; material: faeces | place: Denmark | collected 2011
AATATAAAGTATTATTTAGGTCTATAAATAACTAAAACATTTCCTGATAAACGTTCCTTGCAAACTAAATAATCAGGATTCCAAGTGGCTAAATTATGTATTGCAATAGGAATGGCACCAATACCTGTAAATCCAAGTATAGACCTGAAACTTGTATAGTTTCTTACTTTTAATCCATATTCTTCGATCTTCTTTTCAATTTTTTCTGCCCAATATCCTGTTTCTTGAAGATCAGTAATTTTGAAACTTTTTCGATTGGAAATAAAATCATCTAATTGATTCTCTGTTGGTTCTCCATATATAGTTGGCAGATTTGCAGGGAGAAATTTAATCTCGCCATCTTCATTACTAAATATTTCTTTATCAAAAAAATGTATTTTCATATAACTACCTTATATTCATTATAGAATGGTTTTTCTTACTGTTTACTCCAAGGCTCACAGCATGATAGCAAGTTTGGTCAAAAATAATTTTTTCATATTTCACAGGGTGAAACGATATCTGGATTCCAAACTTCATGCTGTTTGTGACATGACAGACGGTCTGTTCTGCTTTCGTTTAGAATAAGTGAGGTATTATCTATATTTTTTGATTATGTATCTGCCTCAAACAGGCAATCATAATTGTTGAAGGTATAGTCACCCTGTATGCAGGTCCAGCTATATCTAATATGGTCCATGCACCTGTAATACATAATCCTATTGGTCCTGCAAAAATAGATAAAAGTCTACTTGCAAATACATTTGTTACAGTCATTGATCCATATCCAATTATGGAATCAAAAGTTATAATAGCAAATTGTCTGTATAGAAATAGATTATTACGCAGTGAAAGTTGAAGTGCTATCACGAGAGCTTCGTGAGTATATTGACTAATACTTAATTCTAATAGGTTAGATATTTCTTTAATCTGTTCTATAGGCATTTTATTTATTGATTCTACCAATATCTTTTGTAGCAAGAATCTTTCAATGTCTTCAGTTTTCGATTTTTTATTATAGTTAACTTTCATTTTATCACACACATCGCAAAGAATCTCTTTATATGTGACCCCATTACCTTTTCTAAAAAGTGAAACAATAGAATTGGCACCAAATCTTTGATACTCTTCCGCTATCAAATCCCAATAGGCGGAATGATTCGGTGTATTTTTTATATAACGAACATCAGAGGTTATTTGTTCTGTAAATCTTTTCTTATTATCCTTATCGAACATCAATAAGTCCAGTAATGGCTCTAGCTCTTCATTGGAAAGCTCACTAAGAAAATTTAAATCTTCATCATTTCTATAGCTCATCTCCATTATCCTTTTTAAAAATAAGAGCATTCTTATATCTTATTGATTTTAATTAATATTTTAATTTTATATAATCCTACATTAGATTTTGTCCACTTTCAAGTGTTTCTCCCCGTGCCGTACCTTCTTTGCATCAAAAAAGGAGTGCACTGTGGCGGAACGGGAAGTACAGCGACTGGCTAAAATACTTGGAAAATCCATCGTTGAGAGACGGAAAGTTTTGGGGATGACACAAATCGAACTCGCCAATCGTCTGGACATGGCCCCAGATGCTCTGTCACGCATCGAAAACGGGTATGTCGCCCCCCGGTTCAATCGGATTGAAGAAATGGCGAAGATTTTGGAGTGTAGCGTTGCGGAACTTTTTCGGGAAAAAAGTGATTCGTTGAGAGCACGAGCTGACAGCATTGCCGACCTCATCAGCCCGCTTCCGGCAGAAAAGCAGGAAGAAGTTATCAGCCTGATTTCCCATTTCGTCAGTATCCTCAGAAAATAATTAAAACAGGTAATCCCCCAGCTTTGCTGAGGGATTACCTGTTTTAATTAGATGTAATAGCATTAATGTCCCTTGACCTCCTCAGCCGATACAATAGCGACGAGCGACCCCTTGACATCCTCCCCCGCCTGAAGTCGGAGAAGGATGTCAGTGCCATCTTCAAAAAAGAATCTTCTGTTTGTGATGCAGCTTTAGATATATATTACCACATTGAATTGACAGCTTTTTCTTGAAAAAGACCTGTTCGGGAACTCTTGGACAGGTCTTTTCATGTTCAGGAGGAACACATGGAATCGTTTTGTTCGGATCAGATACGTGAACTGGCTCAAGCACTTCTCAAGGTTCAACGACAACTTCAGCCCGCATTGAAGGATGCCAATAACCCTTTCACCAGAAGCAAGTACGCCACCCTCAACAGTGTTATGGACTCATGCCGTGATGCGCTACTCTCGAATGGCATATGGCTTTGTCAGTATCCGGTCCCTGCCGAATCGGGATATCTCGGGTTGGTCACCAAACTCACCCACGCGGAGTCAGGACAATGGCAGTCGAGCCTTGCGGTAGTTCCCCTGCCCAAGCCTGATCCTCAGGGAGTGGGTATCAGTATGACCTACATGCGCCGTTATGCGCTTTCAGCCATGCTCGGCATTGTTACGGAGGAAGATACGGATGGAGAGTTCAACCCAGACAAGCTGAATAGACCTCAGAAACAGAAAAACGCCATAAGCGCCCCACAGAAAGGCGAAACGGTTCAGGATGATTCAGGACAAGCAAAAAAGATTTCACCCGCCTCAAATCAAGCGTCAGACGGACTTTCAAAATTGCCTCATCTGGATGGAATTTCATACCAAATCGTACCGGCACAAGACGGTCGGGAGTGCATTCTCGCCACGGGAAATACGGCAGAGAAAAAGGAACAGCTTTCGGCGGCAGGTTTTCACTGGAACTCGCAACGAAAAATCTGGTGGAAATATGCCGCATAGCGGAAGGGGCCATCCTTGACAGGAGGTCCTTTCTGTTTTGGCTCTCATCACAGGGAGAAATGGATGGACGGAACAATCAGAAATACAGGAGCGGAAGGGTTGCTGGAAATCCTTCGCTACGGACTGGAACGGTATGCGGAACAGAGAACGGCCCTCCTGCTTGGGGACCGTTCCCGATATGTCGGGCTATCGGACATCGCCAAAATGCTGGACTGCCCACGGGCGGCACTGGCTGCCAAGCTCTATACTCCTGCCCCTCAAAATACTGCTGAAGCTCTCAAGCGCCAGATAACCCTTCAAAGAGGGCACTGGTTTGAGAAGGGTGTCCATCAGGCGCTCATGGGATACGACCTCTCCCCCTTGTCTCAACTGGAAATCGAGCTCATGCACGGAGACGTCCCCATCAAGGCCCATCTGGACTTCACGCTCATCGCTACCCAACCCCAACCGACAGTACGAATTCTGGAAGTCAAATCCACCGCAAGGCTGCCGACAACGCTTTCTGAGAGCTACGCCATGCAAATCGGCGGGCAGACGGCCTTGCTCAAAGCCTGCTGGAACCATCCGGTTTTCAACTTGGTAATGGACACCGGAGAAGTCCTCCACCACAGGACATTCCCTGAAATCTGTAATGAATGCCTTGGGGTATCCCTTCCTGATACTTCAGCTTGTGACATTCAAGGATGGATTCTCTGCCTGTCCATGTGCGATACCAAAGCCTTTGGCCCGTTTCTTCCTGAAGATACGGATGTTGCCCTGTGTCTGGATATGGCTTCCGAATTTTGGGAAACCATGAATGATCTCAGGGAAAACAAAGTGAATCTGAATACGGTTCAAACGGCGCAGGGACTTTCCCCCCTGTGCCCATCGTGTCTTTGGAAGAAGGAGTGTCCGCACTTCAAAGGTTCTTCACATCCTGAGTGGGAGGATACCCTCGCAAAGTTTATCAAGCTGAAAATACAGAAAAAATCCATTGAAGCAGAGATCGGAGAATTGGAATCCCGTTTGAAAGTCGCCTACCAGCTTTCCCATACGGTCAAAGGAGAATGGATTAACACAGGAAACCACACGTTCCGGGTGCTCCCGCAGAACGGGAGAGTAACACTGGATCGAAAACGGCTGAATGAGGAACTTGAAACATTGTTGGGAGAACAGGAAGCCCAGATGCTCATGGCGAGGTGCGAAAAACAGGGCGCTCCCTTTGAAAGGCTCTATGCGGTTCGGGATTGACCTATACGGTTTTAAACCGTATTTTTTTAAACAGGAGGTGTCCCATGACACAATTCTCTTCCCGGACATCACGATTCGACATTCGTATCCCTTCTCACGTCAGAGAAACGGTTGAAATGGCTGCTTCCCTTGAAGGGCGGAGCTTTACGGATTTTCTGATCGCCGCCATGCTGGAAAAAGCGGAAAAGGTCATCTCCACGCATACGCGAATCGAATTGACGCTGAAGGATCAGGCTGTGCTGGCTGAGGTTCTTCGTACGCAATCATGTGAGGAGCCTACTGAATTCATGAAGCGGATAGCTTCTGAATATCGGGACAGGGTCAAGAGCGTATGAACCTGCTGTTTTCGTTGCTTTCCAAGTCTCATGACAGGAAAGGGTTTTCATGCGGAAATACCGCATTGGACACTTACCTCCAAAAGCAGGCCCGTCAGGATGCCCAACGTGGTTTCTCAACGGTCATTGTTGCTACGGAGGAAGAACATCCTGAAAGAATAATTGGATACTATACTCTTGCTGCGGCATCCGTAGTTTTGGATCGACTTCCCGAGGAAATACGAAAGGCACTTCCCCGGTATCAGGACATTCCCTCCATCCTGCTGGGGAGGCTTGCCGTTTCCAACGCATTTCAGCGACAACATATCGGGTCTCTGCTTGTTTTTGATGCTCTTCGGCGCTCGCTCCACAATGAGCTTGCGTGGGCGTTCTTTCTTGTTCAGGCGAAAAATGAGCAAGTGAAGCGGTTCTATAGCAGATGCATGTTCCAACCGTTTCAGGATACGCCGATGTACCTGTGGATGCACAGAGCACAGGCATTGAAGGTTGTCGGCTCCTAGTTGTTGTAAAACTGCCTATGAACATCCCGGTTTCTCTTCGGAGAGGCCGGGATTTTTTGTTTTCAAAGGAGAAAACCATGAATCGAAATCTGTTCAAGGAATTGGCCTCCCTCGTTCCGGTGCAGCTTGATGCCGGACAGGTCTTTACGGGGACGCCGACAGGGAAAGCTGTCAAAGGGTATGAGAAAGCGTGCTCGTACACCCCATCCGTTGATCCGACCTACATTTTCCATGAATCGGCACGGGATGTGGTCGTCTGGTTCATGCACGACCTTGATCCTCTGTACCTGTACGGCCCTACGGGATGTGGGAAGACGACGCTCATCAAGCAGCTTGCCGCCCGGCTGAACTACCCCGTGTTTGAAGTGACGGGGCACGGACGGCTGGAGTTTGCCGACCTGTGCGGTCACATTTCCCTGCAAAAAGGCAACATGGTCTATGAATACGGACCATTGCCGCTTGCCATGCGATACGGGGGAATTCTTTTGATCAACGAGGCGGATTTGCTCTCCCCTGAAGTTGCCGTTGGCCTCAACGGTGTTCTGGACGGCGCGCCCCTGTGTCTGCCGGAGAATGGAGGAGAGGTCATTTCCCCGCATGAAATGTTCCGCATCGCTTGTACCGCGAATACCAACGGGGGCGGTGATGACACCGGACTTTATCAGGGAGCCGCTCGGCAGAATATCGCATGGCTCGATCGATTTCTGCTGTGCGAAGTTGGCTATCCCGCGCCTGAAACGGAAAAGGAACTCCTCTCCCGGCAGTTCCCGAACCTTCCCGAATACATCGCCTCGAACATGGTCAGTTTCGCCAATGAAGTCCGGAAGCTCTTCATGGGCGATGCCGATTCCTATGAAAATACCATCGAAGTGACGCTCTCCACCCGAACCCTCATCCGGTGGGCCGATCTTACCCTCAAGTTCCAGCCGTTGGCCCATCAGGGCATCGAGCCGCTTTCCTATGCACTGGATCGTGCCCTCGCATTCAAGGCCACACGGTCAACGAGAGCGATGCTTCATGAACTCGTGCAGCGTATCTTTGCCGTAACCTTCTAACCATAGAGAGGAAACCATGAACACAGCCATTCGTTCCGATATCAGAATTCTGGACAGCCTTGTGGCTCTGAACCTCAACATCAGCGTGTGGTCCGCCCGAAAGAAGATGTGCCTTGAAGACTTCGGCGGTGCGGAACTCCCTCCTGAAGACCTTGCCTCTTTGGGGAGCAAGCGCATTGCCGATCCCGACAGCCTCAAGATATTCACCACACTGAAGGCCCGCGCCTTCAACTACCTCGACCGTCATGGCATCCGGTTCATGTCCGGCTGGGCCATTCCGGAAGACAAGGCTGGGGACATCATCGACGAACTGATCCGGATCAGGGAGACATTCCTTCACGAAAAGGAATCGTTCCTTGCCGACTACGATCAGTCCATCGAGAACTGGATCGCCAAGCACTGCAAGTGGGGAAATATCATCCGGGAATCCACGGTAGGGTCGGACTACGTTCGTTCAAGACTGTCCTTCTCGTGGCAGCTTTACAAGGTCGCGCCGCTCACCGAACACGATAATCCCAACGCCGTATGTGAATCCGGGCTGAATGAGGAAGTGGAAGGTCTTGCCGGAACGCTGTTCAACGAAATAGCCAACTCCGCCAACGAGATATGGCAAAAGGTCTACGCCGGAAAGAATACGGTGACACACAAGGCCCTTTCCCCGCTCAGGACACTGCACCAAAAGCTCTGTGGGCTGACTTTCATCGAGCCTCACGTCGCCCCTGTCGCCAGCCTTATCCAAACCGCCATCAACAGCATCCCCGCCAAGGGCAACATCACCGGAAAGGACATCCTCCTTTTGCAGGGTGTTGTCTCCATGCTCCGCGATCCGTCCTCAATGCTGCACCACAGCCAGAGGCTCATCGAAGGGCATACCCCTCAGAACGTCATGAACGCGCTTCTCGCCAATGACGTGTTCACCGTATGCCAACAATCCGCCATCCCCGACGAAGTCCCCTTTGTGCCCGTCCCGCAAAACCATTCCGCAAATATCCCCAACATGGGACTGTGGTGAGCCATGCTCCGGACCAAAGACATCATGTCCTGTCTGCCTCTGCTGGCCTGTATTCTGGGAAAGCAATACAACATCACCGTGGAAATAGGAGGAACTACAGCCTATACGAATGGAAAAACGATCCATATTCCTGCTCTCAAAATGGATATGGATAAAATCTATATCAATATGACAAGGGGATACGTTGACCACGAAGCGGCACATATTAGATACACAGATTTTCAAGTGCTTCAGAAGTCCAATCTCACCAGATTGCAATTTCACCTTTTTAACATCATCGAAGACTGGAGGGTTGAAACGCTGCTTGGAAAACACTTTCCCGGATGCAGAAAAAACTTCGATTTCATCATTGCGTATCTTTTTGGGAAAGAAAGACAAAAGGCCGGAAGCAACGCTCCGGTCTTTTTTATTCTGGACTATATCCTTTTGACTGTAAGGAGTTGGGATAGTTCCGAAGTGGAAAAGAATAGAACCTATTCAAGAAAAGAGATGGTTACGGCCTGTCCGGGAATTGATAAAGAACTGGATGCCTGTCTCAAAAATATTCATGCAAACACACGGACGACACAGGATGCGATTGCCCACGCGCTGTTACTGGAGTCCATCATCAAAAAATGGATACCTGAGCAGCCGCAAGAGAGTACATCTCCAACAGAAAATCAGGATAGTCCAGAGGCTACACAAAGCATCATTTCAGGAGGAAAAAACGGACCACAGGACACTCACGAAGATTCGTTTCCCAAAACGATGGGAACGGTTTTGAGGGAAAAGCTCTCGGCACAGGCGGAAGGCATGGACTCGGAACACTGGACGGTCGCCAGGATTCGCCCCGTTACGCCTGACGCCATTCCCCCGGATACGCTGAGAACGATAGAACTGATGACGAGAGGATTGTCCATCAGGATTCAGGGACTCATGCAGTCGCTCTCTCTATCCGTTCCCTATCCTTCAACAAGAGGGCGGCTCAACACGGCAAAGCTGTTCAGAACCAAAACAGGAAACCCCAAGGTCTTCATCCAAAAGACGGAAGCCATGACCGTCAATACGAGTCTCCACATCCTGCTGGATGCTTCCGCCAGCATGTACGGCAAACCTATGGAGCTCGCGACGGCATCCTGCCATGCCATTGCGTCAGCCTGTTCCGGCATCAAAGGACTCAACACGGCCATAACTGCCTTCAATGGAAACTATAGAGGAGATGCGTGTTCGGTCTATCCGCTGGTGAAACCCGGGCAACCCGTTCATGCCCGCATCAACCTCATGCCCAGCGGAGGAACACCTCTCGCTCCCGCACTCTGGTGGGTCATGCAGCAACTTCTATTCACTAAAGAACGGAGAAAAATGCTGTTCATCCTGACGGATGGGCAACCCAACGATGTGCCTGCCACAAGAAAGGCACTTACAATGGCGCACAAAATCGGTCTGGAAGTCTACGGTCTGGGAATATTGGATGACAGCATCAGGAAAATGCTTCCCGTTTTCAGCAGAAGCATTTCCGATTTGATGGAATTACCTGTAGTATTTTTTGATATGCTGAGGAAAAGTATCATTGGCACTTCAACACATTAGTTTAATAATTCAAAGTAAATACAGCTATGGATATCTATCCAAAAGGACATTGTCCAATATGCAAAAAAGAAATTCAGCCAACTTCAAATGACGTTTTTGAAAAAAACAGATTCAGAAGAGATGTTATCAGATGTCCATCATGTAAATCAAAAATCCTTAGATGCATGGCTCCCGGATGTAACAATTATGCTGAAGGTGGAGACACATGGGATGATAACATATGTCCATCATGTAAAAGCCCGTCAACGTTTCTCGTTTATATGGAAAGTATGGTCAAAATAGGATCAGTTATTGTAACTTCAGTGCTGGCCGTACTCCGGTATCGGAACAACAGGCAATAAGGAATACACTATGAAAAAAGAGGACTTGATGGAAATGGAATGTGATGAATGCGGAGGAACAGGTATGATTGAATGTCCTCTCGAATATGGAGAAAAACATCCGGAAAATTGTCCCTCCTACGGAGGAGAACAACTCGTGATTTGTCCTCTATGCAGAGGAACAGGAAGGCTGAATATGGAACTTAACTTCAGATAATAACGTTACGATCATCCTTGTCTGTAATCATGCTGAACTGTTTGAAGAAACGATCTTCGACGGGAAACCAGACAGGCCAAGTCCTCGATACGTACCTGCTCCATGTATGCAGATGCCATCATTGTCACAAAATCACTATATCTAACAACCTGACAAGGCAGGTAAAAACACCTGCCTTGTCCAAAGGAATTCCCTATGGAGAAACTTCTCTATTTCATTGGTGGGATCATCGTCGGAAGTATCAACACGCTGGCGGCGTTCGGATTCACGGAGGAGGAATTGGATGGAGTGGGAAACGAATAGTATCGGCAGGGAAACGAGGAGAAACCGGGCTTTTCCAACGAAGCAAATTTCTAAAGGAGCCTTTGCTGGAGGAAGATATCCCTCCAGCGTTACTCACGGAATTGCCAACCGCAACCTTTTGCCTTACTCTCCCTCAATGAACACAAAAAAGGTAGACAACCCGCACGATTTGGTCGCCAGAAAATACTTCTCGAATCCCGGAGCCATGGGAAACTTCCTCAGGGAGTTTCTCCCAAGGGAAATGTACGAAGCTCTGGACATCTCCAGTCTGGAACCAACAAGGGAAAGCTTCATAGCGCCGGGGCTAAAGGAATCCATCGCGGACATCGTCTTTCGGTGCTTCACAAAGGACGGCAAACAAGGAAGCATCTACATCGTCTTTGAGCATAAGCACAACCCGGCCCCTACCTGTGCCCTCCAGTTGCTCAGGTACATGGCCCTCATGTGGGAGGACGAGGTCAGTTCGGGGCGATATCAGGCCAGAGGCAAGCATCTCCCTTTCATTATTCCCATCGTGTTCTACCACGGCAAGGAAAAATGGAACGGGAGACAAATACGGGAACTCTTCGTGGAAGGCACACCCTTCAACATATGTATTCCCAATTTCAGCATGCTGATCTGCAACCTCGCAGAACTCCCCGAAGAAAAGCTGAGAGCAAACCTCACGGACAATGCCATGCTTCTTTTGCTTCAGGCATTATTGCTGAAGCACCCCGTAGAACAAATTGCAAGGATATTTCTGCTTCTGGATTCTGCTATGAATCAGGAAATTATGGATACTATCAAGATATTCCTGAATTACGTTCAGCAGACCAATCCGGATATTACCGAATCACGCATCAAGCAAAGCATAGAGGAAATCGCCATGCAGGAAGGTATCACTGCTCCCATGAAGTCCTTTGAGGAATACTGGTTTCCGGAATTCTACAATAAGGGAAAGGCAGAAGGGAGAGTTGAAGGGAGAGTTGAAGGAAAAGCCGAAGGGTTACGTTCCGCAGTAACAAATCTGCTGCTTTCTCGCTTCGAAAAAATTGAGCCTTCTTTACTCACGAAAGTTGATCAAATTAATGACGTCGCCATGTTATCGTCCTTGGTAGTGGCAGTGGCGAAGGCAAGTTCATTAGATGATATCCAAAGTCTCATTGAGCATTCTTTCTTGAAAATGCAATGAAATGAGCTCTCCGTTCCTTCTGAAAGAACGGAGAGCTTTTCGTTGTGGCTATCCAGTAAGAAGCATCCTGCGTGGGTACAATTTTGATTTGGAGAAGAATCAGCACCTATATTCACGAAGAAACACTTTTCATCCCAGAAGGAATGGGGACAAAATGGGGACAACAACGCTCCATAACCAGAAAAGGCCCTACAGCTTTTACTGTAGGGCCTTGTACTTTCTGGCTCCCCGGGACGGACTTGAACCGCCAACCTAGTGATTAACAGTCGCTTCCAAAATGCGGCTCTTTTTTTATCACAGATCTGCACAGATCGTCATTTTTATATTTATCTTGCATAGATAAAGTATTTTTGTTTTTTACTGGTCAACTCATGAATCCACCCGGTTTCCCCCTTAATCCCCCACTCCATCACGGATGGAATGGGGACAAAATGGGGACAAGTTCGGGATCAACGTTTGGAGAATCACCATGTCGCAAAAATGGAAAACTCTTGAGGAAGGCATCAGGGTCCGCTACCATGCGACTCGCAAACACGGCATTAAGCCCGATACCTATTTTACCCTGCGCATCCAGATCAACGGCAAGCGTACGGAAGAAAGTCTTGGCTGGGCCAGCGAAGGCATGACGCTTGCCAAAGCACGTCTCGAACTTGCCCGCCTGAAAGAGGCTGCGCGTTCGGGCACAGGCCCCACCACACTGCGGGAACGAAAGGCCGTAACCGAGGCAGAAACCGTAGCACGTCAGGTCGGACTCATGACTATTGGCGAGTTCTGGGATCGCCATTACTACCCTGAGGCACTGCGCACAAAAAAATCCGCAAAAAGTGAAGAGAAGCTCTTCCGAAACTGGATTCGTCCCCAGATTGGAAATCTTCCGCTTAATGCACTGAAAAAAAGCCATATCGATGCCGTAGTGGGTTCGATTCTCCAGGCGGGACTTGCTCCACGGACAGCGCAGTATGCCGTGGCGGTCATCTCTCTCCTCTGGAATACGGCTTTTGCTCAAGAATTTGTTACAGGCGAAAACCCTGCACGAAGGGTGCGTAGGCCCAAGATTGACAACCGACGACTTCGTTTCCTCTCCAAAGACGAAGCCGATGCGTTGCTTGTCGAGATAAAAACCGTTTCTCTGAATCTCCATGACGAATGCCTGTTGGCCCTCTACTGCGGGCTTCGGGCTGGGGAGATTCACAACCTTATGTGGGGGGACATCGATTTTGGAAATGGCCAAATCCTGATTCGCGATCCCAAAAACGGTCAAAACCGCTTTGCCTTTCTGACAGAGCCAGTCAAAGCGATGCTTGAACGGCGTTTCACGAGGCAGGACAAGGAAAGCCTCCTCTTCCCGACTGCAACAGGGAAGAAACGCGCTCAGGTCTCCCGTGCCTTCGGGGACTGTGTGGAAAAACTCGGCCTCAACGCCGGGGTGAATGATCCGCGCCAAAAAGTGGTCTTTCATACGCTCCGGCACACTTTTGCGAGCTGGCTTGTCCAGAAGGGCGTTCCTCTCCATACGGTTGCAGAGCTGATGGGACACCGTTCCATCGCGATGACACAACGGTATGCGCACTTGTCGCCAGAATCCTTGAGAAATGCCGTCAACTTGCTTCAGGGCGCTTGACACCTTGGAAAAAGGACTTAACCTGAAAAAACCATAAACCTTTTAAATTTAGTACGCGTTATTATAGCAACCATCTTTCCGCGGACAGGGTTTGTGTCTTTGCCTCCGTCCGTTTTCTCTCCAAAGAGACACAGCGGATCAACATCCTCTGAACAGGTCAGCGGCATTTTGATTCGTAACTTTTAGACATTATAAGGTGTTACAGGGTATTTTTATGTCAGATACGATTACGATTATGAGGATACCATGGCATTCTTCAACTACCTCCGCGAAACACTTCCTCCCTTCTTCCCGGCAACCAAGCTCGACAAGCTGACCTGCGGCATTCTGCACTGGCGCACCGTCCAGAATAATCGCCGCAAGTTTCCCGAAGTCTGCTTTTCCCAAATCAGCCCCAGGAAAATAGTCATTTGTCGTGACTATTTCCTTGAGCATGTCGCCTCTCATCCTGAAATCTTCTCGAAAAAATAGAGGATAGTTCCTCCAACGTGATAACGCTGGGGGTCTTCTGTCGTGCTCAATTTTAGGGTGCTGTCCGCATAAACTGTGGGCAGCATCCTATCCTCATAGACTATTCACCAAGGAATGTACTATGTATTCACCATTACCTCATGACACTATTCTTTATAATATTTTTTATACCATGAATCATCGACATCTTTTTGAGGATGAAAATTGGATGAAGCAATTCAAGAACAGGAGTGTACAGGCATTAGTATGCCCAAATATGGAAGAATACTTTTCTTTCAAAAACAATCTGAAACTTTCACTCAACAGTTTTTCATCAAAATTCATGCAACATATTGGACTATCCAATATTAAAAATATATACGGAATTGAATTTCCTATCAACATAAAGCTGTTTACGGGACTGACTGAATGGGAAGCCCAGCGGCAGTTTATGGAAAAAAGAAATGAAAAATTGATTAAGTTTATTTACAACAATGATTTTTGTATACGGTGTAATTACACTCGAAATGGTATCGAGTGGACAGATAAATACGGGAATTATGGCAATTCATTGGTGCAATTGGCACAACTGATTCTTGTTAATCAGTCTCGACTCGACACCCTTGCCACTCTTGCCAATATTGTTCATCTCAATATTGGTAATTTCTACCACTTTACTTCGCAATCTTATCCTACAGACTCTGATGTATCTTCTTGGCATAACATTCCAGAAGTGATTCCTTTCCATGACGACAAAATTCCCGTAGCGACTTGTGCAGATCGGGTTCCGGTCAGGGGGTATTCGGGACAAGTTATTGGAGGCTTTGTCCAATACCGTGCTGGAGAGCATCTACTTTGCCTTCCTGCAACCCCTGTCGATGGCTTTTTGTCGATCGGCAAATGTAAGCCGACAGCTTTTTTCCTGAATCAGGATGAAATAGATCGAAATCAGAGTGCTACTGTCATTTTTTGTGCGGATATCCGTACTGCTATCGCGCTGGATAAGGCATTGAAAGAATGCCGGCGGAACACAGGAGATTTTGTCGTCACTGGACATCTGGGGACAGATCTGTCCATTTTGCCGTGGAATTATCTGTACGCTCATCCTGTTGTATTCGTACCTGCTCCCAGTACGGCAAGCTTCGCGTCTGTAAAAGCCTACAGGGAGTATATATCGGGGGCATCTAAAGAACGTTTCTCTGTTGCCAGCAATCTCCTCCTTCACACTGCTCCGTCCTGTGACCTCCAGAGTGTGGCAGATGAGTTGGATAATGTTTCAGAAGCCAAATTACTCCGTACGGCAGTCTATATCAACGACATTGAGCGGCCTTCTATTTTTTTGCGGAATTTAGCCAATAACGCCCGTGGATATGAGGAATTTGTCCAGTGGGGTAAGAACGCTGGCATTTTTGCCGTACCAAAGCAGGAACTCTCCTTACCTCCAAAAACAACCGCTGCCATCACGTTCTTCGATCCTGATACGGTCGAGGAGAACTCTCAGCCGACGAAACTTGCCGATGTTACCGCAGAACATATCTTTAGCGGAATCACGATGCTTCATGGTCCCAAAAATGTGGGAAAAAGTCATGTTGTGCTTAGTGCGATTAATAGTTTAATCACGGATAATCCCCTTTGGGGTATATTTCCTGTAAATAGTGTATCTACAAAAACTCTGCTCGTTGATAGCGAAACCACGCCAAAGAATTTCAAGGAGCGTCTTGAAAAATATGAATTGAAGAAAGAAGACTGCAATTTCTTTTCCATCTGCAAACTCGCATCAGATCAAGATGTGAATCTTATGGATGAAATGTTCCAAGATACTCTTTTGAAGACAGCAAAAGAAAAAGGCATCACAACGATCTTTTTTGACAACCTTACATCACTTATCCCGGATGGCCGTATTTATAACGTAAGTTCCGTAAGTGGTATTTTCCGATATCTGGAAGAAATGCAGAAATGTAACATCGTGCCTATACTCGTCCATCATAGTCATGATTGTCCAGACAACGTTCCCGAAAAGACAACCATGCGTGGAACCAGTGAGTTCTCCATTCGTGCCCATACTGAGATCGTCATTACCTCACCTGAAAATAAAGGTGAAAACTCCCTACCCAGTTCGATTTTTGATACTGTGAACCAAGGCGATTTCATAGTGGGAATTCATTTCAAGGTGTGCAAGGCTGCACGCATTTTGGAAGGGAAAACTTTTTGGCTACAGATGCCTCTCAGTGCGACAGGATTCGAACTCACTGGGATAATCGATCGGGACGGCAAAGAACTCCCTTTGAGCTTGCTTGCGGGTGGGGACCTTGCGGGGAGCGTTGTTCCTTCTATGGAAACAGCAGATAAACTTTCTGATGAGGAAAACCGAGTACTTCAAGAAGCGGGCAGCCAAGGTAAACTGCGAAATGCCGAGGTCCAAAACCTCTTGAAGTGCAGTGATTCAAAGGCTGGGAAAATTCTCGCTGGACTCGTGGATAAAGGGCTGTTGAAAAAACAAGGAGAAGGCCGAGGCTGTCATTACGTCAAGGCGTAGCTCCCTCTATGCTATTTTCAAAATGAAAGGCGTTTTTCCCTGTGGGAGAACGCCTTCTTTTGCGCCTTCTCAATCATTTTTTGCGCCTCTCAAATTCCTTCAAAACGCCTCAAAAAAGCCGTAAAACGGGATTTTGGCAAGGTGTACTATAATAATTTCAACTAGTTAAACTAGTCTGCTCAGGATGCCTTTTAAAATTTTGACGTAGTTCTATGTACGCTTTGAATATCCTTATCTGCAGCGTTGGATGCCTGAATATTGTGATGCCAGCATCAGAAGAAAAGCTTTCCAGATGATGAAGCTGCTTTTTAGCTTCATGTAGGCACCTTTCTAGAAATAGAAAACTAGTGGGGTGAGCAGATAGAATCTGGCAGTTGTGTCGCTTGGCTACGAATACCGCTACATAATACTCGAAAACTGTGAGACAGGTTACTCCCATCCAGCTTCAAATAGGGTGCTATAGCCCGCGATCCCGCCAGTTTGCGATACTTTCCGCCGGTTATTTTTTTGAGTTCTTCAGCTGCATTGGCTACATTGTCCGGTGTGCGGTATGGTTTTTTGTTTTGTTTTTTCATCACGGCTGGCATTTCCAGCGCATCAGCCACAGCCGCCAAATCTCCAAGAAAAAAGCTCTCAAGTTCATGACAGGCAATACGCACGAGGCAGGACTCGGCCTTGCCGCTCTGTTGCGTAAGCTCAAGCAGTCGCTGCTTTATGAGGGTACAGTCGCCGGAATCCTTGTCACGCAGGACAATAAAGCGAGAGTCCGGTTCGCGCCATAAACGGATTTTTCTGACCATTTGCTGTTCTAAATCCTGTTTTCCCTCAAAGGTAATATACTGCACGGGAGTATCGGGTAACATTCTTGGCAGAATACCTTGCAGCATATTTTTGGCAGATTCCTCTTCCAGCAGAAAGACCAGTTTGCTCATTGCGGATCCGCCTTACCAAAAAGCCCTTGCTTCCACAGATAGCCCATCTTGTCGCCATCACTCATGTAGTCCACTATCTGCTCGTCATTTTGTGCACGGCATACTCGACTGAAACCATTTTCTCCCTTTTCCAGCCAAAACACTTCTTCAACTTCCGTGGCATTGAGGAAATCCGGAGAATGGGTGGATACCATCACCTGCCCCCCTCTTGCGGCATAATCGCGAAATTCTTCAGCCAGCCCCGGCAACAGCCGAGGATAGAGCTGATTTTCCGGTTCCTCCACACAAAGGAATGGGTGTGGTTTCGGATCATGCAACAGGACCAGATAGGCAAACATCTTCAGAGTGCCATCCGAAACGAAGCGATCGATGAAGGGGTCTTTGAAAATACCGTTGCCAAATTGCAGGACAAGACGTCCATCCACCGTGTCTTGTGTGGTGATTTCACTCACACCGGGAACACTGTCTCGCATGGCATCCAGTATTTTTTGATAGGTAGCCGGATGGTTCTCAAAAAGATTGCGTGCCACCTGTTGCAGATTGTCTCCACTGGCGGACAGATGTTCATATTCCCCAATGGCTTCCTTTGCTCCCCGTGCCGCGCTGATATGAAAATCCGAAACATGCCAACTTTCTATCGTCTGGCGCAAGGCATTGGCAGCCTTGAATTTCTGGAACTGCCCCAATCCCTTGATGGCGAGAATATCAGCCGATCCCAAGTCCTGCTGTTCGCGATTCAGTTCTTCGTCAGTTTTATCGAAGTCTTCCTCGTTAGTAACCGCTGAGCCAACCCCCTTACTGAACTCCAAAAAATGAAAAGGTGAACCGTAGGCCCCTCGCTTATAGCGAAGAAATTCACGTTCGATCACGGGGTGTTTATCGCGTAGGGCTATTTCTACATGATAGGTGACAAGACGCTCCTTGTTCGTGATGGGAATGCGGTACTGAATTTCGATTTCTATGCTTTCCTGTGCATGTCCACGCGAAACGACTTCTTGGAATCCGCCACGGACTTGCAGTGCACGGGCCACGTTATAGGTCAGGCAGTCCTTCAAGAAGCCGAACACATCAAAAAGCGTAGATTTTCCGCTCCCGTTAGCTCCCACAACGACGCAGAACGACGGCAAATCCTCAATGGTGACATTCTGAAAAATCTTGAAGTTTTTCAGGTGGATTTTTTCTATTTTCATGTGAGGTTCCTTGTCTGGAGTACATCCTATATGCTACAGGGAGTGGGCTTCCGTACTGATGTATTCGCTCCCCAAAATTGGTGAAGTCCTGAATCCTGCGTTCGCACTCGATATTCCCTTAAAAAAGCAAAGGCTGATGCAACCTCTCTAGAAATATACGCGAAATGGGTTGTGCTGCCAATATGGTGTATTGGGCAAATAGTTGAGAAAAAGGGTATCCGATGGTATTCGGATACCCTTCTGTCGGACTAGCGTGTCTTTGTAAGGAGTTCTTTGATGAGGCTATCAGCCTCCCATCCCTTGAGGTCTTGTAGGCGTTTGCCAAAGCGGGAAGCAGCAAGCTCCTCTGGATTTTTCCCCCGTTCCTGAGCCTTGTTGCGAATCAGGGCCAGTTGGTTACGGCTGGCAGGCTTGTCCCCTCCTCCCTTGAATTTGCTCTTATCGTCCTGAGTGGCATTTTGAGAGATGTTTTGATGGTTTTGGATATAAGGTTTAGCTTTTTGCTTGACAGTATTTATAACCCTATTTTTGGCGATTTCAAGAGTATCTTCATTTTCAAAAGGAGAACGAGGCGATACGGAACAAACATCACTTATAATTCTTCCATCTGGCATGACCATACTTGCAGATACAATTGCAGTCCTTCCATTTTTATCATTGGGAAGCTGAAGTACATGAACGGAAATTATCTCCAAAGTATTCATAGGAAATTTATCCTGTAAAAGAGTTATAAAAATACATCTTCTAGTTCAAATCAAAACATTCTGAATGATGTTGAATCAGGCATATAATAAATATTATTTTCTTTTTTTACATGATGATCATTACGCTTCATTTTACCTTGTAGCCATTGAATAAAGGAGTCTCTTTCATATCCAATTTTCTTGCCGATCCTGACTTTCACAGAAGGACCAATACCAAGCGCATCCGCATTTGACATGCTCTTAGCAGAAAAGATTCTTCCAATCTTTTCAGAAGCAAATTCTCTTGTAAAAACAGGAGGCAGTTCCTTACGCAATTGATCAAAGAATATTTCATCTCCAAACATGAGTTTTCTCCTTTTTTAGCATCTAGGAAGTCTTGAATATCCGTATCTCCATGCATGTCTATCAAGACCATCTTTGCTGAATGTTTTGGCAAGATAGCTTCCAGAACGAAACGCTACATCTCTTTTTGTGGAGAAGTCTTCTTTATTTTTATCTATGACAATTCCATTGTCATATTCAGGTTCTCTTCTTTTATTCAAACAATAATGAACAAGTCCTTCTTCATTTGTTTTTAAAGTGTTTTTCCAGAGTTTATTTGCTATATCGAATACAGTAAATCTATTCTTTATGGCATTTGCATTGATCCAAAGAAGAAAATGGTAATGAGGAAAAGAAGAGTCATGAATCTCTCTGACCCAAAGATAGAGAGGAGCAACTCTATGAGTTGCTATGACCATTCGTTTTAACCTTCGTGAAAGGTTATAACTGAAATCAGATATGTGTTCAGGAGAAGAAAGAATAGAACCATCAGATGGGTAATGAAGATCAAAACGAACTTGCATGACTTTGCTATGATTTGCTAAAGCAAATTCCATGAGTTCTTTTTGCTTGTTTAAAATGTCAATGAACTTGACTTCTGTTTCATCTCTTGAAGGAAGGATTTGCAATCCATCAAAGATGTCTTCAAATGTAACCTCTTTTATCATGAAAACTCCTTTTTGATTGTTCATATTTTCATGATGATATGTTAAAAATAAAATTTGTTATCTAACTCAATTTATTGTTTCATATAAAAGTTTAAAGTTTTTGATTATAATTCATTATTCTTTTTGTCTTATTTATTTGAGTTGTTTTTTGTTATTTTATATTTTTAGTAATACAATCAGACCTAGACAATAGTTATAGCAATTATACCTATTAACTGTGCAGTCATATTATGACTCGTCATGTTGAATCGGGTATATTATGTGATTAAAAATATGGCGGATTTATTTAAAAGATATCTCTCTTTTCAGAGAGAAAAATATTTTTTAGTGAGTTACATGAAAAGGAATTTTTGAATATTGGAAACAAACTCATCGACATTGACAACTTGAATATTGACTTGATCGACAGCATCAACCCGTTTCAGGGCGCGTATGAAATCCTCTCCAAGTCGGTCAATGCAGCCATGCTCAAGACCATTCAAGATCAGGTAGCCACAATCAGAAGCACTGTGACAGATGAAGAAGCCGTTTTGTTGTGGGAAAATGTGAAGGCCTTCAAACGTGAATACAGCGTTACTCCGTCCCTGAACGCCAATGATGCCTATGAAAGGCGTTTGGCTGAGGTGCTGGCCTATGTCAGAAACAAGAAAGCCCAGCAGATGCAGTCGCAAGCCCAGTAAATGGTATCTGCATGAAATTACGATCCGAAAAAACAGATGGAGCAAGAGCGTTGATGACACCCTCCATGAAGAGGGCGAACTGGGACTTCTTGACGGCATAGCCAGTAAACCGAAAACGGCACAGAAAGAGGATTCGGCAATCACGGTCTTTCTGAATCTCGTTGATTTTTATAAGAGAAACCACCGCGAGCCAGACCAGAGCAACCCTGATGAAAAAACGCTCTACTGGCAGCTCATGGGATATAGGACACGGCCTGAACTCAGAGCCAGGGTCATCCACCTTGACTCTGTCGGGTTACTGAAGTCTTCCGTTGCAGCAAAAATCCCGGAACCTGAAAAAGAAGAAGCCTATACTGAAAGCAACGTCAAATCCCTGTCAGACATTTTTGACGATGACGATCTTGATCTGCTGGATGACATTGACACGTCCATCTATGCCGTAAAGCATGTATCCCAGAAGAAGGACAAGGAACTGCCTGACGAAATCGCCTCACGCAAGCCCTGTGAGGACTTTTTCCGCTACGAAAAATTCTTTCAGGATATCCACAAGGTATTGCCAACCAAAATGGTGATGAAGGAGGGGATTGTACAGGAATCTAATGTGAAAGTCGTGCATGTCTTTATCCTCAATGGCCTGCTTTGTCTCGTGGACAACATCATCAAGGAAGATATGAACACTGCTGTTGTAGTGTACCAGCACATCATAGATGGAACCATCACGCAGTACAGAATGGACAATACGAGTGAGAAGATCGTAAAAAAGTGACATCCTCCCCCGCCTGAAGTCGGGAGAGGATGTCAAATCTCTAATCTTTTTCAATGTGCTATTTTCTAGCTAGGATATTATTTTTATCTTATCTGATAATATTTTATATTCTTAGGCTAAATCATCTCCCAAATCTTTCCTAGCTCTCGTGAGATATACCAGTAGGCTTTGAAGATATTCAATACGATCTTCTTGAAGATTAGCACGGTTTTCAAGTTCTTTTAGTATACGATTATGTTTTTTTATTACCTCTTCATATAGATACTGTTTTGCCTGTATAAGCTGCTTATGCCTTCGGCTAGAAAATATTCCGTATCCAATGGTAGCTAAAATTGCTATTGGAGCGGCGAGTACACCAATTCCCGCTACCATCCCTCCTCCTACGAGAGCTCCAGCAGTTGCAAGACCTGAAGTAATTCCGGCCGCACTTAATCCTGCTGTACCCAATGCCCAAAGAGCTCCAAAACTTGCAGCAGCTCCAGCACTTGCTCCAAGTCCGGCACCAAGAATTTCAGGTATAGAGCTAGTCTCTATAGTTCTAGTTGGATCATTAATTGCAGCACCTGCTTCTGCAACTATGGTTGCAACAGGTTTAAGGGATTCAATATTTTCAAATTTTTTACTCATACAAAAATCTCCAATAATTTATCTTATTACTTAGAATGCGATAGGTAATTTAATTTTTAATTT
>OFEZ01000760.1_pt1 | contig 20830 bp, 17 predicted proteins | sample 1521241 | NCBI WGS metagenome assembly OFEZ01 (sample SAMEA3504099, study PRJEB24116) | mouse gut metagenome | biome: mouse gut; feature: mouse-associated habitat; material: faeces | place: Denmark | collected 2011
TGTGTTAGGCACGCCGCCAGCGTTCATCCTGAGCCAGGATCAAACTCTCATGTTTTGTTTCAAGTTTTGTCCTGCCAGTCTTCTCTGGCACCAGGTCTCCCTGGTATTTACTGTCTTTTGGTCTCGTTCTTTTTAACTCTGAAATCTCCGACCGTTTCCGGTCTCTTGGAATTTTCAGGGCTGCATTGCTGTTCGTTTGTCAAGGTGCTGTGCCGCTTTGTTCAGCAGCAACTCTGATAGGATATCATAGCTTTTTGTTTTTGTCAACTACTTTTTTCAACTTTATTTAATTTGTTTTTTTCATTGACTGTTCCGCCCTGGTAAGCATGTTGCCTTGTCCCTGACGGCGAAGTTCATTATAGCACCAATCATTTAAATTTGTCAACGTATTTTTTGGATTTTTTTGGAATTTTTTTTAGACTCTTGAGAATGTTGATTTTACGGGGGTTTTAGGCCCTCCGGCCCCAATTGCCGGAGGGCGGGAATGCCCAAAGACACAGCGCACACTGTTGCGGGCTCCTGCCGGCTTTAATAGGAAGAAGAGGTTGGGGTATCACCCAAGCAAGGTGGACAGGGGTAGAAAACTGAACTCGTCCAGAACTCGCTCTATCCCATAGGCCAGATAATTGTGTTGGTAGATCCACAGCAGAATCGGGCTGTCCTCCGTGTACGACAACACCAACTGCCCAATAGGCCCCAGATCCATCATCATAATAAAGGCATAAAGCGTCCACAGAAACAGAACAATCTCAAGAAGCCCGAACACAATGCCAAGCAGTTTATCCAGAGAATGCACCACCGGAAGGCTTACTACCAGCTTGGCTGAAAAAAACACCACTCCCAACAGATGATGGACAATCCCCAGCAGACTGAGAAGTATCACCGCCGCAGCCACATTGAAGAATCGTCCGTCATTATAGTTGCTCACCCCATAAGCCACCAGAGCCGCCACAATGCTGAGCACCACCAGGGACACCAGGGATATGATTTCCTTCACCATGCCCCTCTTATATCCCACAACCATTTTAAACAGCGCTGTTATCGCCACCGCGATCAGCAATAGATTTATACTCGTGCCTTCCATTCTTTTTCTCCTTTGCTTTACTTCAATTGTATGGTGTCAATGGAGCTGTCTGTGACCAGAAGGTATCTGTAGGCTTTTCCCGTGGGAAGCATCAGCCTCACCGGCTTGGAAAAACTGCCGTTGAACTTCTCTATCCCATCCATGGTCATAATCTGGCACTGGGTTTCATTGTAGATCACCATAGTATCTTTTTCAAAAAAAATATCTGTATAGTCCATATCGAAGTAAAATGACCTCATTTTGGAGGCCGCGGCATCGTACACATCTATCCGATAGCGGTGTTCACTGTCCTCGGAAAGGAATACCAGTCCCACATATCTGTCGCTGTGGAATACAGAGTGAATCTCCCTGTCATACAGACGTTCCATCTCCACCACCGGCTTACGGCCTCCCGAGTAAATCATCACCCTGCCGTCCCCTACCGCAAATGCTGTGTCATCGTCCAAAAAACCCACATAGGGAACCAGATCAGGATAAAAAAATGTACTGATAAGGTGGTCGCTGACATTTTCCCCCACCGACCCGAAATTATAAAAAGCCACATTTGTCTTCAGAACACCTGCATCCAGATACACATAAGAGACACACAGCAGTTCTCCATTTGGGGATAATCCCACCGCCATAGGGTAGCCGGAGTTATCCATCTTTGCCTGCCCTTCATATTTCAGTTCCCCGCTGCTGTTATAGGTATAAATCCACGTGACATCCGTATCATTCAGTATGGCCGTCACATAACCGTTCTGGGAAACTGCCAGGTTCTGGATGGGCATGGCGGTGGCAATCTCTCCAAACAGCTTCTCCGCATCTGCCAGGTAGATGTTTCTTCCATTGTATTCTCCAATGGCCGCCGTGGTGCCGCTGACTGCCATCCTGATATCCTGGATCTCAAATGTCTGGTTCCATTTTACATTTCCCCGGGCATCCGTACAGTGTGCTCCGTCCTTACTGTAGGTAAGAATGGCATTTCCAAGCCTCATGTCCAGGGCTCCGCCAACCGCCTCCCTCTCCACGGAAGCCACAATTTCGTACTCGGTATAGATATGATATTTGAACTGTATGGAAATGAAGATGACCAGAACTGCCAGCGCCGCCGTGATCAACAGGGTCCGGTACAGGATATTCCGCTTATTCTTAGCCAGTTTTTCCTTATACTCCGCCAGTTTCTGCTCTCTCTTCTCTTTTTCTTTTAAGTAACTTCTGATGTCCGCCATGGTACCTCCGATTACGGCAACAGAATCTTCTCCCCTTCCTTTATGTCATCGGGATTATTGATATGATTCAAAGCGCAGACTTCCGCCACACGCTTATCACTGCCGTATTTTTTTATACAGATGCCTATCAAGGTATCTCCTCTCTGAATGGTGTATGACACCGGCTCCGGGATGGGTGCCGGAGGCTCCGGAGTGGGCGTGGGCGGTTCCGGAGTGGGCGTGGCAGGCTCCGGGGTGGGGGTGGCAGGTTCCGGAGTGGGCGTGGCAGGGTCCGGAGTCACAACCGCCGATTGTGTCCCCTCCTCTTCTATGGCGCCCTGTTCAAAAGATTGGGATGCATCCGGCTGGGTATTTTCCTTCCGTATGGCATCTGTAAGCTTGTCCTCTGCCACTATGGTTCCCACCTGCACATTCGTTCCCCCGACCTCCGCCGCATCAGGCAGCTGTTTCTCCGTGATGCCCTCCACCAGACGCCCTGCGGCAGCACGCCATTCCCCAAATCCCTCGCTCCCGCCCATGGCCGCCAGGCCCACCACTCCCAGGAATGTAAACACTCCCGCTGCGGCAATCTTCATATTCCGCATGGACATGGGCGGTACCCCTTCGGTTTTCCCGGGCTTTTCAGGCTGATCCCGCTGGGGCCTGACAGCATGTCCGCCTCTTCCTTCCGCAGCTGCCCGTCTCTCCTCCTGGCGTTTTTTTACCTCATCATATTTTGACTGATCCACCGCTTCCGGTTTGACTTCCTCCTGGCGTTCCTCAAGCATAAATGCCAGCATCTTGTCATTTTTTTCATAGAACTGTGCATATCCTTCTATGTACCTGCACACATTCTGTTCGCAAACATGGAAGCCTTCCACCATCTCTCCGTTCAGAATGCAGTAGCCTAAAAAAGTATATTCCGGAAAATGTTTCCGGCGCTTCTTCTCCACCTCCTGCTGCACTGCCTGGGAGAGGTGCCTGCACTCTTTCTGCAGCAGCTCCGCCCTGCATGCCCCATAGAAAAAAATGTATGTGACCCCGGCCTCCTCCCGCCCTATGCCGTACAGAGCAACCCCCACCGCCCTGTCTCCGGCGGACTGGTTCAGCTGTTTTATGTAGGAGATAACGTAATCCTCCACATACACCTTACAGTGAGGGTTCGACTCTCCGATCTGTGTGATATTTTTTGGTAATTCCATAAAAACACCTCCCATGCCGTTTCTAAATATAATAGCATCGGTATGCGAGGCATTTTAGCATTCTTTGTCGCGGTCAAATAAGAACTCATCGACAATCTTTGCGGGCTTGTATTACATTGTGGTAAAACGATAAACTGTCACGGCATCATATGCTCTGTCTCCCCCAAAAACTGTGTCGGGAAACTGGGGTTTGTTGGCGGAATCGGGAAAATACTGTGTCTCCAGGCAGAAGCCCATGCGGGGACCATAGGATATTCCTCCTTTTCCGGCCTGTTCCTCCAGAAAATTTCCCGCGTAAAACTGCACCCCGGGCAGGGTGGTATATGCCTCCAGGATCCTTCCGCTCACAGGGGCTTTCGCCGTGGCAAAATGCCGCAGTGTCCCGTCCCATCCGTCAATAACCCAGTTGTGATCGTATCCTCCTGCCATTTTGAGCTGGGCATAGTCGGCTCCAATCCGATCTCCGATTCTTTGGGGCACGGTGAAATCCATGGGAGTCCCCACCACCGGCGCAATCTCTCCTGTGGGAATGGACTCTGAGTCCGTGGGAGTAAAATGGGAAGCCCCCAGCCACAGCTCATGATCTTCCATGCTGCCGCTGTCATGTCCTTCCAGATTAAAATATGTATGGTTGGTCAGGTTGAGGATGGTTCTGCTGTCGCTGGTTCCGTGATAGTGAATCCTGAGCGCATTGTCTTCCTCCAGGGAATAGGTGACGCTGACTTTTCTCTCCCCTGGAAAGCCCAGGGAGCCATCCCCGTCCTCAAGGCTGAATGTGACGCTGTTATCCCCTGTTTGGGCCTCCCAGAATCTTTTGTGCCAGCCCATGGTCTTATGACTGTGGAGATTGTTGGATCCCACATTTGCGTCCAGGTGATATGTCACGCCGTCCAGGCAGAAGCATGCGCCCCCTGTCCGGTTGGCGTTGGGCCCCACCACCACGCCCAGAAAACAGCTGTTATCCATGTAGTCTTCTGCCCTGCCGCAGCCCAGCACCACGTCCGCCATGCTGCCGTTTTTGTCCGGAGCCATAACCTGCACCAGGGCCGCGCCCACATTTGTCACCGCCGCCTGCATCCCTTTTCCATTGGAAAGTGTATACAGGCAGGCCTCTTTTCCGCCCGGATATGTCCCAAAGGCGCTTACAGCTACTGCCATGTCCGTTCCTCCTATTCCAGTTCCGTCACTGCACTTTGTGACTGTATTTTTTGCTATTCTGTTCCGTCGCTGTACTCCGTGACTGTATTTTTGCTATCCTGTTCCGTCACTGTACTCCATGGCTGGTTATTTCATTTGATTTTTGCGCCTTCGCATTACAGTTCCACGCGGCCTTCCAGGGCGCGGAGGAGTGTGACTTCGTCGATGTACTCCAAATCACCGCCCACCGGAACGCCGCTGGCAATGCGGGTCACGCGGATGCCGGTGGGTTTCACCATTTTGCTGATGTACATTGCGGTGGTCTCCCCTTCCAAACTGGAATTGGTGGCAATAATCACTTCCTCCGCCTCCCTCTGGAGCCGCTCCATGAGTTCTTTCAGTTTAATATCGCCGGGCCCCATGCCGAGCATGGGCGAGATAGCGCCGTGCAGCACATGGTACACGCCCTCGTATCTGCCTGTTCTCTCATATGCCGCCAGGTCCCTGGTGTTCTCCACCACCATAATCTGTCCGTGATTGCGCTTCTGACTGGCACACACAGGGCAGAGTTCCTTGTCCGTGAGAGTATAGCACTCCCTACAGTAGCGGACATTCTCCTTTGCATCCAGGATGGTGTCTGCCAGACGCTTCACTTTGTCCTGGGGCATGTTGATCAGGTGAAATGCCAGACGCTGTGCGGATTTGCTTCCGATACCCGGAAGAGCCGAAAGTTCCTCTATCAGTTTATTGATGTGTCCGCTGTACAGTTCCATCAGAAAGGCAGGCCTCCCAGTCCGCCCGTCATCCTGCCCATCAGCTCGGAACTTGCCTCCTCCGCTTTGCGCAGGGCCTCGTTCACCGCCGCCATAATCAGATCCTGGAGCATCTCAACATCCTCCGGATCCACCACCTCCTGGGACAGGGTCAGGCGAAGGATCTCCTTCTTGCCGCTGACAACAGCCTCCACCGCGCCGCCTCCTGCAGTGGCGGAAAATTCTTTTGTCTCCAGCTCCTTCTGTCCTTCCTCCATCTGGCGCTGCATCCTCTGGGCCTGCTTCATCAGATTATTCATGCTTCCGGGCATGGCGCCGCCGGGAAAGCCTCCACGTTTTGCCATTATTCTTCCTCCTCAATGTCCATCTGTATCACCTTGGAAATATCCACATAGTTCTCCTCGAACCGTTCCTGCTCTCTCACCGTCTGAACCACCACAGGGATCTCTTTTCCCGAGAAATCCGCCAGCAATTCCTCCAGGCGGGACTTGTTCTCCGGGTGCTGGGTAAAGTAGTCCGAAGCCACCCCGTCCTCCAGCACCATCAGCAGGTTTCCTTCTTCGCTGAGGCTGAGCCTGGCAGATTTTAAATAAGCCCGCATGGGGTTCTCCGCGTTCCCCACCACCGCAGGCCATTTTGCCACCACCTGCCGCACTTCCTCCGGTATAGCCCGGGAGAGCTTGGGCTTTTCTTTTTTTACCACTGCGCTGGCCCCGGAAGCTGTGGCAGATTCTGTCCGAACTGCCACGACGCCCTTTTCCAGCTGTTCCTCCACCTGGCGGATTCGGTCAAGCACCGCATCCTGTTCCGTCTCCATCTGGGGACGACAGAGTTTAATCAGAGCCACCTCCACCAGAATGCGCTTCTGAACGGAATAGCGGATCTGTCCTGACAGCTCCGAGAAAATCCGGATATAGCGGACAATCCTGTCCATGTCCACCATGCCGGCCTCTTCCTTCAGACGGTTCAGATTCTCCGCGGACATGTCAATCACATCCTCCAGATTGTCGGCCACCTGCACCAGCATCAAGTTGCGCAGATACCAGGTAAAATCCGTCACAAACTGAACCAGTTCCCTTCCCTGCACCACCACTTCCTCCAGAAGTCCCACACAGCCAGGCACATCCCTGTTCAGGACACTGCGGAGCAGCCTGCTGAACACCTCCGTGTCCACCGCCCCCAGCACGTCCAGAACATTGTCATAGGTAAGTTCCGACCCCAGATGAAAGGCAATGCACTGGTCCAGAAGGCTCAGCGCATCACGCATGGAGCCGTCCGCCACCTTGGAGATATAACGCAGGGCTTTCTCCTGGATCTGAACGCCCTCTTTCTCCATGAGCTCCTCCAGCCTGTCGGTTATGGTGTCCATGGAAATCCGCTTAAAATCATATCTCTGACACCGGGACAGAATTGTGATGGGCAGCCTGTGCACCTCCGTGGTGGCCAGAATAAAAATCACATAGGAAGGAGGTTCCTCCAGGGTTTTCAGCAGGGCGTTGAAGGCTCCCGGGGAAAGCATATGCACCTCGTCTATAATATAGACTTTGTATTTTCCCTCCGCTGGGGAATAGGCCACCTCCTCCACAATCTCGCGGATATTGTCCACACCATTGTTGGAGGCGGCGTCTATCTCAATCACATTCATGCTGGCGGATGCGGCAATGGCCCGGCAGATGCGGCACTCCCCGCAGGGACCGTCCTCCCCTGGGTTCTCGCAGTTCACCGCCCTGGCCAGAATCTTCGCCACGGTGGTCTTGCCCGTGCCGCGGGTTCCCGTAAACAGGTAGGCATGCCCAATGCGGTTTGCCCCAAGCTGATTTTTCAGTGTCGTCACTATATGATCCTGCCCCTTCACGTCCGCAAAGGTGGTGGGCCGAAACTTCCGGTATAATGCCGTATACGACATGGTCTGCACCTCTCTGTCTTTTCGTATTCCGTTCCCCAAAACTGCCGTCAGATAACAGATACGGCTTGTTCTGCCCCGGTCCCTGAAACTTCACCGGGGAAACCTGATATCACCGTATCCCTTATCTGACCCATTGGCCCGAAATACTTGTCAGGCTCTGCTCAAAACTCAGTTTCCGAAGCTGATGCCCAGCAGCTTGGCCTCCTGCACAATGCTGGCGTCGGGAGACACTTCTTTCAGTTTCCCTGCCACATCTTCCAGGGGAACCCGCACCACTTCACGGTTCCTGTAGCCCACCATAAAACCGTACTGGCCGTCCATAATCAACTTGCCTGCCTCCGCTCCCAGCCGGCTGGCAAAGACGCGGTCATAGGGGCAGGGGCTGCCTCCACGCTGCATATGGCCGGGAACCGTAACTCTGACTTCCTTGCCGGTCTTCTTCTGAATAGCTGCCGCCAGTTCATAGGAGACAGAAGGATAAGGGTTCTTCTCCTGCTTTTTCTTGTACTCCTTCTTGGACAGCTTGGCATCCTCCTTGGAGATGGCGCCCTCCGCCACGGCGATAATGGTAAACCTGCTGCCCCTGCGGTTCCTCTCCTCAATCTTCTCCACAACTTTGTTGATGTCGTAGGGAATCTCCGGGATCAGGATAATGTCCGCGCCTCCGGCCATGCCGGCATTCAGGGTAAGCCATCCCACCTTATGCCCCATAACCTCCACAATGAACACCCTGGCATGGGATGCAGCTGTGGTATGGATATAGTCAATGGCGTCCGTGGCAATGTCCACCGCACTCTGGAAACCGAAAGTCATGTCCGTTCCCCACAGATCGTTGTCAATGGTCTTGGGCAGCGTGACCACATTCAGCCCCTCCTGGCGCAGCAGGTTGGCGGTCTTGTGGGTGCCGTTGCCGCCCAGGATCACCAGGCAGTCCAGCTGAAGCTTGTGGTAGTTCTGCTTCATGGCCTCCACCTTGTTCAGGCCGTTCTCATCCGGATCCTTGATGGTCTTAAAAGGAGTGCGGGATGTGCCCAGGATCGTGCCTCCCTTGGTAAGGATGCCGGAGAAATCCCTCCCTGTAAGCATCTGGAACTTTCCGTAGATAAGCCCCCTGTAACCGTCCAGGAATCCGTAGATCTCCACATTCTCCCTGTTGTTGCTGTTGTCCAGGGTCTTCACCACGCCCCTCATGGCCGCGTTCAGGGCCTGGCAGTCCCCGCCGCTGGTCAGCATACCGATTCTTTTCATGTCAGTGTCCTCCTTGAATTCATAGTTTCAAGCTATATTCAAATATTACCCTTTTCACAATCATTTTGCAACCTTTACAAAAAAATTCCCCGGACACTCTTGCAAAAAATCACCTGATGCTTTAAAATGAAAAAGTGACGTACCCCGGATGGGATGCACTCACAGGGAGAGTTAGCGAAGTGGTCGTAACGCGCCGCACTCGAAATGCGGTTGTCCGCAAGGGCACGTGGGTTCGAATCCCACACTCTCCGCTTGGAACAAAAGCCGCAAATCAAGGATTTTCCCGTAAAATCATTGGTTTGCGGCTTTTTGGTTGGTATAGCAACACAGTCCAGGAATCAGTTGGGGTGGTGGAGCCGCCATATTGGCGAGAAGAACCGCGCTGTATACAATGCGGTAGAAGGGAACACGACGATTCTTTCATGCTACAGTTTTGCTCCTGGTGCTCACTGCGGCAGAGTCAAAGCCCTGGATAGAACACCACCAAGTCCACCAAGCGCTGCGTACAAAAAGGGCTGTTGCAGGCAACGCCTCCTGAATAAGGAGAAATCATTCCTGCACAGCCCCAATATTATTTTATGTCAGCCTATACACATGTCTATATCTTAATTTCCTGCCGGAATGTGCCACGGATCTCTTCCACTAAATCTTCACGAATATCCTCCACAATGCTGTCGCACAGTTCATCCAGGCACTCCTCCGAAAGCTGCTCCACAACTTTGTCCGCAAGAGAAGTGAGGGGTCCATGATTACCGGCCCTCCATAAATCAGCATCGGTTTTCTTTAATCTCAGAGCCTCGGTTGAGTACCAGGAATTGATGGGCCATCCATCCGTAAACACAATATTGTGACGCTGCGGCCGATATGCCGCCAACTCATCAAACTCATCCTCAAGATCGTCATATGACTCTACCGCTTCAGCCTGTATCACAGCTGTGGGAGCCTTGTCCATCTCAAAACACAGCAACACATTCTCCTGTTCCCCTGTCTGGAAGCAGATATCATATAGCTCCCAGCCCCTACAGTGTTTCAAAGGATTGATGTAGGAACGATTCAGCTTATAGATACTCCGATGATCCCATTCATACTGCGACACTTCCGCATCCATATTATCCAGGTTAAGTACAAGCAGGTTGCAGACCTCCGTCCTGGCATCATTTTCGCCTCCGTTTAACCAGAAGACAAAGTGATACATAGTATGCTTCTGCAGATGAAACCGCCTGCCAATCCTGGTGTAGCAGTTGCCGAAATTGCTCATCTCAACCATCTCTGTCATGCCGCCCCGCACAGGATTGTCCGCAAAAAACCGCTCATACCTGGCATTGCCGTGCCCGCCCTGAATTAACGTCCATTCTCTCGGATTAAAAAAGATATAATTCTTATCTGCCATAATAACCTCCGCATGTATACAGGCCGGACAGTCTTCCAGACAGATTACAAAGTCGGAAACAAAAACTGCCCGGCTTTCATCTATAAACTTTTCTCAATCAACTTGTATCAATTTACTTATTTACTTGTCTCAGTCCACATGTACTATCTAAACCGCCATTCCTCCCGAAATGTGTCGGTAGAGTACCATGTATTCGTAGGCCATCCATCCGAAAAAACCATATTATGGCGCTGCGGCCGCTTCGCCGCAAACTCATCTTCCTCGTCCTCCAGACCGCTGTAACTCTCCACAGAATCCGCCTGCATCAGAGCCATGGGAGCCTTATCTGCCTCAAAACATATCAGCATATCTTCCTGTTCCCCGGTCTCAAAAGCAATGTCATACAATTCCCAGCCGCGATAGCGCTTTACCGGCTTGATATAAGAGCGGTTCAGTTTGTAGGTACATCTCTCTCCCCACTCCTTCTCCGTCACCTCTGCGTTGAGATCATCCAGGTAAAGCAGAACCAGATTACAGACTTCCGTCTCGGCGTCATTCTCGCCTCCGTTTAACCAGAAAACGAAATGATATGTTGTGTCTTTCTCCAGATGCACCCGCTTTCCGATTCTGGTGTACCAGTTGCCGAAATTGCTCATAGTAACCATCTCCACCAGACCATCCCCAATGGGGTTGTCGCCAAAAAAGCGGTCATACCTGGCATTGCCTCGCTCAGCTTGAAATATAGTCCATTCTCTCGGTTTGAAAAAGATATAATTCGCATCCATCATAGATACCTCCGCACATGTATGGGCCGGACAGTCCTTTAGACGGATTACACAGTCGGAAACAGGAACTGCCCGACCTTTCCTAATTAGTCCTTTTGCTCGTTTCGGATATGTATAACCGATAATATCGCCGTTGTCATTGGACAAAGCAATCGTCTGTCCCGGCGTACCCTGGAGGCATTCCGCCTTCCAGACTTTGTTTTTTGTCATGGGTGTCTCCCCTTTCGGTTATAAACTTACTTCCCTCCCGCCTTTATTGAAGCTGAAGTTTTTCTCTTCCTGCGGGAGCATTTGTACTGGTTTTCCTGTACCTGTGCGCCTTGTTTCTCACAGGTTTCTCCCTTGGTATTGCGTCCCTTCCCTTCCGCCTTTTGAGACTTAAGAAGCCGTCTGCGGAAGCATCGCACCTGCGTTTTTTATCATGGGTGTCTCCCCCTGGGTACTGACACAAAACCTTGCCCCTGCGCACTGAAACCAGAAGCGGGCCTATGCCCTTCGTGCCGGAAACATTCTGCATGCACACGCTTTTTATCAGAACCTTCATATGCGTATGCATATGTACATGTTTTTACACTTATATCAGCCTTTTCGCGTACTGCATGTCAGAAGCTGGCATCCTTTGCTTCTATGCCTCACATTATAGCATGCCCTGCCAGATTATGCAATCATAAGTTCTCTGTTTTCCCAAAGTATAGTTATCTTATCTTACAATTTGTTTTGATTATCTTTTGCAGTATTAAGCTGCAAGAACTAAAAGAATTTATATAACGTAAAAACAGTAAACTCTTATGCTTTGTCCTGCCCAAAACCAATGGACAATTTTCAAAAATCCCTTCATAATGGAGTAAAAAACTAAGGAGAATATCTACCCAATGAACACCTTGAAAAACCGCATCAGCGAATATGTGGAATACTGTGAATTTCGCAAACGTCTGAATTCCAAAACCTTAAAAGCCTATCGCATTGACTTAAAGCAGTATGAACTTTTCTGCTCCAATTCTTCTGAATCTTTCTCATATACCTCCAAAGATACCGTTGACAGCTTTATTACAGAACTTCACAAACAGTATAAATCTAAAACCGTCAAGCGCAAAATTGCAAGCCTGAAAGCCTTTTTCCACTACATGGAATACAGGGAACTGCTGGCAGAAAACCCATTTGCCAAACTTGACCTTCGTTTCCGCGAGGCAAAACTTCTTCCTAAAACCATCCCGTTTCATTCCATTGAAGCATTTCTTTCCACGCTCTATGCCCAAAAAGAGCAGGCTTCTTCCCAATACCAGGCCCGCTGCTGTATACGCGATATTGCAGTGATAGAACTGCTTTTTGCAACCGGAGTCCGCATATCGGAACTGTGTTCTTTGAAACCTTCTGACATTGATCTGGAAAGCAACAATATCCTTATCTATGGAAAAGGTGCCAAAGAAAGAATTCTCCAAATCGGCAATCCTGAGGTGATCTCTGCGCTGAACCTCTACCAGGAAACTTTCAAAGATGACATTGAATCCTGTGGATATTTCTTTGTAAACAGACTACAGCACAAACTTTCCGCCCAGTCCGTTCGTTTTATGATCAACCGCTACGCCACCCTGGCAGGCATCAGCCAGCACATTACCCCACATATGTTCCGACATTCTTTTGCCACCCTGCTGTTGGAACAAGATGTGGATATCCGGTATATTCAGAAAATGCTTGGCCACAGCTCTATCAGCACAACAGAAATATACACACATGTCTCCAATGCAAAACAGAAAGATATTCTTGTCAATAAACATCCCAGGAATTTGATGGAGGTGGATAAAGGATAATTCCTGATTATCGAGGGTTTGGAATTTTAGCGGCTGATTCGAAAGACTATTCGGGATTATCCGTAAGATAAAAATGTTGGTGTTAGTCCATAAATGAAGTGGCATTCAAACCCTCATTTACAAACCGCAAAAAACTGGACGTATAGATTGTGGGTTATAGCTACCAACCCCCTTTCGGACTAACACTAAAATGTTTAATAGGGATTGATTATGGAACATAGTATTGATTGGTCAAAAATTAATGATACAATATTTGAAGAAATAGCCTGTGCTTATGCAAATGATGTATACGATAAATACACATGGATTCCAACTGGAAAGTCTTGGGATGGTAATAAAGATGCATTTTTTAGTGATAAAATAGAGTCTATTAATTATTTATATAAAGGATGGTGTGAAGCAAAATATACACAAAATCCTCAAAGTAGTATTCCGAAATCGCATATGGATTCCACATTAGTTTCTGGCATTTTAGATGGAAAAGTAATTTTTATTCTATTTATTACAAATGGGAAAATAACTACAGATTTTATACAACGTGCAACAGCTATATTAAAGCCGCATAAAATTGATATAAGGTTCGTTGAAGGGACAGTCCTAACCAATTGGATTAAAAATAACGATAAAATACGAGACAAATATTTTGAAAATATTATTTGGGATGAAAGTTCCCAATTATTAGAACTGGAAGTTATAGATGTTTGTATATTTAATGCCATAATGTCCGCTCCTTCTCTAATTACACCTATCCTTAAATTAAAGGTTGATAAAGAATATTTTTTCTACATTAACTTATATAGTAATCAACAGAAAACTGCCAATATAGAACTTAATAGTAATGCCTTAAAGAAAATCCCTTCTTTACATGAAGAGTATGAAATATCTCCTGGTTACAATTCTTTTTTAATACGTTATCTTGCGAAATATACTTTTAATGGAAAGGTACAAATATCTATATTTATTGATGAAGAATTGGTGTTATGTCAAGAAATCTTAGATTTATTAATTGAAGAAGATGATTTGACACCTATTGTATATACACAACAACAAACTACTCTTCTAGAGTTACATAATTGTATAAATGGTATATTTACAGATAATATGTTATTACATATTTATGGAAGCGGTGGAAATGGTAAAAGTTTTTTGATTCAACAGTTAATGGAGAACATTTCTTCTAAATATAATCAAATACTCTTAATCAAATTTTCTGAGAAAGAGGCTGAAAACGCATGTTCTTTATGTAAAATAATTTTATTTGTCAATTTTGGATTTTTATATGATTTATCAGAAGAGGCTTTTTTGACTCTTTTCAAAGACTATACCAACTTTTCCACAGACATTTTTGTAGAATTGCGGGAGGGTACAAAAGACCAGATAACGGCACTAAATATTATAAAAAAATAATAACATTATTACAGAGAAATGCGTATTCTTTGTTTCCGAATGCTAATAATATGATGCGCAGAAATACATCATTTATTATTTTAGATGATATACAAAAAGTACAACATAATCATTCTTTTTTATGCAAAGAGATTATAAATGAATTTGTAGAAAAATCATTTTCCCAAGTTCTTATTGCATGTAACAGACCTAATGAATTTTATGACACGGAATTAGAACAAATCATAAAAGAAAAAAGGGTAGGGAAATGGGAATTAACTGGCATATCAGTTCCTGATATATATTCTAGTATTTGCAATAATTTTAATCAAGAAATCGCTAAACTTATAAAACTGTTTCCATCGCCTGTAAGCGTACTACATTTAGAGCTGTTAATCAAAAATCTAAATAAAAGGAATATCATTCGCGTCTCAAAAGAAAAGAAAGGTGCTATTTTTTCTGATGCCTATAATGAAACAAATACATTAAATTATCAATTTGCTGTCAATAAGATAAGGAAATGTGGGTATTTAAATATCTTGTATATCGTTTATAAAATCGAATCAGGTGTTCCTGTAACTTTATTGCAAGAATTTTATAATGATCAGTATTTTATAGCTAGTAAATCTTTTGTTCAGGAAAGTTTAGTAAAAGAAGAAAATGCGGCCTTGATGCCCTTTCATGATATATATTTATATGCTTTTCAACAAATAGATTTTAGCGATAGTTATATGGAAGAATTAAATCAATTTTTGCAATTTTGCATAAATAAGGAAATAAATAATCCTGTATTACTAAGTAATATGCTTTCTATTCTTATCGAAAAAAATAATGTTTTAAGAGTAAAATATTTAGATCTAGCTAGAAAGATATGTGCTGATTATTATTCCAAGAGTGAATATATTGCAGCCAAAAACTTGGCTTTAACACTTTTGCCAGATTTAGTTACTACATCATATTCTGCTTACACGTTTAAAGATTTAGAGCTCTTGTATATTTATGCTCAGTCAGAAAAATATTCTAAGACTCATGTGGGATCCACAAAATATCTGCAATTAATTGCAGATATAGGAGAGATTATTCCTTTAAACTCTATTGAAAAAGGATTAGTACAAGAAGCTCACTCAGAACTTATTACCAATTACTTGTATTCTATAGATTATTCTAATTTTGAAGCAGAATTAAAATATTTTGAGAATAATTTGAAAGGTAAAACTGAAATAAATGCATCTGAACATAAAGTAAATGCATACTTAAATTTTTTAAATAGAAAAATTCTATACACATTTTTTCTTGGATTACCTATTTTAGAAGAGACATATAAAGAAGCAAATAGTGAGAGTGTTAGGTTAATGCGCGATGACTATCAAGCCTATTCTAATATGGACTATGCTAAAATATTATTATACTTTGATAAAGAAAGAGCTTTAAATCTATTAAAAACATCATTGCCTGTGTTTGAAAAACATGCTAAATGTGAAAAACGTAGAATTGATTGTATGGCAGAAATAGTTTTTATAGAATATTTGCTATACAACAGCTCATATGATGGACTCTATGCTTTACAAAAAAATGCTTATGACAATAAGTTTATGCATGTATATGCCAGAATTACATTAATTTTGTTAACCTTAGAATTAATAGACTCAGAAGAAATAAATAGCATAGAAGCCAGATTGACAAAATTACTTGTTGAATATAATGATTTAAATGGAACTAATAGATTAGGGTTATTTACAAACCAGCTGTTTACAGCTATTTACTATAAAGAAGGTGATTACCAGAAACAGTGTATATATGCAAAAAAACAGCAGATAATAGCGGAAAAATTATCTAAAGAATATTTAGAAGTTCCAATCCATAACCAGTCAAGATTAGAATCCAATAAAATTATATGGAAATATAAAGACGAACAACCTGACGATAACAGCTTATGGTTAGACCCCAAAATTTGGTAAATATAACGGCAAAGGAGCGGAGAATGTTTTCCGTTCTCCGCTCCTCTGTCATAAAAGATATTCCTGTATATTTACTAAGTTAGCAAATCTATCTATTGCAATGTCATAAGGGTTATTACGAATCTCAAACCAATATTTATTAGAACGCAAATATTTAATATTTTCAACAACTATTAATAATGGAACAGGAATCTTTAAAATTGTATTCGGAAAAATGTCCCATAGATTAAAACTTCCGGGTGCAATCCAAGGCATATCTACAATTGTGCTACTGTTAATATCTGTACCATTCAATATTTCTTTCCAAGAACGAATTTGACTCATTATTATGGTGTAATAACAGTTAGCATATATGTCAGTATTTATTTGCATTTTAAGATAATTCGCTATATCTGGTTTTACTACATTTCCGAATCGACTCCAAAAGTATGCTTCTTGTTGCCTAAAATCAAAGGAATAGAGATTTCTTCCGCCTCCACGAGAATGCCATGCCCTTGCACTAGATAGATACCAACAAGTTTGTCCAGCTAGATATATTTTATAAGACAATTCAAACCCTTCTAGCTTATTATAATAAAATTCATCAAAACCATTGAATTGATCGAAAACTGTTCTTTTCATTGCATATAGAGCTGATGTTAATGCCTGCCTTGGACCATCTTTATTTACGATAAGAGCGTCCATTTTATTCCCATCAAATAAGTGATCTTTGAAATATGGTCCAAAAAATGTTCCAGCACTTTGAACCAAGTTGCTTTGGGGATATATTAGCAATGGCTGTACACAGTCTGCAATCTTATTATGTAAGGCGTCATACATTTTTTCAAAACAGCCTTCTTCTGCAAAAATATCAGTATTGATAAAAAAAAGATATTCTCCAGAAGAATTCTGAACACCTACATTATTTGCTTGGCCATATCCAACTTTTGGCAAATAAATAATTTTTACATTAGATGTATTTTCTTTTAATTTATTTAACATATTGCGAATCTCTAAATTATAATTACCGTCTACAACAATTACAACCTCGCTTTGCTGTACAAAATAATGTGTGAAAAACAATGTAAAAAAGTTATCAGCCATTTCATATGTTGTATCAATCGAAATAATGAAACTAACCATCATATACTCCTTTCTTTTTCAAGATTCGATTTAGCATTGACGGATGAACAATATTTAAAGGGTATGAATTTTGAGGAATATGGGCAGAAATTTCCTTGTAAGTATGCTGCTCAATATAAAGGATGCAATTGTTTCTATACCAAATTTCGATTTGTTCATTATTCCAAAAATAGGGTCGGATGCAGTCGATTGCTTTATACCCATATTTATTAAACAGTGTTTCCCAATAAATGCAAGATTGTTCGTTAATGTGCCCCGTTCCTCCTTGATGTGATATCGCGGCAGAGAATAGAACAATTTTACTACATGAACATATATTTTTAATAAAAATATCAGAATATTCAGGATTTATGTGTTCAGCAACTTCTACCGAAATCGCCATATCTGCCATGCAAGCCAGCTCTAATGGTTTGCATAAATCAAACTGCATATACTTTTCAGCGGGAATAAGCATATATGCGGGCTCATATTGGTGTTTATCTATACCCAGAAAATTTTTAATGCCCAAATTATCCAAGGCTTTACACCAAGTTCCCATTCCACAACCGAAATCAAGTACTGAATTAAAATTAATAAATGAGTTTGTATATTCTAGTATTTGAATTGCTGATTGATAAGAACCCGTTTGATGTTTTTTATAGTAACTTTCACTATACATACTTATCACCAATCCTCTTAATATGTTTTAGTATATTTAAAAATTTTCTTCTAGCTAACCAAAAAATATTTCCTGAAATTCCTATGTCTTTTAATGGTTTAAAATCTAAAATTACAGCTGGGTCTCTCGTAATTGATGCTTTATATTCATTCTTGTGCATATATTTAAGCAATTCTTTTATTAATTCCTTCTCCGTACTACATGACAACCCCATTTTAGATGCCATGTTAGATAGTTTGTCCAAATATTCTTCAGATAATTGTCTTTTTTGACATATAGCATGATATATTAATGAATAAAAGTAGCTTTCCAAATCGGGTACAAATATTGTGTTATGAAATAAGATTTTATTCCTAAGCAAATTCTCTTGCCACTTTTTATCATAATAACCATCACCAATAAAGCGTATATCAACATGGACTATAAGATCATTAAACAAAATACAGTAGCTATTAACCATAGGAAAACGGAATCTATTTCGAACATCTAAAATCTTTTTGACTTTTATAATATCATCACATAAAAGATCAATGTCATCATGCCCATTTACAAAAACTTCTCCTTGCTCAAAACACTCAAAATTGCGCATAACAATATAGTTGCATTTAGCTTCATTTAATGCTGTAAAAATTTCATCTATAGAAGTCCATATTTTTTGTTTTGACATCAAATTCTCCTAAAACAGATTGTTTGTACTAAAAATCTAACAGATAAAAATTGGATTATCTATTGTGTAACTAATCTCAAAGGGATACTGGTTGTTCAATCATTCACTGATAATCAGGAATTATCCTTTATTAACTTTTCTCTCTCCTCATTTTAACTCGACTACTCCAAATATGCAAGAGATTTTTAGAAAATAATGTAATTTTATGTAGTAAGGCAATCCTGCATCAGACGAATTCACACGTTTTTTCAGTAAAATGTTTTATGTGGTCATCCATCATGCTTCTCACCTGCGTCATATAAATAAGTTTTTAGCAATCATAACAGGCTTTCTCCGCCACAATCCACCATCACCATTGCGTCATCCTTGGCTTTATGGTAAACTGAAATCAGACGAATTCAGGCAGTTTCTACCAGAAAGGAATGAGCGGATGAACAATCTTTGCCAAACTTATATAGACAATCTGGCCACGGCGCGGAGGCTGGCCAAACCCCAGCTGACAGCCCAGATGTCACCGGATGAAGGCCTGCAGGCAATCCGTGACAATGCGGAACAGCTTTTCCGGATCCACCAGGAAAATGACCAAATCTTAAACGAGATACTCTTTTCCAGAACGGCAGAAGATCTTACCGAGACAGAAGCAGCAGATTTGGGAGAACTTGCCCAAGCCCTGTTCAATTACAACCGCAGCACCGATACTGGTATTGCATACCGGATCCACAGGCTGCTCTATGCCCATGCCCGACATAAAGGCGATGTGGATCTGACGGTCAAGGAACTCTACCTCCAGGGAATCACTCTAATGTATCTGAACGTGCGGGATCCCCAGGAAGGAATCAACCTGTTCCTGGACCAAATTGGCTGCTTCTTTCAGGAAGGCGCCTCCTACCTGGCACAGTACGAAGAGCTGACAAATCCCCAGACCCGCAGCTACATCCTGCGCTGCCTGGGCAATGTGAAATATGGCCTGAAAAGCTTCCAGGGAAGCAATGACGGCGTGCCCTGCCACATCAGCGGCGGCTGGGAAGACTACTCTGCCTGTTTCAGCACCGCCATGGAAATCTTCCAATGCCCCCGATACCGCCAGATGAACCCGGAAATTCCCTGGGATACCTTTACCTATACCATGCATTACGATCGAACCCAGTTTCTCTCCAGCCTGCGGGATAAGCCCGACGCTGAAATAGCCGAGGCTGTGCTTGAATCTGCGGAACATGTTTACCGACACCAGGAACAGATTGCCAAAGCCAACGACACGGGAATCGGTATACGCACCCAGTACGTGTATATGGCTGCCAGATACCATGCCGGCAAGGCTTCTCTGGAAGAGCTGCTGGAAACCTTATTTCAGCTGTGTGAAGCTGCTGACATCCATGATTTTTCCGGGGACAACATCTGGACTCTCATGTACACTCCCGAATACCTGTCAAACTACTCCCGGCGGCTCCCTCAAGCCAAACAGCAGAAACTTGGCCCCAGACTACAGCAGGCCTTTCAGAAGCAAAAAGAATACCTCTTCCTGATGCCCCAGAACGAATACCGCCTTCAGGTATCCCGGACCCTCAACTGCATTGCCGGAGAGCTGTCCCAGAGAGATTCCTTCCAGCTGCTTGACTATGTACTTGCCTGCCATCCTCCCACCTATGTCCACTCCAAAATGATCGCCCTGCTGACCAGGCACCTGTGCAGACAGATGATCAGAGTGAATCCGCAGTTTCTGGACGGTGTCTTCGGCCTGGAAACTATCAGGGAAGAGGACGACAGTCTGGAAGAAATGCTCGACACCGCATATCACAGCGGCCTGTACCATGACCTGGGCAAATGTATGCTGTTGAGCTATGTAGGCATCTACAGCCGCAGACTTCTCGACGAAGAATTCTCCTGCATTAAGCTGCATCCTGTCTTTGGCTGCAGACTCTTGAAATCCCTGCAGATGGATGACATGGCCAGTATCGCCTACTATCACCATCGCACATACGACGGCGGCAGCGGCTACCCCCGTTGTCTGGAGGAATGTCCTGCCCGCATCCGTCCCATTGTAGACATTGTCACTGTGGTGGATTGTCTGGACGCAGGCACGGACAATGTAGGCCGCAGCTATGCGGCGTCCAAGACCTACAGCCAGCTGGTGGAAGAGCTGCAGGCGGGGCGGGACTCCCGGTATGCCCCACAGGTTGCCGCACTCTTCGACGATCCGGAGTTTTACAGCCAGACCGAAAAATTCCTTACTCAAAGCCGCAGACAGGTTTATCTGGACATCTATTATCCCTGTGAACCATCCTGAAAAGTTTACAGCAGCGGCGTGGACTCTCCGCCCATGCCGCTGCTGCCAATACACTGATAACCTCTTTTTCTGATCCCACTGGTACTCATTCAGATACTACTATCCCATATAATCTGACAGGTATGGCTCAACCCGCTGATAAACCAAATCCACAGCTCCACAGCAGATAGCTGATTATTTTCTGGTATAAACCGACACTCAGCGGTTCTCATCCAGATAAAGCTGCACTCTGTTGGTAATAATGTCCGCCACT
>OFEZ01000767.1_pt1 | contig 20705 bp, 27 predicted proteins | sample 1521241 | NCBI WGS metagenome assembly OFEZ01 (sample SAMEA3504099, study PRJEB24116) | mouse gut metagenome | biome: mouse gut; feature: mouse-associated habitat; material: faeces | place: Denmark | collected 2011
ATTTATCCGAGAAGAATGGTCTGACACCTCTAAGCTGCATGATACATTTCCCGCCATCCATGACCGCAATCTCACCTAGTAGAATAAAAAGACGAACTATTTAGATGAATTTAACAAGCTGAAGGACAGGCGGAAAACCGCCTGTCCTATTATTATTTAATGCGTATTTCACCATTATAGATAAGCGGAATCCACCATCCGCTTTTCAGTTTTCCCCATATGTTCCCATTAATGCTTTTTACCGATACGAGCCGGAATGTTTTCCCTTTTTTGAATACGGCATATCCGTCTTTTTTCCTGCATTTCTTTTTGACCGCTTCCGAAACGGCAGAATATGCAGCTTTATTCGTCTTTGAAGCCCCGGCACTCGTCCGCAGATAGCAGGATTTTTCTATGGTGTAGCTTTTATTTGTTTCAAATGTCAGGTTAATGCCCTGCATCTTGGCGCAGACCGCAGCGCGGAATGTGTCCATAGTGTAGCCGATGCCAAGACCGTCCCACAGGTGTTCAGGATCGCCGTGGTTTGATGCAATGCCCCTTGCACATCCCTCTTTGTGGCTGATAATTACGCCATCCTCAAGCGGGTTAAGCCCATACTTTGCGCTGAGCATTGCAAACAGTTCCACAGCAGAGTTATAGGTTTTCCTTACAACGGCTTTTGCCTTTGCAGTGTCTGAACAGGTAAATCTGCTGTCGGATGTGTATCTGATGCAGGCCGGCTCGCACATTTCAATACCAATATGCGTGTTGTTCCCGCTTCCCCTGCTCCCGGATCCGCCGTGCCATCCCCGGTGATCCCATGGAAGCGTCTGGTATACGATGCCGTCATTCCCGTCAATAATACCATGCGGGCAGACTCCGGCTGTCTGGCTGTTCCATGTACTGACAAACACATGTGCTTTCTGCTGTGGACAGCCCACAGAATGCAGCATCAGGCCGCGCACCGTAATTTTTCTCCCTCCGGTATAACACCTGTTTTTCGTTACAATACTTTCAATGATCTTCGCCATATTCCGATTCTCCTATTCTGCCCGCCTCCGCTTTTGCACCTGCAGCATCCGCAAGCCCTTCACCTACCACATACCCGATCACCGTTGCGCCCGCCATAATAATTGACGCAACCTGTGCCGCTTCGTTTTGTGTCCCCCCTGTCGCTGCCACAATCAAAGATGCAAAACTGCAGACCGACACCCACAGCTTCCGGCTTGTTAATTTCTTGATGAGTTTCTTTTTCATTGCACTGTCCACCAACCTTTCCTCTTTTTGAAAATTTGCGCATCCACCGTTTCTTTTGCAGAAGTCATCCGGCGGCGCATCCATGTACCACTTGCAGTTCCCATTTGTGCAGATATAATCATCAGCTAAATGCCTGCATTCGTCCGGGCTGAGTACAATATACGCCCCATCCCGGAAATAATGCCTGCTCATGGCTACATTCCTATCTGCTTAAAAATGAAGCCAATGACGATACCTAAAATAGCGGTAAAGATATAGCCAGTAACCTTGCGCCACATCTCTCCATCCTGATTCTCTAAGACATCCAGCCGTTTTCCCTGCTGCTCCTGAATGTTCGTCATATTTTTCATGCTGACAGCCAGTTCTTTTACCGAAGCAGTAAGGTCACCGATCTGGCGTACTGTGCCTTCGAGTTCATCAATGCGGCGGTTCTGGCGTTTATCCTCGTCTGAAAGCCGCCGATTTTCAATATCCATCCGCTTTTCAAATTCCTTGTGCATTTCCATTGAAACAAACCGCTGCTCATCCATAATCACTGCCCCCTATCTATCCTCTGCCGCAAACTCGCGGCTTCATTGATCCTTTTCACCGCAGGAAGCGCATCCGCTTCATCTGCAGATATATGCTGCATTAAGAGCGCGAACAATTCATTGATTACGCCACTCTGGATGTCTATGATCGCGTTCAGCTTCTCCACGGTTTCTAACGGACTCATTCTGCGCCACCCAGTGCTTCCCCTGTGATCTCTTCGTAATCTGCTGCAGTAATGGAGCCTTTTTCCACACGCTCCGCAACCTGCTCTTTTGTAAGTTTACCGGAATTGTAAAGCCTTTTAATGCTGCTTACCAGTATGTTTGCCAATTACAACACCCCCTCTTCGATTAGCTGCATCGTGAACGCATCAATCGCCTTTTCAGTACTGATCTGCTCGATGCTCTCCAACATGGCATATTCGCTTTCGGTGATCTCGCGGCTCTCGCACACAAATTCTGTGTAAGCATCCGTCCCTGCCTCCTCATCCGCTTCGTGCTGCACTTCCTTAATATTGCGCCTCTGTATGTACAGCCCAGGCGCAATGGTCTGCAGTTTTTCAGGCCGCCCGGCACAATGCTCTTCGCTCCATTGCTTCATTCCTATTCCTCCTTTTGTCCAGTTTGGACGCTATTTTCTTAAGCCTGCCTACATGAATGATTGGCTTGATCCATTTTTCATAACATCCATATGTGTCTGAATGGGTAAACCATCCCATGTAGGAAAGCATGGCTTTTACATGCTTCTCATAGTAGCCCCGCAGTGCCTTTTTCGACTTTTCCATCTTTGTCGCCAGTCTTGTAGCTGACAGCATAATGCTTTCCCGGATTACCGTCCGGTTCCGGTAAAAGACAAAGCCCATGTAATCTACTGGCCGTCCAGTACGCTTTCCATTTTTCTTAACGAAATCAAATCTGCATACCTGATAATTGCGTTTCAGTTTCAGACGGAAACGCCGCCCAAGCATCATTTTGATTGCAGATATTGCCCGGTGCAGGGATTTCTTGTTGTCCGAAAATATAACAATGTCATCCATGTACCTTTCGTCCTTTTTCAGCCCAATCTTCTCCGTTATAAGCCTGTCGAGCGGCTCTAAAATATAGTTCGCAAGCCACTGGCTGATGTAAAAGCCGAGAGGGATGCCTTTTGTAAACCCTGAAAGGCAGAGCCGTATAATATATAAAAACCATTCATCTTTGATCCGGATTCCCAGTTCCCTCATCAGGACATCTATCCTGATATTGTCGTAAAAGTGCCTGATGTCAACCTTTGCAAAATACTTGATGCCTTTTCCGGATCTGATCCATTTCAGCATCTGCTTTTTCCCATAATGCGCACCACGTTTCGGAAAACTCCCGCAGCTATACGGATACGCGGTCGCAAGGATGATCGGCTCTAATATTAAGACAATGATGTGGTGAAGCCACTGCTCGTGTATCTCCGGCATGTATATTTTCCTTGTCTTGCTGTGTTCCCGGATAAACTTTGGCTTGCGTTTCTTTGGCTTATAAGCAAGTTCCGGATTATCAACTTCCACGCCTGGCGGCTTCGTATTTTCAATCATGCGCTTCATTCCGGCAACTTCCGCATCCAGATTAGCGTCAATCTGCTGGATTTCCTTGCGCCTGGTCTTCCCTTTTCTAAGTTTCTTGTACGCCTTTCGGATAACTCTATCTTCAAGCATTCTTCGATACAAATATTTGTATTGCTTTCCGGCGCACTCCACATCGGTGGCGATCTTCTGCCACAGTTCCTTCCTGCGCATAAAACTATACTCCTATGGGATATTTTTTCTTCTATCTCCTGCAGGCGGCAGGTGCGACCGCTTTACCGCCTGCCCTGTATCGGATTAATTTCCACTCATCTTTCCGTTTACGGCGAGTAAGCCATGTTTCAATAGCCAGTGGTGTAGGTTATGGAGCGGCTTTTGGTTTATCTTCCATTTATGATAGAAGCATGGCCGCGCCGATGTTCCAGTTCGCGTTACCAGCAGTGTTGTTCAAATTCAGAGCGCGGGGTCCAGCATTCAGGCCGTTGTTGCAATTGCCAAAGCGTAGAGCAACCGCCCAAGGTGCCGCCACTCCATCCCCCTAAATATTTTTATTTCCGATCAGTTTCTTCTTGCTTTAATTTTTTGGGGGAATCGCTGTCGCGCCCCCAAACCCCCTATGCGGCTACGCCGACAGGTGGCAACAGAAGAATGGCCGCGCCGATGCCCCAGGTCGCGTCACCAGCAGGGTCGGTCAAATGCAGAGCGCGGGGTCCAGCAGTCAGGCCGTAGTAGCAATTGCCAAAGCGTAGAGCAACCGCCGTAATCCCGGTATTCACCCACATGCCATCACAGCCTCCAAGGGCAGTACTGCCCTTGTACGGCGCAGCTGGCAACGCTCCGAAGCCGCCAATTGTCCTGAAAATATGCGCATACACCGGACCGTAAGCGGCGTTGTCATTGATTTTACCGTGCGTGATGCCAGCGTCTTCATACGCCGCGCCTGTTAAATCGTAATTGTAATTTTTGCTTACTTTTACTTTCCCATTCACGCACACGACATACGGGTCACGCATCCACTGGTTGTAAGAACCTAATACAATCGAATGGAAAATCTTGTTTAAACTTTTTCCGTCCGAAGTGCCATAAAACTGACCGCCGCCGACAACCGCATTCTGTTTCACGCCGTATGTAGGGGCCAGGCTTGCATCGTACCCGGAGCAGTTGCCGTTCCCATACGCCGCCTGCAGGTCGGTTGTCTTGGCAAACAGAATCATCAGGTCGATAAGCGTCTCCACGATTGCGCCGCCGAAAAACTTCGCCTTGCTTCCGAAAGCGTCAATCGCCGTCTTTTCCGCAGCAGTCGCGGTATTGTAGCACGGCTGGTTTCCAGAAATGCATTTCATCTTGTCGCTGATGATTGTCCCATAAAACATCGGAATCCATACGCCCTCCAGTTCCCTGTTGCTTGGATCGATAAAGCCGATCGGCTCGAAGCCGTCACGCTTTGAGATGGAGAAATTCACCACCCGATCACTTCCGACCGTATATTCCTGTTTGTAGATTTTCATCGCCCAGGCAAAAGCCCCGCCGTCATAAGCGGCATTGGCCACGTCCGAAGCAGAACCGTCCTCTTTCTGCGCATAATTGTTTTCATTCAGGCGGTAATCCGCAGTGCCGTCACTGTGTACCATATACGGCTTGTTTGCCAGCAGCCACGGGAAGTTTGCCCATGAGTTATAGGACGCCTGCCCTGTTTCCTTATTTACCGTAATCGGAGAATAATCCTTGTTTGCCCCGGTGTATTCGATCCGCTGCCCCGGCGCAAGGATATCCATGTGTTCAATGAATCCGTAAATCTCATCCGGTACCAGCGCGTTGTAAATCTTATCCAGCGTTTCCTTATCCGCGATATTCACTCTTTTTCCCACTATTCCTCAACCTCCTCATAAAATAACAGGCCGTTCTCAATCCCTAATTTATATTTTGCCCCGGTCGCTTCGTCAAATATATAGTTCCCTTCCGGGGACTGGATTACGACCTCGCTTGCATTCGCCACTTCAATCAAAAATTCAACCGTGATTGTGGAAGCAAGCATCCCGTTATAGGACGGCATATAATCCCACTGGTCTTCGACCGCGACCGCGATGGCATACAGTATCTCGCCGCCGTCCGGGTCCTCTGCGTATATGCCGATCTCTTTCACGTAATAGCCCTGCGCAAGTGCGCCGCTTTCCGGCCTGTTGGTAATAACAAATTTCGCGTAAACATTCGTCTCATTCTGAACCTTAATTACATTCAGATTGAAGGACTGCCGCACTTCTTTCAGTTCCGTCCTTTCGGACAGGTTTTCATCTTCCGTGTATGATCCGCTCCCGGTCACAGCCCCGGTCAGCTTGATTGTGCATTTCCCGGCCTGCGCTTTTGCCAGAAGCTCTATTCCCTTTTTTGTCAGAACGGATTCTTTGAAAATTCCTGCCATCCTGTCTCCTCCTTTTTATTTCCTATGACTGCCTTCGGCCTGGATTCCACAGCCGCCGCTCCCTGCGCCCCGTATTTCAGCCATACAGCCGCTTCCCCTTTATGGTTGGTAATTACTACCCTCGGCGCGGTAAAGGCCGAAATGGCCGTATTCTGGCGCATTCTGGCGGCACTCTGGCCGCTTGCCTTGGTGTTGCCTATGGCCGTGGATGCGGATGCAAACGCCGCCGCCATAAAATATGCCGCCGCTCCCTGCGCCCTGGCGTCCCTTGCTGGCATTGTATTGGACACAGATTCCTTCGGGGATGCATACGCCAGCGTCCCCGCGCAATCCGAAGCGTGGATTGGGCTTGCCCTTGGCGCAGTATTGTTGGATACTGTCTCATGCGGCGCAGACACAGCCCCTGTGGATGCGAATTCTTTCATGGACAGCGCGGCGTTCCTTGAGGCTTTGTTGTTAGTGATTCCCTCGTGCGGACGCGCCACTGCTGCTGCCGCCGCCGATTCCGGCAGGCAGATGCCCCTGTCCCTTGGAGCTGCATTATTCGTAACCGGGAACTTCGGCCTTGTGACGGCGTTGGATGCCGCATATTCCTGAAGCAGCCATTCCCGCTTGATCAGGATGCGGCGCAGGTGGGAGCGGACGTTCTTCACGCGGTCGATAACCGATACAAAGTATTCCAAGATATCAGGCGTGAGCTGCGCGTTCGTCACGATGTCGAATGTGCCAGGCGTATACGGCGGCTCATCGAAGTCCGGCCATTCCACGACCTCGCCTTCCCCGAATACGATTTTTACCATTTCCGCGACCGCCCCAGGCGTCCCGGCCTGCGCATGCCAGCGCAACGTGTTTTTCACGATTTCGCGCTTTTTCTCAATATGGAGCGTATCAGAATAGTAAAGGGATCGAAGCTCCACGGCAAGAAGGTCAAGCACGGATTCCGGCGCACTGTCGATGAAATGGTAGATCATGGATGCATGGTTGTACCGAAACAGCCGTTCTGTCGCTTTCTTGATCGCATAGGACAGGCACACCATATCCACGTCATTTTTCATCGTCACAGGAAGGTAATCACGAAGCTCCCCGTCTGGCAGTTTAATCATCCTCAACACCCCCATATACCACGTTCTGCGCCTGCACCCTTGCCACATGGTCGGGCAGCACTTTTGTAAAATCCGGGCTCCGGATGTCCAGACGCTTTGCGCCAGCCTTTTTTATCCGCGCCCGAAGCTCATCCGGGTTGATATCCCGGCCAATGGAAAATGTCTGCCACTTTATGTATTCTTTAACCGCCTCGCCTACCTGTGCCCGGATTGATGCCACGCGCCCCGCATCCGACTGGTTGATGTAATAGATGAAATCTATTTCAAATTCCTGCTCTGTCGGCGCAATTACGGTTACGCGGTCTGTCAGCGGCCTCTTAAACACACCGTCCAGATGCTCAAGCACCTCTTTGCAGAGGCCTTCTGTCGGGAGCGTACCGTCAGAAAGCAAAAACCTTACTTCCACTTCGACAGGACGCGGGCTGCTGACCTTTACATCCCCGATCGCTGCGCTGTAGGATTTTGTGTGAAACACATATGCATCGTTCGGCCCCGCCGTGGAATACGCAGAAGGTGCAAGGTAAATCCTATACGCAAAACTGTCATCATCCTCTATTTCCGAACCACCGGAAGACGCTTCGATGCTTGCGACCGATCCCATGTACGGAATCGGGTCCACCAACGTGTTTATTGCGCCTGCAAGGATCTCATTCCCGATTTTCCCGGCTATCTGGCATGTGCATGGGATAACCGCCTGCGTGTCCCCGATGGCAATCTCTGTGAATTCATCCGTGGCAAACAGTGCCTCGCCGCCATCAGACACGCGCGTCCCCTGCGGGATCGTGACCACGGACGGCTGCGCCGCCGAAAGCGTAAACCGCACCCGAACAGTTGCCGGAGCTGCTGGATTGCGGACAACGCCCTTGAACGCACCCATACTGTCCAAAAAATCTGAAAATGAATATTTCAGAAGGTTCATTTTCCCGCACATATCCGTATATAAGTGCAGATGGTAAATCTGAACGGATGCCGCGTACAGTTTGAGCGATTCCGGGTCCGCCCTGCGCAGGCGCAGATTACGCCCGGTCACTTCCTTATATTTGCGCTGGTAGTCCGCGACCATCTCCGCCTGCACGTCTTCCAACGTCTTGTTTTCTATAAAGCTGATATCTGGCAAGTCTTTTATTGATGCAAGGTTCTTTGATGCCGTGTTCAATCCTCATCCCTCCCTTCCACAAAAATCTTTGCAGCCACCTTCCCGTCCAGACTGGTTTCAAACACTACGCTTTCAATTGCAATCTCCGGGATGAACTGCTCACAGCCATCATCCAACGCGGATGCAAAGTCAGATTCCACATCATTCGTATTCTCATCCGTATAATCTTCTATGCCAAATGACCTGCTGCCTGGGAGCGTCCCTATCACAGTCACGATTATGGCGCGTAGTTCGGAATCTATGCGTTCAAAATCACTGATGCCATCCATGTTGACTGTTTCGATATTATCCATGAACATCACACGCCCCCTATCTGTACTCCCCGAATGTAACGGACACTACACACCTGGAAAGCTCCCCTTTATTCCATATCCTATCCCACGATTCGCTGACCGATTTAATATACAGCTTCGCTGAACGGACTTTCTTGCCGCCGATCCACAGGTAGTACGCCTCGCCTTTCCTGCAGGCTACCCGCAGCTTTTTCATCTCCTTGCGCGGATTGACTCCCATTTCCGCATCAAAAACAATATCAAGTGTGACCTCATCCATATCCGGGCCAAGATATTCTGTCTTTGGCCGTTTGCCTATAATGTTGTGCGTTGCCCAGCGGCCTGCCGCTGTGCGTTTCATGTTAGTAAAAGAAAGCTGTTTGTCAGCGTTTATAGAAAACTTGACTTTGCAGTTTTTTCCTTTCCCCCACTGTCCTATCTTTGCCATGCGCATCACCCTTTCCGTCAGTGCGGCGGCGTAGTCCCGCCATGTACGCCTGTGTGCGTATGCCCTAAAAATGATATGCCGCTTATGATGGCATCCCCATCAATATGCACATCATTGTCTGCCTTAATGTTCACCGCACCGCCTGTTACATTTATGTTGATATCCCCGCCCATCACTTTTATGTTCCGATCATGGGATTTGATCTCCATGTTTACATCACCGGCCTCGTCATATAGCGTCAGAGTTTTATCCTTGTATGTAATGCGGACTTTTCCGAATTCCTCATCAATCTCTTTGTTAAACACATTCTTTCCCTGCCCGTAATCAGGCGGGATGTTCTTTTTGTTCCAGTATTTCCCCATCAGGATACCTGCGCTCTGCCCATTAGACAGGTGCAGCACGAGGACTTCCTGCCCGATTTTAGGCATTTTGTATTCGTCCGTAAAAGAAAATACCGGGAATTCTGCGGTAACAGAATCGTCCAGGTCTGGATATGTAACCCGAATCATGCCTTTTTCATAATTAATCTTTGACACTTTCCCTATACGCACTGTCCTCTCTGCCATGCCGCCTCCTTTTATGCCGTAATCCTTTTCTGACATTTATGCATTTCTATCTTCTGGCTTGTGCCGCCTTCCCCAAGTTCTATCGTAGACTTATCCACAAAATATTTTCCATTGAATTTTCCAAAGTCAGTAACCTTTACCGTAACCCCTGCACATATTTTTGGATTCGGCCAGATTGTTCCGCTGATAGTCGTTGCCTTTTCGTTAGAAAGGTTCACCTGCGCGGCCGCCTTACGCCTTGCGTCTGCTACGCTGTCTGCCGTTTCATTGATGCGGAGCGTCCTGCTGCCCTTTGCCTTTTCTGCCTTAAGACCGACATATATACTTGTTTCTTTGTCATCGTCAGGGTTCTTATAAGACATCCTAGCCCCGCTGTACACGCCATACAATCCGTCATGCGCATCCCAGTTTTCAACAAAATCATCCATACCGATTGTACAAACCGGCCCCTTCTGCTCCATCTGCGTCTGGTCGTATATGACAATCTTTTTCTTGTAGACTTTCATAGACAAACCGTAATCTTTACACAAATTAAATAAAAATGCGCTGTCGTTTTCCGACTGCTCCAGTTTCTTGATTTTAATTGCCGAGCCAGAATAAGAGAGGGAGAGGGAGTACCTGCCCGCAATCTCTCCGGCGATCCCGGAAATAGTCGCGTCCTCCCATGTTTTGTTCCTTTCCCGTGTATTAAACGCCTCGCTCGCGGGGGCAGACACACAGTCAAAAGATGCCGTCATAGGATTTCCGGAAAAACTCACATCGTCTAACGTAAAATGTCCGCAGAAAATTTTCTTGTCTTTCCCTGCTTTATCCCAATCTAAAAGCTTAATGCTGCCTTCTACTGCATCCCCCTTTTTAGGATACCAGCCCTTCATCCATTGCTTGGTGATGTTGTGCAATTTGATGGAAAGCGTGTCACTGCTGCCTGACGCAACATCCTCATAGGAGACGCTTTCCAGGTAATCCTTAAGGGACGTGTCTACATTTTTCCCGTTAAATTTCAGCGTTGTTGTGGCTTTCCTTGGCTTCACCCATCATCACCTCCCACCGTTTCCGAATAAGAGCCAGATTGGGTCACAATATCGCCTTCGCGCCAGAACGGCACACCGTCTATCTCCTCATCTGGTATATCCGGGACGTTCAACACCGTCCCGGACGAAAATACTACCACATCAATATAATCCCAGTTCGCTTCAATCAGGTTCTTCATGTACTTTTCATCACCATATAATTTCCAGGCAATTGAATCCCACACATCCCCCTGTATGGTCGTGTATATCCCCATGCCGTAGGCCCCCTCTCTATGCAAACTGTGTCCTGCCGTTTTTGCGCATAAATGCCTTCATGCGCCTTTCAAATTCTGCCTGGCCATCGCGGTCAGCCTGTTTAATATTATCTTTATCCGCGTTGCCATTGAACTGATATGTCGGGCTATAAACAAATGCAGGACTGGACTGCGAATTGTTATTCACTGTACTGTTGTTATTGTTGTTTACCGTCTGTGATGCAATCATTTCATTCAATGCACCATGCACCCGGCTCTGCTGTACCCCTGCTCGGATGTCCAATACAGATTTTGCTGCAGATTTCTGCATCCCAGCCGCATCCATAATAGGTTGCGCCATTGCCGCCTGTGCGGCCGTTTTTACCTTTCCGGCGTTTTTCAACATGCCGCCAGCAAACCCTTCGTCAACAAACTGCCCGGATTTGTCCATCAGCCTTGACGGGGAATGTATCTGCAGTGCGCTGTTGACGGATGATGCAGCCGCCTGTGCCACGCTGCGCGCCGCCGCTTCTACCTGTGGCTGCATGGAAGTGACGCCTCTTACAAGCCCCTGCATCATGTTTACGCCGGACGGGGACAGATCGATGCTGCTGAATGTGTTCCGGATGCCCTGTGCTGCGGACGATGCTGCCTGGACCATCTGCGAACCGCCGCTCTGGATCTTGGATACCATTGCGGCCATTTTCTGCTGTACCGCACTGTCAGCCTGCGACATATTGTCCTGCACGGCCGCAGTAATCTGCGCCATCTGTGCGCTTGTATCTGCGGATGCGGCAGTAAGGCCAGTGTTCAGACTGTCTCCAAGTGCCGCCGCGCCTTCCGCGCCAGCCTGGCCAAAATTTGCTGCCAGGACTGCGCTATCCATCCCAATGCCTGACATATCCACAGAAAGCCCTGCCAGCCCGTCTGTAAGGCCAGTGGAAAACGCGTCCGCGCTCTGCGTCCCTGCAGTTGTTGCGGCTGTGAAATCCATCCCGCCAAATGCCGTGCTGGAAATCGCAGACACTGCACTGCTTGCAGCCGCTGCATTGCTTTCAATTCCAGAAGCATAACTTTGTGCTGCCTGCGTGCCGGAATCGGATGCATCTGCATCACCGCCCCCAAAGATGCCTTTAATTCCGTCAATAATGCCCCCGCCAATGCCTTTAACCGCATCAACGATAAATCCGCCGGCCCCACTGATCGCCTCCCCGATAAGCCGTATGACCGCTGTACCGACTCCCCACCAGTCAATGCTCTTAAAAGCCTGTACTGCAAAACTTCCTAAATTCATGAATATCTGCGGGATGGCCGTAATCATGCTGCTGATGCCGTTAGAAATCAGCGTGATAATTCCACGCCCCAGTGACTGCCATCCGAAAGAGCTTACAATGTTATGGGCCGTCTGGACAAAATTGCTGAATATCTGCGGGATACTCCCGATTGCTGCCTTGATTCCATTGCCAATGAATGCGATAACCTTACTTCCGAGCGATGCCCAGTTAAATGCCGTAAAAACGGACACAATCGCCTGGACAATCTGCGGGAGGTTCGATATGATGACCGGAACCGCCTGGATGATTCCAGCCGCAAGCTGTACAATAAGCTCTATGCCTGTCGCAAGCAGCTTTGGCGCATTGTCATTGATGATCCCCGCAATATTTGTAACAATCGTTGGGACTGTCTGGACAAAAACAGGGATGTTTGCAATCAGCGACTGCGCAAGCGCCGTAATCAGCCCAAGCCCCGCATCAACCAGTTTCCCCACGTTTGCGCGGAGGGAGCCGGAAAAGCTGACCAGCGCACTCATTGACGCCGGGATAAGCGCGGGCAGGTTGTTCTGTACGCCAGACGCAAGGCTTTCTATAAGCTGGACGCCAATATCCGTTATTTGTGGAAGCATTTGCATAAACCCCGTGAACAGGCTTCCAGTCAGCTGGACAGCTGATGTCAGGAACACTGGAGCATTTGCAATTATTCCACTGGCAAGGGCCTGTATCAGTGCGAATGCCGCATTTGCCACATCAGGTCCCCTTTGAATGAGACCATTTACAAAACTTGCAACGGCCTGCGTACCATTTGCTGCAAGCTGCGGAATCTGCCCTGAAAGTGACTGTGCAAGCTGTACAATAATATCAATCCCAGCAAAAGCAATCTGCGGCGCAAGTGTAAATATCCCGTTCGCAAATGTTGTGAGAACATTTCCAGCCGCAGATGCAATCCCGCCAGAGTTCTGCGTAATCCCATTTAAAAGATTTTGGATCAGATCAATGCCAACATTAACAGCCATTGGAGCATATTTTGCAGCACCGCTTACTATCTGCGCCATGCTGTTTCCAACCTCTGCGAGCATTGCAGACAAACCGCCAGATTTATACGCATTGTTTAACTGTGTCACCATGCCAGATGCCGCCTGTGTCACACTTCGTAGCGGGCCGCCAGCGTCTTTATAAAAGCTGATTCCAAGATCGGAAAGACTTGACTTTAAAATATCAATATCCCCATCCAGGTTGTCCATCTGCTTTGCGTACATTTCCGCAGACGCACCCATCCCTTCACTGGAATTTTTTGCGGCATCGTACAGTTCGTCAAACCTGTCACCACAGTTTTCAAGCATTGCGCTTGCAGCCGCTATATCAGTTTGTTTAAAGATTGTGGAAAGGATGTTGTTTTTTTCCTGATCCGTCATCCCTGCCATGCTCTTGCTCAAATCCCCGAAAATTTCATTCAGGCCGCGCATCTTTCCCTGACTGTCATATGCAGACAATCCAAGATTTTCAAACATCTCGGCTGCATTTTTATTTCGTGGGTTCTGAAGGGACATAATCATGTTCCGAAGGTGTGTGCCGCCTTCCGATCCTGTAAGGTCAACGTCTGCAAGGATTCCAAGTGAAGCAGCCACTTCCTCGGTCCCGCCTTTCAGGTTCGCGGCTGTCTTGCCGACTGTCGTGATGGCTTCACCGATTCCAGCCACGTCCGTTTTTGCTTTGGATGCTGTAATCGCCAAAATATCTGCAAAATGGCTGAATCCCTGTTCCGTCTGTTCAATTCCAAGAGATGCCATGCCAGCCGTCAGGATAGATGCGGACTGTTCTAAACTAAGTGCGCCTGCTCCTGCAAGATTTAATGTAGTCGGAAGTGCGGCAACCGATTTGTCTGTATCGTACCCTGCCATTGCAAGATTGTTTAAAGCCTGTGCAGCTTCGGTCGCACTAAATGCCGTGGTCGCGCCACATTCCCTTGCAGCATCTTCCAATGCCTGGAACTGTGCCTGTCCTTTTTTTGTTGAAGTGTCCAACAGTTTTGTTGCAGCAACCTGGCTCATTGCGCTTTCAAACTCTTTTCCGGTAGCAACGGCTGCAGTCCCTAAATCGACAGCGGCTGTTGCCGCTGCGCCAATCCCTGTGGCGGCCGCTTTCATCGTTGCACCGCCTATTTTCCCAGCCATACTGGCAAGGCCAGACAATCCCTTTTGTGCGCCCTGTAAAGAAGACTTGAAACTGTTTGCAAGTTCCCCAGCAATTTTTATCGCTATGGAATAATCGCTCATTATTTCTTCGCCTCCCTCCTGCGCATCTCGATTTCCCTGCTTAATTCGTTATAATCAGAGCAGAAGTCCAGCAGATCAAGCACGGGCATGTCCATAAAATACTGTATATCGCCAATGCTCATTGCCAAAACCATACAGAGTTTCCGAAATTCCCTTCCATCGCTAAGGCTTATTCCGTACCGTTGAAAAAAAGCATTACTTCCCTCTTGACCTTGATCGCATCCTTCATACTGAGTTTTTTATAAAACTCGTATGTGATCCCTGTACATTCTGCCGCGACAAACAGTGCATGCCGGATATCATTTTCTGGCAGTGCCATCACTTCCCCTTTGGATGTCATCACCCTGCTTGCCTTCATCAATGTTTCCGCCGTAGCGTTTTCCAGACAGGAAAGGTCTACGCCTTCTATTGTTTCCCCCTCGTAATCATAGGGCTTGCTGAATTTTACATAATGCTCATTCTCCTGCGCGCCAACCACCTTTTTCTTGCTTTCAACAACCGTCAGTTCATTTTTTTCTGCCATATCTCATACCTCCTATAATCCGACCTGCTTGCGGATTTTTTTCAACATATCTTCGCCATGCAAGATAAACTTGAATCCCATTTTGTCCAGCTCAAGTTCTGTTACCCCATCTATTACAATTTTGATGAAGTATATCTCAAGTTCCACATATGGATCCCCCTTTTTCCCTTTTACAAATTTCCCAAGATTGATCGTGGTCGGCTTGCCGCGCACAACAACTTTTACAGGATAGTAGTCTGTATCATAGGTTTCTGGGTTACTGAACTGCTCCGATGCCCGAAGCGTAAATTTCACAGCCTTTGTTGTGTCAGAAATTTCAAACATGTCATCGTACAAAATCGCAAATGGGATTTTTAATTTAATAGATTTATACTGCCCAGTAGCAGGAACCTCAATCTCGCCAAGGGCCCCTGCCACTTCCAAAGATTCCGTCAATGCCTCAAGGCTTGGAAGTTCTATCTCCCCGGAAACACCTAAAAGCCTGTCCGCATCGTTGAATATCTGGTAATTATTGATCAGTTCAGGCATAACATTTCCTAATGCCATAATTATCCACCTCCCATTATCCTTCCGTCAGCGCGGAAGTTAGTGTATCAATATCGTAATTCAGTACGTTGTTGATTGTCTGCGCCGGAGTATATGGAGCAATGTGCTGCCTGAATTTCATTTCCCCTGCAAGGATTGATGTCGCAGGATTGTCACTTGCCAGATATTCTATGCTCGCGCCAGCCCAGTGCTGCGGCGCATATGCTGCGCAGCGGATATTTTCCGAATCAATGATGTTGTCGATCAATGCGCGGTTCATGTTGTCATCCACTTTGTCAAAATAAGTCTGGATGAATGTATTCCCCTGCCAGATAAACATCCTGCGGACGTTGAGCCACACATCTTTTGCGTCCCCGCTTGCCGGCCATGCCCCTGTGTAGCTGCCCCACGGCCTGAACCCATTCCGGTTTATCGCAGTTGCCACGCCGAAGCTATTGACCACTGTACCCTGATCCTGGTCAAGCACTATTTCCGTCCCATCTGCAAGGCACGTCCCAGTAATCGGAGTCTGCTTATTGGACGGGGATTTAGACGGGATATCCTCATTCTCTGCATCAAGATATGCCAAACGCGCCGCTGCGACTGCAGATGCAGAAAATATCAATTCCCCGACCATGAAGCACGGCCACAGCACATAGCATAATTCTGATGTGAACCCGCTCTTTTCCTTTACTTCCTTTACATCTGTATATTTTTTGGCTTTCTCCGTGTCCAGATCCAGAAACGCCACTGCCCGGAATACGCCATTGATGTTTGCCGCCTTTGCACACAGCGCGATGCCGACTTCCGGCTCGTGCGACCAACCAGGCGCAAGAAGTATTCCTGGAACCATCCCAAGTTTCGGAAAGATCTGCCTGATCACTTCCATGCCTGTTTCTTTTCCAGAATTTACATCATATGCACCAATAATGTCGTATTTGTCAACAGCAGACGTATCGAGCATCTTGCCGCTCACTGTCAGTTCTGATGCAGATGCGCCTTTGCCTGACGTAATCAGCGTTACTACCAGATATCCATCCGTGTCAAAGGCAAGCGTGTAATCCTCGTTTTCTTTCAATTCTGTCTCGCCTGCCGTTACAACAAGCCCTTTCTTGAGGATTCCCTCCATCCCAACCGTTGCCTGATACTCATCAACCTTTACCGTCTGCGCTTCCAGATCCTTTTTGTGTTTTTTAGGGTCCAGGACATTGATATAAATGACCGGGGACACAACACATACGTTTGCAGTAATGTACATGGTCTGGCAGAGCGTAAACTCCTTGAAATTCATGCTGTAGCCAAGGTTCGCCTGCGCTTCTATGGATGACATCGCCAGAATCGGCACATTAACAACAGATTCTGGATCTTCCATCATGTTTACTGGAGCAGTTCCGATAACCACCTGCAAACCTGCGCTTGACTCTTTCGGTATAGTAAGGGCCGTAGCCTCTTCGTATATAAATATTCCATGCTCTTTTGCCACCTTGCATTACCCCCTTTCTTCCGTATCGTCGCCGCCAGTAAAAGTGTTTTCTACCTTTTTCGCATTCTCAACCCTTATTTTTTCTGCGACCAGATATGCGTTGTGCAAATATCCTTTCTGTTCGCGGATCATCCGATTTGCTGTCGGAAAGTCGCGGATCTGTATGAAAAGGTCACCAATTACTGGATACCCATTATTCATAAGATCGACTACTTCTTGCGGAATGTCCGTATATACCCGGTTCTGGATTCCGATTCCAGGGACCGTTGGCCCAACGTACATGTACCTTTTCGGCTCCCCTGCAGGCTCTTTTTTCTCTCCATCCTCCTGCCTTTCCACGGATTCCTTTTCCTCTTCCACGGGAACTTTCTGTGCTTCCATTTCAGCAGCCTGTTTTGTTTCCGTGGTTTCAGATGCAGATTTCCTTGCTGCCATAAACTAACCTCTCCTTCCTATTTTTGGAACACTGAATTTGATGCGTATGCCGCCGAGAAAGTAAGGGTGCGTATTTTCATCCTGCAACGCCCATTCCATATCCTGCTGCGCCCGGTATTTATGATCAAGCAGCGGCTCCTCTGCAAACCTGTTTGCTATCCGCTGAATCATGGTTGCGACATGCTGATGCCCCTGGTTATCCAGATCCGCATCATGTACGCCAAGATGGATGTCCGCTGTCACCGTCCATGGAGAATCATCATCTTCCGTCCTGCCGTCATAAAGCCTTATAATTGCATATGGGAAAAATTTTGTTTCATCCTCTTCGTCCGACTGCACGATTGGAAGATCCTGTTTGTACACATTCACGCCATCCACGTTTTCGCCAGATACATTCTTTGTTCCAATTCCTTTCAATACGTGCCCTATTTCATCTGCAAGCGCGTCCTGAAGATTTAATATTGTCATTCAGCCACCTCATTTAACAAGCTTAGCTATTTCTTTCTTAACCTCATCACGGAATGTCCTTTTTATTTCAGGTTCTAAAGCTTCTGAAATCCCGCCCCTTCCAAGGTATACAATTTCAAGCATTTTGGGGACGGATATGGAACGCAAGACTTTCAGCGGATATTTTGCCTCTGTTCGACGCTGCACGATAAGCCCAGCTGCTTTTCCTCCTTTTGCCCTGAATGCCCGGATTTCTCCGTTCTTACGGCTTATAACCTCTTTCAGTCCGGAACCCTTCAAAACTTCCGACTTTACCCCGCTTTTGGGGGATGTAGTATGGAAGCGCGGAAGCGTCAGCGTCCTGTCCCTGGCATAAACAGATGCAGACAAATTCGTATTTGTTGCATTATATATTTTTATCCGGGAATTGAACCCTGCGTTCTTTACCGCGTAACGTCCCTGTGCGCCCTGCATCAGGCTTTTCCTTGCCTGTTTGGCAGTATGGTTAATGGCGTTTTTGAGTACCCTCGGTGCCTTTGTCTCCATCCCTTTAAGTTTTTTCTGCGCCCATTTGATATCTGACTCATTCACTTCAATTTTGATCAGTTCACTCATCTTCCCACGCCCCTGTTTGCTTCAATCGTTATGGAATAGATGCCGCCCTCTGAAATGGCATCTGTTACCTTGTACATTTTCCCGTCAAGGGTAAGCGCAATTCCCTGCGCCGGAAGTTTCCCGAAATCAGATGCGGCAACATACATTAGCTTCTGATTCTTATAAACGCCATCAACATGTTGATTCATCCTTTTTTCGCGCTCTATCTGCTCATTTGAATCTATCTGGACTGCCATTTCCTTGCCGTTTACCATGTGCATATCAGAAAATTCATCCACATTCATAAACACTTCATGCACGTCAGATTCAAGCATTTCCTTAAAATTCATATCCATCTCCTTTCGCGTGACCGCCGCTCTGGCGTATCCGGGAGGCGGCCGGCAAGATCGTCCGTCCCGCTGCCTGTCATCCCTGGCTGTCCGGGGAGCGCAGCCGCAGGATATGCTTTAGGGAAAAAACTGTCTGGCTTTCTTCTCCCGCCACTCTGCACTTCCAGCTCCGATCCATGCTTCGACCATTTCCGTGTTATTCACTGGCAGAGAATCGCCAACTTTGTACTGCCGCGCAAGGTACAGTATAGGACGGAGTGCCGTCAATACTTTTGGCAACGGTTTCTCAGGTGCATCTTCCACGGTTTCCGTGTCCTGTCCTGCGCCTTCCCCGCTTTCCAAAGTTTCCGTGTCCTGTCCTGCGCCTTCCCCGCTTTCCAAATTATCCACTGCCTGTCCTTCGCTGGGTTCTTGCCCTGCATGGGTTTCAGGGGCTTTCGCCTCCTGCCCTGTCTTTACTTTTTTTGCTGCCATGATCCACATCCCCTTCCTTATGCATTAATCTTAACGATTACGGACGGATCACCAGCCGCTGCGTCCTGCGCCGCAAACCCTGCCTTAACGCTGCCTTCCGCTTCGGTCGATGAGAAACTGCCGTCACTCTCCGAATAGTAGACATCTGCGCCCATGCTGATCTCCGCCCCGTCCTTCGGCATTTCATACACGCCTGTCACATGAATACTGCCCTTTTCCCCGGGAAGGATGTCCGTCCCGGCAACGCCGATCCTGCTGCCAAGCACAAGGATCGTGTTCGCTTCGACCACATCCGTCCCTGTATTTACATAGTCAAGAGTATCGCCCCTCTGCCAATATGCCGCTTTGCTCATACCTGTCCATCTCCTTTCTTTACGCTAATTCAAGTTTTGTCTTGACTTCCACGCCTGGATTCTTAACGCCGCCACGGAAATCCATAACGCTGATGCCCCAGTCAAGAAAGATGTCCCAGATAAATCCAAGCTGTCCAGGCGTTTCCATCCTGCGGATGTTTGGGATCTCCTGACCGTTCAGGTAATCCACTTCAATGAAGTCCGTATCGCCCTCTGCTCCAAGCAGCCACCACGGCATAACATTCCCCATGCCTCCACAAAGCGCATTAATTGTCGGGTCTTCCACCACTTCCAGCTGGTCGCGGTACTGGTAAAGCGGGTTTACCGCCTGTGTGTTTTCCGGCGTATGGATAACCGGGCTGTTGAAAAGCGTATACATATCAAATTTCATGCCGCTTGGCACGACGATCTTTGCCGGATTGATAATGATTGCCTCATCGAACTGGTCGCGCTGGTTTGCCAGTGCCATGATCATGGTCTGCATTGCTTCCTGTGTCACGCCCGTTCCGGTTTTCAGCAAGTTCTTATGCGCCGAATGGAAAAGCTGCACACCGTCATAAATTGCCGGATTGCCTACCAGTATCGAATACACCTGTTTATTGATGGTTTTCCTTGCGGATGCCGCATATCTGGCCGGAAGTGACGTTACAACCCCGATGTCATCATCAATAAACGCCTTGCGGGACAGGGTGAACTGCCGTCCGTATGTCCGCAGTTTCCTTGTCGGCAGATGGTCGTCCCTGAACGTGTCGTGTTTCAGCTCGCCATTCTCAGGCACTTCCAGAAATTCGCCGACCGGCCCCGCGATGTAGTAATTGTCATGCGTCTTAAAATCTGACAGCGTCCCCTTTTTCGTAATCTTATCAAAGGTGACAGACACCTTTTTATGCCCCTCTTTGTACGCTTTTTCGATTGTATTATCCAGAATGGCCGGGAACGTGGACTCCGGCGTGAAAAATCCCCTCTGAAGCATAGAATACAGTTCATCAGGGCTTTTCCGGTTCAGGCCGCTTTCACAGCCGCCGTCCATCTGCAGGCATTCGATCGCCAGGTCGCGGAAACGCAGCCCCATAAAATTCCTTGCGCCGTCCGCAGGCCGTTCCAGATCCATGCCGGAACGCATAATCAGAGAGTCCACTGCTGCCCTGCGGAACTTATCCCCTTCGTCATCCGTGACGCGGACGCTGGCGCGGATTGGTGCGCCGTCCTGCATCAGCTGGTCAAGGACTGCTGCCCGGACTTTGTCTACAGAATCCCCGTTATCCACAAACTGCCTGGAATCAATGCCAAAGCTCCTGCACATATCATCAATCTGGCGCACACGCAGGCGTTCTGCCGCCAGTGCCTTTTTTGCGGCATCCTTGGCCTTTTTCTCGTCTTCGTCATCATTGCCGCCATCGCCGCCGCCATCATAATATTAATCG
>OFEZ01000780.1_pt1 | contig 20401 bp, 19 predicted proteins | sample 1521241 | NCBI WGS metagenome assembly OFEZ01 (sample SAMEA3504099, study PRJEB24116) | mouse gut metagenome | biome: mouse gut; feature: mouse-associated habitat; material: faeces | place: Denmark | collected 2011
AAGGATCCAGTATGCCCCCTGCGCCCACAGATATCTCCTGGCTGTCCGCCTCGGAGGTGCCCTGTATCACATCTGAAGCGCCTGACCCACACCCGCTTAACAGTCCTGCAAACATTACTGTTAAAATAATGTTGTTGATTGTCTTCTTCATAAAAACTTCTCCTTTTTTAAGATTTTTAAAAATCCTGTGTCAAAAAACGGCGTAACAGAGCCGGAACCCGCTATGACGGTTAAGCTTCCTAATACAAAGTATCAGCTGCCCAGTCTCATTGTTTTGTTATCGTTTTGTATTATAAATACAATATGTATAGTAGTTTTATTGTGCTGTTCTTTTCTTACTTAAGGTTATATACTGCTCCCGCCTCTTTTGCGAGCAATAACGCTATAGCCTACTATCATAGCAGAAACTAATCACTGACATCTGTCCCATATTGACATCATCAGGCATGAATGTTCTGTTCTTTCATTGCTTGATAATTCCATTATACCAGAAAACCCTCTTTTCGCAATAATATATTTCAGTTACTTTAATAAGTTTTTTGCTAAGTCCTCAAAAATCTGCCATAATAAATATAGATTATATATCAAAGCGGAGGTGACTTATGATATAGATATGCTGATTCTTCTCACCAACTGTCCTGAGGCATAATCTTCAGCAGACAAAAATCCAAAAAACAGGCAGTCCCTCTTCCAAATCCAGGAACTGCCTGCTATATTTCTATTCATTTTATGACAATTATTTTCTCTCTGCCATCAGCTTCACATCAATCGCAACCCTTATGCTAAAGGACATGTTGAAAGCATAGAAATGACATTCATCCCCTGTTTCTCAGTTCGTCTCCCCCAGATACAGCTCGATTCGGTTCTCCAGGTGCTCAATCAGCATATCCTTTGTAATACTTCCAGACATATACTGTTCCCTTTCTTCAGATATGATATTCCACAGTTCCTTCGGAAAAGAGCTCTCGGGCTTAGCCCTGTCAATTATATTCAGCAGCGTCTCCTTGTCCCGTTCTATATCCATATTGTCCCCTATGTCAATATCACCAAAGTAAAACATATGCCATTGCGACCTCATAGAAGTAATCTGCTCCTCCAGCACATCCCTGCGCACGCTTAAGTTATAATTGATATCCTTTGCCGCGTGAAGTTGCCCCTCATAGGATAAGTACAGGGCAAGAAAAGCAGCGGCAGCCTCCTTTTCTTCCTTTGTAGCCGATCTTCGGATGGACAGCATGCCGGAAGGACTCATATAATGCGTTCCTCCATCCTTTGTGGGATATCCGATATACTTTACCTCCTCCCCGTAAATAAGACGGTACGCTGCAACATCCTCCGGCTTCAGGATCTCCAGGCTATTGCACAGCGTTTTCCCCTCCAGCAGGGAATTCCCGGGCGCTGCCCCTTCCGGGCGGCCTCCGTACTTCTCAGCCAGATCCAGGATTTGTCTGAATCTGACACTGTCAAAATGTATCGCCCCAGTTTCCTCATCCGGGACAATAAAATAGTTATCATCCAATCCATGATTCAATAACCCGACAAGAGAATTAAGTCCGCTTTCCCCATCATAAGAATAAAGTCCGGTTTCCTTGTCATTATATTACAAATCGCCTCTAACTCTGGCCTGTCCTGGATACACTGAAAAAACGTGTCATAATCCCAGTCCTTGAGATCCAGATTGGAAACCACTGTATTCAGAGAAAAATCTCTCACTACTCCATACAGCGTTCCATTGATCTTTCCCATCTCCATGGCAGTGGGCAGCAGCTCTTCTGTGACGCCCAGCTGCTCCATAACGGTATCCAAAGGCTCCCACAGTTCTTCCAGTTCCTCAAAACCCAACATGGACGGATCAAGTAGTACCGGCCCCTTCCCCGCCGTCAGCTGCGTCAGTAACACTGCTTCATTTTCGTAAGTATGCTCTATCAATTCAATATGACAGGTGGGATACCTTTTGTTAAACTCTGCAACCACCCATTTATAGGAATCCACATCAAAAGACCCTACTTCCATAGTGATTTCACAGACATTCACCTTCTCCGTGGTAGGTTCCAGGCAGAGGTAATTATCATATTCGGAGTCACTGTAAATGAGCTTAATCCGCCCTTCTTCATCCGCCTGCAGAGCAGATACCCTGTGGGCAATGATACCATGGTTACTCCAACGGTAAATCATCTCCGGATTCTCCCCTGACAGCCCGCTGCGGTATACCCCTTCCCTGTCCGCATACAGCAGGGTGTCTTCATCAAAAAGCGTAAGACAAAAAGCGTCCTTTTTCAGAGTCGCCAGCGTCACCGGACTGTGAGTCTCCTCATCCATATACTGCAGAGTCATCCCCCCGTCGCCCCCTTTCGCTGTAACCTCAAGGGCAATACGGCCGTCATACAGAGGCGCCAGTCTCTTGATATAACCGTCTTCAGGAGTATATTCCTCCAGGATCTCTCCCTCCTGTGACGCAAGCATGTATTTACTCTGTAACAGATGGATCCTTCCGGACTGATCCACCAAAAAGTCTGAAAGACTCGTAACTACTTTACCCAGTTCTCCGCTCAGGAAATCCAGGGGAAACTCCTGCAGATACTCATGGGTTTCGTCTCGCTCGGTAAGGAGATACCGGGATTCCCCATCCTCCTGTAGTTTTACACTGAAAGCTACGTAATGGTCTGTTCCCACTACTGGGCCTATGCCCCAGAGCTGGTCTTTCACCTCATAGCGTTCCGAACCTGCTTTCCCCTCTCCAGTTGCAAATAAAACCTCATCCCAGCATTCAACCGCAGACGCGGAAAGATGTTTTTTGAAATAATAAGCGCCTGTGGCTCCCAGAATGGATTTCGCCTTGCCATCTTCCAGTCCATTCTCCGGCTTTTCCGGCTGCAGCGCCGCCCTTTCCACTGCAGAATAGGCATCCAAGGAATTGTCTTTCATGGAAAGATTCAAAACTGCCGAAGGATCCAGTATGCCCCCTGCGCCCACAGATATCTCCTGGCTGTCCGCCTCGGAAACGTCCTGTATCACATCTGAAGCGCCTGATCCGCACCCGCTTAACAGCCCTGCAAATACCACCGTTAAAATAATGTTGTTGATTGCCTTCTTCATAAAGTTCCTCCTTTTTTCAGATTTTAAGAGTTCTGTGTCAAAAACGGCATAGCGAAACCGGAACCCCGCTATGCCGCCTAAGCCTCCTGATATAAAGATCTACTCATGATGGCTCATTTTTATCTGTACTATATCAGTCAGGTCACAAGTCATCCTCCTTTAACGCGAAGCAACACTATGATTCATATAATCCATTTTAACCTTTCGGCTGCCCGATAGCACTGACCCACAAGCACATTTTTCTACATAATATTGATAGTAAGCATTCCATTGGCAAGTTCTGTATACTTCTTGTCCTTTACTATCATACCCTATAAAATGATCATGTGTTCCATAATCGCTATATCCCTCACCTGTCCCTGTTTCATAAAACCGATGACATCCATCTGTATAATAAGAGCAAACTTTACAATCTGCCGCAGACGCAATCGCCCCATTACCTACAAACATCGACAATGCAATACACAGTGCAAAAATTTTTGATACTGGTTTCAACATTTCTTTCCTCATACGATTCTCCTCTCTTATTTGGGGGAAGCACATCGCTATCGCCCCTTTCGCCTCTTATTGGGGGGCTGCATATCGCTGCCACCCCTGCCGCCTCTTTGTGGGGCTGCATATCGCTGCAGCCCCTCTCGCCTCTTTGTGGAGCGACACATTGCTGCCGCTCCACCCGCCTCTTTTGTGACCAAGACCGCCATAACCTACCATATGTAAAGAAACCAAATAACCGACATCTGTCCTACATCGATATCATCAAGCATGTGCGAATGCTCTGTCCCTTCATTGCCTGATAATTTCATTATACCAGAAATCTCTCTTTTGGCAACAACATATTTCGGTCATTACAAAGTACAGATAAAAACAAATGATGAAGGAGCTCACTTCATACAATCACATTACATTATCTGTAACTTTCTGTCAAATGACTGTCAGTTAATTTCCAAATTCTTAACTAAAATCGTTCTTGAGCAAAAAATTAACCAAAATTAACCAGAATTAACCTCCAAACAATTGTATTTAAACTTCAAATCATGTATAATTAAATTTATTAACCAGCTTTGAACACTGCTTACCCTGCAAGAGAGTGCACTCTTATCACTTAGTTGCATATATAATATGCCTCTTTCTTGCCAAAACATAAACAATAAGGAGAACTATCACATGAATACGGTAGACTTAGGCTCCCTTATCCGTCTCAAACGCAAGGAAAAGGGATTGAACCAGAAAAACTTAGCCGACCTTCTCCATGTGTCGGCAGCCGCGGTCAATAAATGGGAAAACGGAAAAAACTCCCCGGATTTTGGAAACCTGCAGGCACTTTCCGTCCTGCTTGAGATTCCTATAGCAGATCTGTTAGGAGGGTTTCCGCAGTCTCCAAAGCTGGAATCCGACGCGGGCAATGTTACTTCAGAGTCGGATTTGCAGTCTTCCTCTCCGCCGAAAGACTTGTCCTCCCCAGACCAGTCACTGCCGGAACAGCCGGAGAATCCTGCGCCGCAGTCAGAAGATCCCCCGGAACCATCCGATACCGCCATTCCGGATATAGAGGATACAGCTTTTCTTGAAACACCCATTCTTCCACTTTCTCAACCGGAAGATGTTTCCGAGCCTCCGCCCTCTATCAGAAAACGGATAAGACTAAAAATTGCCATTCCTCTTCTGATGTTTCTCCTTATGGGAATCATCGTGGTCTGTTGGATAGCAGGAGAAATGAAGAGCAAACCCCCTTCATATACGGTTTGTGACGCCTATCACGGCGACTTCAATGGCGAATATGTTTACTATATCATTGCAGAATTTGAATCGGAGCCGACTCCAGATGACTTTATTGACTTTAATTACATAATCGAAGAAAAATATGAACAGTATTTTTCTGAAGTCAGCAAAATAGTTGTTATTTATACACAAGATTATATTAACTATATAGAAAACGGATTTGACGATACTGTAGATGTTATGGGAATTATTTTTCCACACTAAAATAAAATTATTAGGAGACAACACACATGAAGCAATGCTATCGCCTTATCTTAGCTGGCGTATTTGCATTATTTCTGTCTGTTCCTGTTCATGCCGAAACAGGTCAGCTCCCTTTTATCAGAAGCGGCTATACCAAAGATGGCATATACTACGAAATCCATGGAGAAGCTCTCGCTCAATACCGCAGCGCCAGCCAGGAAATAACCCGTCAAGTTGCCTATGAAGGAATAGTAAATCCTCCGCAGCAGCTCTATTGGAAAGAAACGATTCATGGAATAACCTATGCAGGAACTCTACAGCTCAATAATTTAATATATGCGAACAACCAGACAATTGCATCCTATTCAGGCGTTATTACTTCTATAAACTAATTTTTAGTTAACGGCAGGGCCCGCTATGCCCTGCCGTCTCTGATTTCTCGGAATCAAGAATTCGTCTTCAATTCTTACAGCCGCAGTCCGGCTTATCATCACAGTCCTCACACTTGTCAAAGGCAGGATTGAATGCATAGAAATTCCTGCTGTCCAGTCTGTCCTGGGTAATGCGCAGGGCCTCGCCGAAATTAGCAATTTAAGTAAATGGCTTTCAGGCCAGTATTTATCGAACCGTTTCTCCCAAATCACTTTTTTCCATGGATACCTTGAGTTGTTCCACAAGCGCGTCCTCTGTCAGTATCTCTGCCAGCACGCTTCCCTCATCTCGAAATGTAATGTGGCGGATATAACTTTAGACTTCCTTCAGTCTATCCTCCGGCATTGTTTCAAACATTGAGACCATATATTCTAATGTACTCACAAGCACCTCCTGTTGCTCTTGGCTTCTGTTACTTCATAATTATAATATGCCTCTCTCACAAACGCAAATTTCAATTATACTTACAGCCGAAAATATCGCTTAATAAATGTACAACGAGTGGGGTTCTATCATTGAAGCGGAAAAAAGTACGATTATAGGTTTGTTGAAGATACACCATTTTGGGCGGAGCATTCAACACAATACTCTAATTCGTGGCCCAATCAGCAAAAAATTCATCCAGCCAATTCATTCTATTTTCCTGCCACTCCAAAAGATAATCAATATCAGAACTTATTTCCAAATCTTTCCATCGCTCACATTCTCTTTTAATTGCACCTGTTTTCATAAGATAGTCCCTATTTTCTACCAACATATCCAAAATATTTTTTGTTTTTAAGAAAGTAGCTCTATAATCCTTCCAACGATTTAAAACAAAAGTCCCAATCTCCTCTTTATTAGCAAATTTAAGTCTGGGAAGCGTGGAATTTGCATAAACACCCCCATAGTTTTCATCAAATTCCATGGGATAAGTTCTCCCAAACGTATAGTCCAAATCCCACGGAATCTGCCTCATAACATAACTTCCGTCGTCTGATACTTCCGCTGCATAATATAGGTTTTTATGACTATTATCACTGGCACTCGTTACCATCAAAAAGATAAATACGTCCGATAAATTTTCTACATCTACCGTTGCAAGCGCCTGCTCATAATCCAATTCCGGATTCACAAAGAATCTTTCATTATAATCCTGCATGGGTGACCATACTTTACTGTATTCTGAAATAACCTTTGGATAATTTATGCGGATACTTTCTGCCGTACATGCCCGTTGCTCAATAGCGTTTGCAAATGCTTCGTTTGTCGGAATCGCCCAACTCACACATTTATAGAGTACATCATTTTCATCCATGTGCAGCTTATCTTCATCAATCGGTTCCACCAAACCATATATCCCTACATATTCGTCGTTCAGAATTAATTCTACGTATTCCATGCGTGCACCCTTTTGCTTTATTTCCGGATTGGCCTCACAGAACTGTTCCCAAATCTGCAGTGCGGTTTTTTCTCTAATCTTGAGATCATCGGTATAAAGAGCATTTAATTTCCAACTATTGTCAGCACGCATACCCAACAAGGAAACATCCAATTTTTTCCCTTTATAATCCAGTAATTTCAGCGCATATCCTTTTTTTTCATGAGCACGGGAGGAGCTCCCCTTTATACGATACATCACATACGACTGATTTATTTCGTAGCAATCAGTCCCTACACTCGGATTAAACACAGATACTTCTCCCTGCACTTCTTCTCCGTTCATCAATTTTTCTTTGTCATTCGTATATAAGGAAATAATTGGCGCCCCTGAAATTACCAAATTCAGCTTATAATAACTTTCTTCTCCTACCAGCCAAACCTCAAAGGCATATCCTTCTCTTATGGCTTCCTGTTTCTTGTTCCAATACGCATCCTGAGTTGCACAAAGGAAAAATTCATTCTCCCCTGCACACAATTTTCCTACCCATTCATCAGTATCTGCACTTTGAGATAAATACAAGGTATTACTTCTCACATCATAGGGCAGCAATACATCTTCAAATAAAACACCCGGATTCTTCTCAGCCGAAATCTGTTCCTTTTGTTCCAAAAAATCCAAATCTTCCACTATTGGAATACCCAATATCCTATCCCTTACCCTCCCCATTGGAGCATACACATATTGTAGATGATATATCCATCTGGCGGATAATAATGTGACAATACAGAGAATAACAATTACGCACATTATCCCCATCAGTCTCTTCCTCACATTTCCCTCCTAATAAGTCACTTCGCCATCATGTGAGAGTAGTGACACCATATTTACCGTTTCAATTTTACTGATTTCTTTTACCAGTTCCTGCCCATTCTTGCTCCTAAGCTCAATAATCATTTCTATACCACTTTTAGTAATATTATGTGTCTTTACCACATAACTTTTAGTATATTTTTGTGTCACATCCAAAATTGCTTTATCCAGTTCACAATCTGTTGCATTCACTATCAATATCAACGGTGCTTTTGCTGCCGGAATTAATTCCAACGCAAAAACCAGAACCGTTAACAGCAGAGAAACCAGAACTGCCACTTCAAAAAGCCCTGCACCACAGATAATACCTACAGAAATTGACCAAAATAAGAACACCAAATCCAATGGATCCTTAATAGCAGCGCGAAAACGAACAATGGATAATGCGCCAACCATACCCAGTGATATCACCACACTACTCTGAATAGTCAAAATAATCGCCGAAGTCACCAACGCAAGCATAACCAACGATGCATTAAAATTCTTAGAATAAAATGTTTTACGCCACAACAAACGGTATACTCCATATATGTACATCCCTATACATGCAGTTATTAAAAACACCAAACATATCGATGTGGTAGTAAGCTCTGTTACGATATACCCCTCTAAAAATGATTTTTTTAAGACATCCTGAAATCCCATATTCTAATCTCCCGTTAATATTCAAATTTTCTACAAATATAATACTTTGAAAATGTAGACCTTTGCAAATTCATATCTTCAAATAAATCATGTAAACAATCTGGTAATAATTCATCATACTTAACTTCTAAGATATGTTTCCCTGATGACATAACCGGTCTTTTTGAGATACTTTTATTCCCAAACTCATCAATATTTTTGCAAAAACCAATATATCGATCAAAAGTAATCCGTACATTTCCCTGTTCATACACATAAGGCGTGCGCTCATACTCTACAATAATTTTAGGCGAAAATAATCTGATTTTAAGTTGCAGGCAAAATTTGTTAAACAACATTTTCTGTTGTTCGTTCCAATCGACATTTCCTTCATTTAACCTTATACCATACCTATTTTTATCTAAAACAGCACTGCACATCTCCCATGAAAGCGGGCATGATGTTTTATAATTTTTATCTCGTTCCTTTCGTTTGCACTCCAACATAATTTTTTCTAAAGTACTATTATATATTCTAATCCTATACTTTTCCCGCATATCCGTCCCGCATTCGTTTTCATAAAAGCAGGTATTTTCACAATCATCAAAATATACACTCCGTATCTGATAAACACCATCAGCACCCGCATGCTTGTCCGGTTTACAAATATGCTGTATTCGGCTCTCTACCAGACGAAGCTCCTGTTCCGTACATACAAATTTTATCTCATTACGTGCTTTTTGCATTTAATTTTCTTCCCATCTGCAATTTTATCAGAATTTATAGTAATCAAATTTAGTACATGCGTTTTGGGTTTTGTAGTTGTTGCAGATCCAATACGAATTTTATTATAAAACGCAATGAGTTAATTCGTTTACTATAAATTATGACGCCTACATTATTTCAAATAATTTGTCGCTGTCCTTTTAATATGTATGCGTAAAAATATTTGCAAATCAGATATCTCCCGCTTCGTTTTCTTTCCGCCGTTTGCTCAATATCCCTTCGATTACTCTTGCCGAATATCCACCTGCCCTTGCAATCTTGGCACGCTCACGCCTGTCCGTCTCATTTTTTGCAAGATCGGCAATAAACTCCGGACGATATAATCTCATCGGACAGTCAATCTTATCGCCATGGTAATGCGTAAACAGCTTTAGCATGGCTTCACGCCCGACAAGCTCGAAAAGTTCTAGGTAACTATCGTTCAAGGCATCTGCCTCTTTGCCATCAACCTGAAAAGCATCGAAAATGATATCATCACTGATTTTATTAAAATCAATCTTGATCACTTAATCACCTCCTACGTCAAAGCATAGCACTCTCTAATAGCATAAATCCAGTCATAAAACAATGCTTTTTATGCTGCGTAAAATGCATCCTATTTCATTTGCATATAATGTATGCTTTTTTGTATAGCATAATATGCACTCATTTATAGTATCTTTATGTAAGTCAACAGATTCCCAATCCTATATAACTTTACAACCATATCACCCTGTCCTTAACTGTAAATATATATTACTGAAAGACAGACATATATGATTCTGACTGGAAATGATGAAATCTGTATATATTTGAGAATATCCTCTGCTCTATCATAAAGGAACAGCTTCCAATAAAGTTCACCTTTCAGCAGACATATGCATTTTTATTTCTTGCCATCCAACTCAAAAAATTCTATAATCACCATATGCAGCATTCCAACCAAATAAGAGGTACAATATGGCCGGTCATAAAATAACTACGGGCGCTTCCACCAGTATATCTGCCATGGATTTCCGGGAATTGGTGAGCAGCGCTGCCTTGAATGATGATCTGGAAAATACCAAAAGCATCGGTTCCTATCTGAAAAGGAATGAAGCGAACATGATTCCACGCAGCTTTCCCGAGCACCTGCAGCTGCTGTTGAAGCAAAAGGGAATGCGCCGGGCCGATGTCGCCCGCGATTCCCTCCTTGATCGCAAATATATCTATCAGATTTTCGACGGAACTAAGACTCCCTCCCGGGATAAGCTGATTGCCATGGCCTTTGGTCTGCAGCTTTCTGCCGAAGAAGCACAAACGATGCTGAAGGTGTCAAAAAACAGGGAACTTTATGTCAGAGACAGGCGTGATGCCATCATTTTGTTTGCTCTTCAGAGAAACATGTCAATTTTTGAAACTAACGACCTACTGTATGAATATGGATATACTGTCTTGGGAGTCCCTGAGGAATAGCTGTTCCTATTCTTTATGTTCCTGGATACTTCAAGCCAACAGATTGTCGAGCATACCTCAATCCATCCAATGCAATCCACCCCTTCGCAGATGCACATCTGCTATATCCTGCTGCAGATGTGCGTTTATTTTTTCCAAAACCGGCCTCCGGAACACCCCTATTCGATATACGCTTCATTGATCAATCTATGTGGAACTGGCCTATTACAAAAACGGCCAGGGGGTCATCAGTCAATGTTACTACTATGACCGTATGTACAAAAGAAAGGATATCAAAGTCACCCCGCCGATGTTGACAAGCTGTTTCTTTCCATACAATCAAAAAGAAATAATAAATCTGCTGAACCATGAAATCTGCTGCGACTTCCCTCATATGATTGTAACAGACGGAATCGACATAGATTCCAACAGAATGCCCCTTTGCGGCGCATTATAAGTCGAGTCAAACCAGAAATGGAGGTATTATCATATGGCGACATTGACAAAAGAATACACGGACATTAAGGACATCAGGCACAATGTGGAGCATCTTGTGGTGCCTGCCAATGACAAAAGGCACAGGGATCAGCTCCTTGACGAGCTGTTCCATGCCCTGATAAAGCCAAAGAAGCATAATCGGGTTTAAACTTGTCAGGAAATCAGGCCATGATTCTGCCGGCCAAAATCTGCCATGAAGGGAGGTGTGTCAAATGGCAATCATTCTCTACGCCCGGAAATCTGTAGAACGGGAAAACAGCATCAGCTGTGAGACCCAGCTGGAATACTGCCGTTCCGTCATCAAGCCGGATGAACGGGACGAGAAAGTCCTTACCTTCGTAGATAACGGTTTCTCAGGAGGGAACATCAACCGGGACGGCTTCCAGAAAATGATGAAGCTTGTCCGACAGGATAAGGTCAGCAAGGTAATCGTATACAAGCTGGACCGCATGAGCCGCTCCCTGGCTGATTTCGTGAACATCCTTCAGGAATTCAAGGCCCACAATGTAGAATTCGTGTCTTCCCAGGAGTCCTTTGACACATCCTCCCCTTACGGAGAGCTGATTGTGAAAATCCTGATGGTGTTCGCCGAATTTGAACGGACATCCACCATCAACCGGGTCACCCAGGCCTACGCCCACCGGAGCGAAATGGGATTCTACATGGGCGGCAGACAGCCCTACGGCTTTGAACTTGTCCCCACCGTCATCCACAATATCAAGACCAAGAAACTGAATCCCATTCCCTCCGAGGCAACTCAGGTACAATACATATTTGAGGTTTACGCCCAGGAAAACGTATCCCTCAGACGACTGCAGGATATCCTGATTGCAGAGGACAAAAATCCTCTGAATGGGAGCGCCTGGACCACAGCAAAACTCTCCGCGTTGTTGAAGAATCCCATCTATGTCAGGGCGGACTGTGACATATACGACTATTATGACCGGCATGACGTCCAGATGATAACCGATGCCGCAATGTTCACCGGAGAATATGGCGCTCAGCTCTACGGGCGCACCAAGCATGAATCCGGAAATCCGGACTGGTCCGACATGAAGCTGGTTCTGCTGACTCACAACGGCATTGTGGATTCTGACATCTGGCTGAAATGCCAGCGGAAGCTGGAAAAGAATAAACAAATAACGAACAGTTACAGCAATCTCACCAGCTGGCTGGCCGGTAAAGTGATCTGCGAAAAGTGCGGTCACACGATGACTACCATAAAAGGGAAAACAAACAAAACCGGCGAAATGCGCAGATATTTCAACTGTACAGGCAAGTCACACAAAAAGCTCTGTACAGGGCCCAAAGTATCTATCTATGCCGAGGATTTGGAGAATATGGTCTATGACTGCATCTCCGAGAAGCTTTCCGACCTGGCCCAGACAAATCATCCTGCGCCAAAGGCCCATGCCGGGGAAATCAATGACTGTAAACTGAAAATCAAATCCATCGAAAAAGAGGAAAAGCAGCTCCTGGACACCATGCTGGCGGGAGGCTTCAACGAAGATCTCCTTACTCTGGCCAACCAGAAAGCCTCACAGCTGAAAAGAGACCGGCTGGCTCTCTATGAACGTATGGAAGAATTAAAGAACATGCATTCAGAGACAAATAAAGTGATAGACCTGGCCAAATCCTGGAAGACGGCGGACTATGACCGAAAAAAAGCCGTTGCAATGATAATGATTCACCAAATACACATCAGCGAAGACGGAAACGCCAAAATAGTCTGGAACCTTTAACCGGCTGTCTTTGGAGAAAATTCTCCATGGAGAAAAATCTCCAAAGGCAGCCTCCGTGTGTGCCTGGTCAAGCCCTCTGGCCACACTGTCCCCATCGCCATCCAGAGTAAATCTATCCTGAATCCGTGAAGTTCAACTTGGTACAATTGCCTTTAACCCATATTTTATAGGAATTTCTTGGATTTAAACACGAAAATTTATTCACCCATTGGGTGATAAAAATTTAGTGTTTCAAAAAGCCGGAATAAGGCATAAATACTGGCTTTCTAAACTTAATTATGAATTGAACTTTACGGATTCAGGTCTATTTCTATTGTTCCGTCTCACCCTCATACGGCTTTATCACCTCAAGGCCGCCATAAGTGAACTGCTCTATTTCACATTGATGTATCTTACTCTTTTTATCATAATTGATTCCAACCAACAATAGCTTTCCGCCGTAATCCTGTAGTGCCTGTACATATTTCTGTTTTTTTATCTGACTGATGGCTCCCTCTGCAGAACGGTTCCATTTCAGCTCTATCAGCAGAGCAGGTTTATCGCAATGCTTTCTGGGAAGGAACACCATATCGGCAAATCCTTTTCCCGTGGGCAGTTCCCGTATCAAAATATAATCCTTTCTCGCGCTGTAATAAGCAAGCGTTATTACACAGCTTAGAGAATTTTCATCATGATAAGAGAGAATGGATGTGGAACCGGAATGAATGGCATCAATCCCTTCCGCCACGCTTTTCGCATCCATGTTTAATGTTGCATCCAGCAAAGCCTCCGAAGCCTTTACCGCATCGGCCACCTCTTTCCAGCCACTGCTCCGCACCGCCCGCAGGAATTCTGAGCGCACTTCATCATTGGGAATGCTGACTCTGCGGCTCTTTTCCTGATAGGTAAGATACCCCAGATGAACCAATAGCGTCAGGACATCATCCCTTCCCCTGAAACTTGTCATATCGTTCTGGAATGTCCCGGTATCAATTTCACAGCTTACGCCGCCCAGCATGGATATGATCGCATCCTTAAGGCCGTCAAAATTCATATCAATGTACACGCGCAGTGCTTCATAGGTTTCCGTACTGACCCAGTAGCTTTGAAAAGCTTTTTCCAGCATGGCATCCACTATTGACTTCGGATTATAGATATGCCCCGTCTGCCAGAACTCATACCCGTCATACCACCGCTTTGCCTCATCGAAGTTCATATGGTATTTTTTGCATAATTCCATAACGTCAGCCTCTGAAAAACCTACATATTTCGCCAGGCCTTTAGGCTCTGTCATGGAAAACTCATCAAAGATGTTAAGAGCGGAATGAGTACCGTATTTTTTAACGGGAAGAATTCCTGTCATATAGGCAAGCTTCACATATGTCCTGTCTTTGAATAAGTCCCGCAGAAAATCCAGATAAGCTTTCTGGGCTTGTTTATCCTCCGGCGCTTCCCGAAAGATGCAGTCCCATTCGTCTATAATAAAAATGAACCCTTTTCTCTTCCCCTCATCCCTGGCAAATAAAGCGGCTAGCGCCATAGGAAGATTATTGAAGGAAAAGTCCTCTTCATTATAACCCAAAAGCTTCCCATACATACTCCGCAGTTCCTGCAAGAGCTGGCTCTCCATATAAGGAACCAGCTGTGCCGGTTTTCCCGCTCCCCGCAAAAACTGCTGGACATTGATAGAAAACACATCATATTGATTCAGATTTCCGACGTAGGAATCGTCTTTTGCGATTTCAAGTCCCTGGAACAGAAATCCGGAATCGCAGCTTCTGTCATAATAAGCGGTCAGCATCTCCGCCGTCAAAGATTTCCCAAATCGGCGGGGACGGCTGACGCAGAGGTATCTTTTCCGCTTTCCGATTCTATTGTTGGTAAAAGCAAGTATGCCTGACTGGTCAATATAGATATCGTCATTAATAGAAATCTTAAAGGCTTCATTTCCAGGATTGATGTAAAATCCCATATCAACTGCCTCCCGCCCAATCTATGGGTTCCCTCTTGTGTCTCCATTGCATTATCATTCCCTACCCTCTTCCCTGCCAATAATAATGATATACTAACTTCCTGTGTCAACATTTTACCATATACCAGACCGCGTTTCAATGTACAGGCTCAAAATCTGCTCAAAATATACCTGCCTCCCTTACTGAAATCCCACTTAACTTTGCCCGGTTCGCTTCGCCGAACCTCTGGAAGTGCACAATCTCTCTCGCCCGCAGGAACTTAATGGGTTCACACACATCCGGCTCTGTTATCAGGCGAAGAATGTTCTCATAAGTGGACCTGGCCTTCTGTTCTGCCGCCAGATCCTCCGTCAGATCCGTAACAGGATCTCCTTTCACCTGGAACTCACAGGCATTAAAGGGGATTCCGGCCGCCGCCGTGGGCCATACTCCCAAAGTATGATCCACATAATAGGTGGCAAATCCGCTCTTTTCAATCTCCTCCATGGACAGATTGCGGGTCAGCTGGTGTACGATGGCTGAAACCATCTCCATATGAGCCAGTTCCTCGGTGCCTATATCCGTGAGCAGCCCTGCCACCTCCCTGTATGGCATGGAATAACGCTGGGACAGATACCTCATGCTGGCAGCCAGTTCTCCGTCAGGCCCGCCGAACTGAGAAATGATCACCTGGGCCAGTTTTGCATTGGGCTCCTTGATATTTACAGGAAATTGCAATCTCTTCTCATAACTCCACATTTAGCCGCACTCTCCTTCCCAGGGCAGAGGCGCCGCCCCCCATCTCCACTCCTTGTTGCAGTCGGCCAGCCTGGTATTGAGAGGAAAATATTTCTGGGAAAACTCCTTCTCCATCTGGACCTTTATCTTGTTGTAATGGTTGAAATACTCCATGGCATTGCGGTCATCGGGATGAGTGTCCAGAAAAAGTATCAGTTCCGTCAGCACAAAATCGGCTATTCCGATATCCCGCAGCAGCTGTTCCCTGTTTCCCATTACACACATCTCCTTCCCGTGAAAGGCTTGTTCAGTTCCGGAAATATGGTACCGTTGCAGTAAGCCTTCTCCAGATCCTCATACACTCTGTCAAACTTCTGCCAGGGCACATATGCCATCGCCAGAGGAAATTTATCAATATGATTCTCCTTCATACGTTCCTGCATTTTGGTCCCCTTCATGCAATATACTTTTATTTAATCCTATCATACGGAAAAAACAAAAAAATTGTGCATGGCACATTATGCTCTGCACAATATGCCATACACAATACCACACAGCCGGGAAATCTTTTATGACTGAATCTTCTGAAAAATTTCGCCGATAATTACTTTCCCCCGTCCTTCAAAGCTCCTGGAAGCCTCCGGCGCAGCAGCCGGTTTTTCAGATTTTTCCAGTTAAAGGGAATCAGCGGATAGATATAGCTCTTGTGGGACACGGTTCTGTTGCAGCAGACTGACAGAAGTGACAGCAGAATTCCCCCCGCGTACCCCCACACTCCCAGCCACTGGGTCAAAAGCAGGGTGATAATGCGCAGAAATTTCAGCGCGTACCCCAGTTCATAGTTGGACTGGGTGTAGTTGGCGATGGCCACAAAAGCCATATATAACATAACCTCGGCGGAAAACCATCCGCTGTTCACAGAAAATTCCCCCAGGACTAAGGCGGCCATAACGCTCAGAGGCGTGCTGAGCATGTTGGGGGTATTCACGGCGGCCAGTTTCAGTCCGTCTATGGCCAGCTCCAGCAGCAAAAACTGCCAGATCAGCGGCAGGTTGGGCTCCTCCTTCAGCACAATAAAAGAAAAGCTCTCTGGTATGAACTGGCTGTTGTTCATCAGCAGCAGGAAAGTAGGCGTCACCAGGTAAGTCAGCAGACAGATCAGGAACCTTGTCACCCTCAGGTAAGTCCCTGTGACAGGGGGGAAATAATAGTCATCCGCCTCCTCGGTAACATCAAAAATGGTGGTGGGCAGTATCATGGCGGAGGGAGAATTGTCCACCAGGATCACAATATTTCCCTCCAGTACCTGGGCCGCCGCCGCGTCCGGCCGTTCTGTGTACTTAAATTTGGGAAATGGATTGTACCACTTTCTCTGGTACAGACATTCCGCCAGGGATTCCTGGTTCATGGTCAGGGAATCCACCTGAATATCCTGGATCTTCTCCTTAATCTCCTGCAGAAATTTCCTGTCCACCCGCTCCTGCATATAGCACAGGACAATGTCCGTCCGGGAACTCTCGCCGGCGCTGAGCATTTCCATGCACAGGTCGGCGCTCCTGATCCTGCGGCGGATCAGAGCCGTGTTGGACACCAGCGTTTCCACAAAACCGTCCTTGGATCCCCGGAGCACTTTGTCCTTTTCCGGTTCCTCCACGCCCCTGGCCGGGTAAGTTCTGGAATCAATCAGCAGTGCCTTATCGTAACCGTCGATTAAAAGCACAAAAATTCCCGACAACAGAGAATGGACCAGTCCGCTGTACTTATCCTCCAGATCCACCTCCACATAGGGAGTGAACTGTTTTGACAGGCCATGCATATCCTGGGGCAGTTTGTCAGCTGTCAGATCCATAAAATACTGCAGCAGCTTCTGCACCAGATCATCCTTGCAGAAACCATCCACCAGGTACATACAGGCCTCTCTTCCGCCAATCTGTACCACCCGATAAATGATGTCGAAATTTTTGTCCGCCTCCAGGACTGCATTCAGATATGTCATATCCTCCTGCAGGGAGCCAGTGAGCCTTTTCTGCTCCGCTCCGTTTCCATCCATATGTTCACTCAAAATAAGCTCCCTCCAGCCTTCCTTGTCTTTCCCGGAGGCCGGCATGCCCGTGCTCTGCACGCTGCAGCCGGATATCCGGGACAGAATTAGAATGGCCAAAAAGGGAGCCGGATATTCTGTTTTTCCGATAAGTTTCAAAAATATCCTTTGAGCATGGATGGTGTCTTTACGGTCCTGTGCTTCCCAGGCCCCCGGTGCGTATACCCTCCACATGGTCGTCCACGGTGATCCCGTACTCCAGAAATATGCCCTGGGCAAATCCCATTCCCTGGGAGATTTCCACCCTTCTGCCCTCCCTGGAATCATTGGTGAGCTTAAGGAAAATATGTCCTTCGTTCGCGGCGTCATAATAGTCGCTGTCAATGATCCCCACCGTATTGTCCAGCTGCAGACGGAACTTAAACCCCATCCCACTCCTGGGGTAAAGCTTCAGCACCCACCCCTCTTCCATTCTCACACGGATTCCCGTGGGCACCTTGATACTCTGCCCCGGCGACAGGGAAAATGAAAAAGGAGCAAAAAAATCATAGCCCGCGCTGCCCCCGGTGGCCCGCACCGGCAGATGCAGTTTTTCATACATCTCCTCCGCCTGCTCCCGGGTATACTGAGAAAACTCCTCCGTGACAGCGCCGATGAAATTTTCCGGGCTCACTTTAAAAAACTGGGCAATCCTCTTCATATCTCCTCCTTCCGGTTTTCCACCGGCAAGTCTTTGTCCTGCGTACCATCCGGTCTGAATCTGAAAACATTTTCCGCCTCGCTTCCGGCTTCCGCCTGAAAACATTTTCCACACCGCTTCCGGCTTCCGCCTGGAAAGCATTCACCGAAAAGGAAATCAGCTGCAGCACCCGCGCCTTCCGCCAGGCCCCACCGCCTCCCTGTACTCCTGCCCATAGCTGCCGCAGTGAAGCACAGGAACGGAGGGATCCTCCCCTGCCAGAGAGCCGGGAACATCAATCACCCTCTGGTTGGCGCTGCCCTTCCACTGAAGCTTTACATCCCGCTCCTCCATATGGAACTCCCCGTCCACAAGCACATCCACATATTTCATCAGCGGATCCCGGAACAGCTCCTCCCAGCTGTCCCCCGTGTAGAGCCAGATGGTCTTGCCGGGATATTTTTCCTTTATCTCGGCCATAAGATTTTTCAAATCCTCCCGATTGGCCGGGTGCAGGGGATCCCCCCCGGAGAAAGTGATCCCGGATATATAGCTCTTGTCCAGCTGGCCGAAAATCTCTTCCCTGGCCCCCTGGTCAAAAGGTATGCCCCCCTCAGGATCCCAGGTCACAGGGTTATGGCAGCCCCTGCAGTGGTGGCTGCAGCCTGCCACCCAGAGCACCACACGCAGCCCGTCCCCGTTCAGCATATCATCCGTCGTAATATTGTGGTATCTCACATGCTCTTCCTTTCCGCAATCTCTGCCATCTTCGCGTCGTTCAGCCTGGTATCCCCATGGACCCGGGAATAGGACAGATAACCGTTCATGCGGTCTATCTTGGTAAGGTTGCGGCTCCCGCACTTAGGACACACATCCATCTCAAGTTCCTGATGCCCACAGTCATCACAGTAGGCCAGGGACAGATTGACCCCTTCATAGAACCCCATATCCATAGCCCGGTGAACCAGAGTTTTAATCGCCTCAACATTGTAATCAATAGGATATTTTACATACTGAATCTTGCCGCCATTGCACAGATCCCAGAAACGGTCTTCCAGGTCCTGCTTCCGGATGGGCGTGATCTCCTCCACCACATGACAGTGGAAACTGTTGCTCACATATTCCCTGTCAGAGACTCCTTCCACAATGCCGTACTTTTTGCGGAACTGCTTCACCTGCAGGCCGCAGAGATTTTCCGCCGGTGTGCCGTAGATGGCATAGAGGTTGCCGTCCTCCTCCTTGAACTCATTGACACGCCGGTTGATATACTCCATCACCTCCAGGGCAAACTGCCCGTCCTCCACCAGGGATTTGCCGTTGTAGAGCTCCTGCAGCTCATTCAGGGCAGTGATGCCGAAACTGGCGGTGGCCGACTTCAGCAGGGGCTTAATCTTATCCGAAAGCTTCAGTTTTCCCCCCAGGAAGCCCCCCTCACAGTAGGCCAGAGGATTTGTGGAAGCGCGCATTTCTCCCAGGTATGCGTAAGTGCGGATGTGCAGCTGCCGTATAAGGTTCAGATAATAATCCAGCACCTGGTAGAAATCCTTGCTCTCCTTCCTGGCTTTGGCAAGAATCATAGGCAGGTGCAGGGACACCGCCCCGATATTGAAACGGCCCACAAACACAGGCTTGTCCGCCTCGTCCGCCGGGTACATGCCTCCTCTCTCGAACCAGGGAGAAAGAAATGCCCTGCATCCCATGGGGGATATGATTCTCCCGTATTTTTTATAGATCTCTGACACATAGCCCTTGCCGGTGAGACTCAGCCAGTCCGGGTACATGGTCTTGGCGGAACACCGCACCCCTGCTTCAAACACATCCTCCAGCTCCCCTCCGGGGCCGTGGAGTTTCTCGTCATAGAGAAAGACAATCTTTGGAAAAAGCACCGGTTTCTTGTGTCCCTTCTTCCCCTGTCCTTCCCGGCGGACGTCAAGCATGATGATGGTGGCGAGACGGGCAAATCTGCCCCGGCCCGTGCCGGCGGTGACGGTGATAAAAGGATAGTCCCCCCGGCTACTTCCCACAGTGTTGAATTTATACTCCCACCCCTGGAAGCCCTGCTCAAACTCCCTTACCACATCCTCATAAGCCTCCTGTTCCGCAGCCTCCGGACTGATGCCCAGACGCAGATACTTCTCCCTGCATTTCTGGTAGGATTTCTCCGCATAAGGCTCCAGAATCGTGTCCACGCTGGGAACGGTAAAGCCGCCGTACTGCTGGCTCCCG
>OFEZ01000796.1_pt1 | contig 20159 bp, 16 predicted proteins | sample 1521241 | NCBI WGS metagenome assembly OFEZ01 (sample SAMEA3504099, study PRJEB24116) | mouse gut metagenome | biome: mouse gut; feature: mouse-associated habitat; material: faeces | place: Denmark | collected 2011
TCTTATAGGAAAGACACTTTCACGCTTTAGCGTGGCAAGGTCTTTCCTATAAGATAAAAAATAGATGATATTCCCCTAAAGGAATATCACCTATTTTTATTATGCTTACATCTTATCTTCGAATCTCTCTTTTTCTCTTGGCTGCATATGTACTGCTTCCAAGTACAAGCATACTTCCTGCCAACATCAGCCAAATTACAAGAGCATCATTATCACCAGTCTTCGGTGTACCGTTTGTCTTATTGCCTTGTGGCTTTGATGTATTCCCAGGTTTTGTAGTTGTACCAGGTTTCTCAGGCACTGCCGGTTCTTTTATCTTCGCAATAGCTTCTTTTTCAACCTCTCCACAAGTTTCACAAGCTCTCTGACGTTCACCTTCCTGTGTCTTCGTTGCCTCTTTGGTCACTTTCCAATCGCCATATGCATGTGCAGCTTTCGGAATCTTCTCCGTTCTTTCTTCATCACATCTTGCACATGTGATAATCTTCTCGCCTTCTTCGCTGCAAGTTGCTTCCTTCGTAATCTCTTCGGATTCATCATGTCCAAGCGGTAAAATCTGTACTGGCAGTTTCACATCGCAATTCGGATTCGAACAAGCAACTTCTTTTGTTCCTTCTTCGGTACAAGTCGCTTCTTCTATTATCGTTTCCTGTCCATTGAAATCATGTACATGTGTCTCGGATTCTTTCTGGATACTGCCTTTTTCTTCCTCATCACAACGATTACAGGTTCTTATCTTCTCGCCTTCTTCATCCCATGTAGCTTCTTTGACTACAGACCAATCAGACCACTCATGTCCAAGCATTGCTATAGTTTCTTCCCCAAGCTTCTCATTGCAACGTTCGCAAATAATCTCTTTCTTGCCTTCCGTAGTACATCTTGGTTCCGTGATCACTTCTTTTGTCTTATGTCCTAATGCTGCTATCGCTTCTTGGCGTTCTGCTTTACATACGCTACAAGTATAAAGTTTGATTCCTTCTTCCGTACATCCGGCTTCTTTTGTTACCTTACCTGCATCCCAGTTATGCGCAATTTTATCTAATGTCTTCGTCTCTAACGTTTCTTTACATGCGTTACATTTACGTACTGCCAATCCTGTTTTGGTACAGCTTGGCTCTTCTTTCGTTGTCCATGTACCCTTGTCATGACCCTTTGCTTCTATTACTCTTACCAGCTTCTCATCACAATTTGGTTCATCACATGAAATCTCTCTTGTGCCTGTTTCCGTACATGTTGCTTCTTTCGTTACTACGCCTTCACCTTTAAAGCTATGTTCATGACTGGTTGACAAGCTTGGTAATTCATTCTTCTCTTTTACAGAACATACACTACAAGTTCTCTCCTCTTCGCCTTTCGCATCCCATGTTGGCTGTATTGTAGTTCTCCAATCGCTCCATGTGTGCCCCTTCGCCGGAATCGTCTCTTTTTTCAGTTCTATACTGCAGCGACCGCAAGTAGTTACTTTTTCTCCTGCGTCTGTACATGTTGCATCTTTTTTCACCATCGTCTTAGGCTCATGTCCAAGCGCTGCTATCTCCTGCGTCTCTTTTTCTCCGTTACATGTTACACAGCTGCGTTCTTTCATACCTTTGGAAGTACAGGTTGCCGCTGTTATTACCTTCCACTCTCCCATGTTATGAGGCACCTTGTCAAGTGTCTTAACAGAAACTACCACTCCACAATCATTACATGTAACCGTCTCGCTGCCTTCTGTTGTACAAGTAGGATTTACTCTACTTGTCGTCTGACTTGCTGCCGGGTGCTTACATGCAAACCTTACTTCAATATCTTTATTCGCCGTCAGATTCCCAATGTGTGCTGTCAATCTATATGTACCACTTACGCCGTCTTTTTTCGGAACAATCTCATTCTCATCTGTCACTGTAAATGGTGCATCCTTTGGTATCGTTAGATTTGTCTCATCCAAAGATGCAGTAAAGACTACACCAAGCAGACGCTCCCCACGTCCTACTTGTTCAAAGATTCCTAAATCAAACATTGCAGATTGATATTCCGGATCATTCACATCCAGAATACTTTTTGATTCTACAAATCTCATGCTCAGCTTTTTCGGTTCCTCTGCTTCTTGTTGCAGGAAATCTGTATCCAGCCAATATGCTGCCGGATATTCGCCTGTAATTCCCGTAGGATCTGCCGGCGTATTATTTTGCTCGTCTAAATCTTCTGCAAAAAACTGAGCCCAGTATTTTACGCCTTCATATTCAAAACATCCAATCCCAACATATGCCCATTGAGAATTTAAGATATTTTCTCTATGTCCCATGGTAGAAGCCATCCAACCTGCCATAACTTCAGTAGCATTATTATAGCCAAAAGCAATATTTTCACTTATGCCTCCATATATGGTAAGACCTGCTTCTTCCCATACTGTATTCCAAGGTGTTCCATCCGGACGCACATGATCAAAATTAGCAAGCTGTTCTACTGCTCTTTGAACTGCAAGACCTTCCAGTTCGTCTATCATTTTAACCGGCTGTATTCCTTGTTTTGCTCTTTCCTGATTCACTTTTACTAACACTTCTCTGGCTTCATCTTGGTGAATCTCCCCAACCGTGATCACATAAGCCAGCGAAGATGCTGTTGCTGCCTGTGCCTGTCCCGGTAAGAGCCCTAACAGTAAAACAACAGAAAGCAGCAATGACACTAGTTTCTTTCCTTTCCCTCTCATAATCTTTCTCCTTCTTTGTACGTAGTTTATAGTATGCTAAGTATACTCCTATATGGAAAGGTATGTCAACAACAAGGGGCAAATTGTTTTATAATCCTATAATTTTGTATCAGTCAGCATGGCAATTTGAATCAAGAAAGCGTATGAAACAAAATTATATTGATTTATAAACAATGAAAATAATCAATGCCAAAACCAAGCTTGTTAAAGTCCCCAGCAAATACTTATTTCTAAACTCCGGTTCCTTTAAATCGTTTGTCCTTGCCCATGTTTTTACTGTAATAATAATCGCTATTGCCGGAAAGCTTTCAAAACATGCAAAAATGAATGTCAACATTCTCTCCATAACACCAATTATTGAGCCGATATCAAACATTCCCATCTCTTTTGATTTTGGATATATATCCTTAAACAATTTATTGATTATTATTGAACAAGGCATTATCAACATAAGGCATGTAAATATGGTCTTAAGTACTACATAATAACAGGCATCAATATTATAACTGAATGTTACAAATCCAGGTATCAAGCATATTATTCCTACATGCAGAGCTTGATCAATTATAAACACTACAGTTTGCTTATTTTTTTTATTAAAGCAGCATGATATAGCGTCAATCAATATATGTGTCACCAACAATACGCCTATTACGACAGTTACATATATGCCTCCCATAATAATGTACAAAACCAAAAAAGGTACTATATATAATAGCGAGTGAACTAATAAGTATTTCCAGTTAATCCACGAATCATCTTTACATTTTTTACACACTTCACATTCTGACCCCTTTCTTGCATTTTTACACTGTGCAACCTTGGTCGTTTGTAAATAAAAATCACCTAATAAATGCAAAATAATTAATATCAAATACCTTGCCATATATCCTCCCCCAGCAATTCAAATATTGCTTTATCCATTGTTCTGATTTCTTTTATCCTTCCCAATGAAATATATCTATCTATGTTTTGCCGTGTAGTACTCATTATTCGGGCAATATCCGTTGACATTCCATGAGCCCAGAATTCATCCATACAAAACAATGCCTCAGGATCTTTCTTTTTTGTATACTCCTCTATACTTTCAAAAAGAAGTTCATAATCTATATTTAATATTTCTGTATTCCTATACCTGCCGCTAACCTTATTCCACCGTTCTTGTTCTATCAATCTACCTCTCTTTTCCAATATAAATTGATAAAACCGTCTATCTTCTTCTCTATAAACAATAGGCAGCATAATATCTGCAATAAGTTCAATTAGATGTGCGACCTGTGATTGTCTTGACTTTGCCCGCATATCTGATGAACATAATACATTTAAATATTTATCATACTTAGAATTTGTATTAAAACATATCGTATTACTTTTTTTCCCACTAATTGAAATAATTGCTTCTCTTGCCAAATAATACGCTTCTCCATCGAATGCAGATGATGACCATTCTTCTATATCATACTTTATCTCCCCATACCCTATCCCACATCTCAACTTTATAGGATAAATTAGAATCTGCAATTTCCGTATATACAGAAATGCTGATTGTAAATCAAAAAACAATCCTTGAAATTCATCTCCTGCACTAGATACCATATCCTTCTTTATTGCATAGCGATATATATTATTCAAATAATCCACACAGTTCATCAATACATTTTGTACATCATATCGTTCGTAATATTTTCGTGATTCTATTACATCAAACATTATAGCTGCATATTTCATATTAATTTACCTCTCATCTTTCTCTATAAATAATATCTCATTTTTTCCATAAAGGCAACTCTATTTCATTGCATTTTCTAAACGCAACTTTTTTTAATTGCTTTTTCAAAACGCAACTCAATATGATTGCATATGGATAATACAACTATATTACAATACTCTTCCTTCAATCCTACTTTGTCCAATTTTACTTCCTACTCCACCAACACCGCTTCAAATTATTTTAGTACATAAAAAGACTCCCAAGGAAACCTTGGAAGTCTTAAATTTATTGAATAATATTTGATTATTCGATGATTGTAGCAACACGGCCTGAACCTACTGTACGTCCACCTTCACGGATAGCGAATGTAAGACCCTGCTCCATAGCTACTGGATGAATAAGTTCGATTGTCATTTCGATGTTATCACCTGGCATACACATTTCTGTACCTGCTGGTAATTCACAAACACCTGTTACGTCTGTTGTTCTGAAGTAGAACTGTGGACGATAGTTGTTGAAGAATGGTGTATGACGACCACCTTCATCTTTTTTCAATACGTAAACCTGAGCTGTGAATTTTTTGTGACATTTAACACTGCCTGGTTTACAAAGAACCTGACCACGAACGATTTCGTCACGAGCTACACCACGAAGTAATGCACCGATGTTATCACCAGCCTGTGCTTCATCAAGAAGTTTACGGAACATCTCAACACCTGTTACAACTACTTTACGTGTTTCTTCTTTAACACCAACGATTTCAACTTCGTCAGATACATGAAGAACACCACGTTCTACTCTACCTGTAGCAACTGTACCACGTCCTGTGATAGAGAAGACGTCCTCTACTGGCATAAGGAATGGTTTATCTGTTTCACGCTGTGGATCCGGAATATGCTCATCAACTGCTGCCATAAGTTCCATGATCTTGTCGCCCCACTCGCTCATTGGATCTTCAAGAGCTTTTAAAGCAGAACCTTTAACGATTGGACAATCTGTGAACTCATATTCTTCTAACTGTTCAACGATTTCCATCTCTACTAATTCAAGTAATTCTTCATCGTCTACCATATCACATTTGTTCATGAATACTACGATGTAAGGTACACCTACCTGACGAGAAAGAAGGATGTGCTCTTTTGTCTGAGCCATAACACCATCTGTTGCAGCAACAACGAGGATAGCACCATCCATCTGAGCAGCACCAGTGATCATGTTTTTAACGTAGTCAGCATGACCTGGGCAGTCTACGTGAGCGTAGTGACGATTTTCTGTCTCGTACTCAACGTGTGCTGTAGAGATTGTGATACCACGTTCTCTTTCTTCTGGAGCTTTGTCAATGTTTTCGAAATCTACAGCTGCGTTACCAGCAACTCTTTCAGAAAGAGTTTTTGTGATAGCTGCTGTTAAAGTTGTTTTACCATGGTCAACGTGACCGATAGTACCGATATTACAATGTGGTTTTGTTCTTTCAAATTTAGCTTTTGCCATTTTGAATAATCCTCCTTAAAATATAATACGTTCTGTTCAGAACATTATTTGTTTCTGATATTTACTCGGCTAACTCTGATTATATTTCAAATCTTTTTGTTTTTCAAGCCTTTTTCATAAATTTATTTGGTACAAACAGAAGCAGGATTGCCTCTGTCTGTGTACCTTTTTCATTAATCATTTTTGCCTGATAATACTTTTTCCTGTACAGACTTCGGTACCGGCTCGTATTTCTCAAAGAACATAGAGTAGTTACCACGTCCCTGTGTTCTGGAACGTAAGTCTGTAGAGTATCCGAACATTTCGGACAATGGTACGAATCCACGAACGATCTTACCGCCGCCGAGATCATCCATACCTTCGATACGTCCACGACGAGAGTTGATATCTCCGATAACATCACCCATGTATTCTTCTGGCATTGTTACTTCTACTTTCATGATTGGTTCAAGAAGTACAGGAGCTGCTTTCTTCATAGCATCCTTGAATGCAAGAGAACCTGCAATGTGGAATGCCATTTCAGATGAATCGACTTCATGGTAAGAACCATCATATACGTTAGCGTGTACACCAACAACCGGGAATCCTCCGAGGATACCGGATTTCATAGCTTCTTCGATACCTTCGCCTACTGCCGGGATGTATTCCTTTGGAATAGCGCCACCAACAACGGTAGATTCGAATTTATAAAGCTCTTCACCGTTTGCATCCATTGGTGAGAATTTAACCTTACAGTGTCCGTACTGTCCACGTCCACCGGACTGTTTTGCGTACTTGCTGTCAACTTCAACTTCTTTTGTGATTGCTTCTTTGTATGCTACCTGAGGAGCACCAACGTTAGCTTCTACTTTAAATTCACGAAGAAGACGGTCAACGATGATTTCAAGGTGAAGTTCACCCATACCTGCGATGATTGTCTGGCCTGTTTCCTGATCTGTATGCGCACGGAATGTTGGATCTTCTTCTGCAAGTTTTGCTAAAGATTCGCCAAGTTTACCCTGAGAGGCTTTTGTCTTAGGCTCGATTGCGAGCTCGATAACTGGCTCTGGGAATTCCATGGATTCAAGGATAACCGGATGCTGTTCGTCACAGATTGTATCACCTGTTGTTGTATATTTAAATCCGATAGCTGCTGCGATATCACCAGAGTATACTTTAGAAAGTTCCTCTCTCTTGTTCGCATGCATCTGAAGGATACGTCCTACACGTTCTTTTTTGCCTTTTGTTGCATTTAATACGTAGGAACCGGAATTGATTGTTCCTGAGTAAACTCTGAAATATGCAAGCTTTCCTACGAATGGGTCAGCCATAATTTTAAATGCAAGTGCAGCAAACGGTTCTTCATCAGAAGAATGTCTTACTGTGTCATTTCCTTCCATATCTACACCTTTGATGGCTTCGATATCTAATGGAGATGGCATGAATTCGATAACTGCATCAAGAAGTTTCTGAACACCTTTATTTCTGTAAGCAGTACCACAGCATACCGGAATTGCTTCACAGCTGCATGTAGCTTTTCTTAAAACTGCTTTTAATTCGTCCATAGATGGTTCTTCGCCTTCTAAATATGCCATCATCAAATCATCATCTAATTCACAGATTTTTTCTACTAATTCTGTGCGGTAAAGTTCTGCGTCATCTGCCATATCTGCCGGAATGTCTTCAATAGAGATGTCATCTCCTTTGTCATCATTGTAGATGTATGCTTTCATTTCAAATAAGTCGATGATTCCCTTGAATTCATCTTCTTTTCCGATTGGAAGCTGAATGCAGATTGCATTTTTACCTAATCTTGTTTTGATCTGTTCTACTGCTCCGTAGAAGTTTGCACCTAAAATGTCCATCTTGTTGATGAAAGCCATTCTTGGTACGTTGTATGTGTCTGCCTGACGCCATACGTTTTCTGACTGTGGCTCAACACCGCCCTTTGCACAGAAAACACCTACAGCACCGTCAAGTACACGAAGTGAACGTTCTACCTCTACTGTAAAGTCAACGTGTCCTGGAGTATCAATGATATTGATACGATGCTCTAAAGCGCCTGCTTTTGGCTTGCAGTTTTCCTGCAGCGTCCAGTGACATGTGGTAGCTGCAGATGTGATTGTAATACCACGTTCCTGCTCCTGAGCCATCCAGTCCATCGTAGCAGTACCTTCATGTGTATCACCGATTTTGTGATTTACACCTGTATAGTAAAGAATACGTTCTGTTGTTGTAGTCTTACCGGCATCGATGTGAGCCATGATACCGATATTTCTGGTTCTATCTAATGGATATTCTCTTCCTGCCAAGGTTTTTTCCTCCTAATTAGAATCTGTAATGAGCAAATGCTTTATTTGCCTCTGCCATCTTATGCATATCTTCTTTTTTCTTCACTGATGCGCCTGTGTTGTTGGCTGCATCTAAGATTTCATTTGCTAATCTTTCTTCCATTGTTTTCTCGCCTCTTTTACGAGAGTACAATGTAATCCAACGAAGAGCTAATGCCTGTCTTCTGTCTGCACGTACTTCGATCGGTACCTGATAAGTAGCACCACCGATACGTCTTGCTTTTACTTCGAGAACTGGCATGATGTTGTTCATAGCCTCTTCAAATACTTCAATAGCTGGTTTCTCAGCTTTTGCTTCCACTCTTTCGAATGCTCCGTATACAATTTTCTGGGCAACGCCTTTTTTACCATCTAACATGATGTTGTTGATGAGTTTTGTTACCACTTTATTGTTGTACAATGGATCCGCTAATACGTCTCTTTTCTGAGTATGTCCTTTACGTGGCACGGTCCTTCCCTCCTTAATCATTTTGATAATTAATTCATCGGTACTCACATGTGTCTTTCTAATCACCATATGTTCGCGCGGGGACATCGCACAGAAAATCATTTTCTATATCGATTAAACCCGCAACCTACAGGATTTAGTTCTGTTTGTGATACGATTTTGTTATTTTGTGTCGTTCTTTAAAATATTCTGCTAATCTTACTTCTTAGCGTCTTTCGGTCTCTTAGCGCCGTATTTAGAACGAGCCTGTCTTCTCTTAGCAACACCTGCTGTATCAAGTGTACCACGAACGATGTGATATCTTGTACCTGGTAAGTCTTTAACACGGCCTCCACGGATAAGCACAACGCTATGTTCCTGAAGGTTATGTCCTTCTCCTGGGATGTAGCTTGTTACTTCAATACCGTTAGAAAGACGAACTCTGGCGATCTTTCTAAGAGCTGAGTTAGGTTTCTTAGGAGTTGCAGTCTTAACTGCTGTACAAACACCTCTTTTCTGTGGTGCAGAAACATCAGTCGTTTTCTTTCTTAAGGAGTTATATCCTTTCTGAAGAGCCGGAGCTGTTGATTTCTTTACAGATGTCTGACGTCCTTTTCTTACTAACTGGTTAAATGTTGGCATTCCTTTCACCTCCTGAATATTTGGTTGCAAGTTGTATTTCTTACTTCGGCACACAAAAAGAAATGCATCTTTTTATGCACGCTTGATTATTGTAGTATGAAATATTTTTCATGTCAAGGGAAAACACTAAAATTAGTGTAAAATCAGCAGAAAATCAGCGGCACTTCTATCCTTCTGGTGAAGTGCTGCTAAAATTCCTCTGTTTTTCTGCTTGATATTTTATGAACCAAGCAGAAGACACCAGAGTGGAAGGGTGATAAGAGATAAGATAGTTGTCACGAAAATCATTGCCGTTGCATATTTTTCGTCAGCTCCATATTTTGCGGACATAAGCACCGCTGTCACAGGTGTTGGCATTCCTGCCAAAATAACTGTAATTCCCCGCAGCATTGGCTCAACCGCGAACGGCGCAGTGATTGCAAATAAAATCGCTGGAATAATAATAAGCCGAACACTTGTGTAGAACATAAGCTGCTTATCAATCAGCCCCCGCGGATTCATTTCCGCAAGCATCATCCCTATCAACATCATAGAGAGCGGTGTGTTGCAGTTGCTAAGTCCCGCAATCGTTTTCTCCAAGAATACATGACATCCTATACCTGAAATCATATAGATGAGCCCCAAATAAATCGCAACAAGACACGGATGCGTAGCAACTTTTTTGATTACATTTACCGGCTTTTCATTTTCTATAAAACAAGAAATACCTGCGGTCCACATGACGATACGAAATGGCAGCATAAACATGGATGCATAAAAAAGCCCATTACTTCCATATATCCCTTCAATGACCGGATTTCCTAAAAAACCACCGTTGGATACAATGGTCCCATAACGCAACGGCTGTCTCCTGCTTAGTGTTTCTTTTCTATATAAGAGAAAACTTAACAAAACCGCAACAAGACTATACAAAAGCGATAACCCGATAATTAATGCACATGCCCTCAGCATCCCCCATTCAAAACTCATCATAAATGCATGAAAAATATTAAACGGCAAAGTTATGTACATACACAAATCCACCAGATTTTTACGCCCTTCTGTTTTTACAATCCCCTTTTTTCTCACCAAAAAGCCAATGATAACCAGCATAAACATCATCAGCTGCATATTAATCATATTTTGAAAAACCATTTTGCATCTTCCTAATATTTTGATATTAATTAAAACTTACCCTTAGTATTTTAGTACAAGCTATTTTTATTGTAAAGTCCAACCAGTACACTTCGCATTTACTTACCGTCAGAGGGTTTTTAAAAACCCTCTGACGGTAAGTGTGGATTTACTATTTCTCCTAATAATCTTTCTGCCTTCTTCTTTGAAATTTTCAGTTCTTTACAAATTATTTGAATTATTCCGTTTCTGAGTTTAGGAGTATCCCAGAATCGCATTTTTTCTTCTATTCCGAAACTATTCATACTATTAAACACAATTATCCTTGCATCCTTTTTGTATAATTCCCAGACCTCCTCAGGTAAATCTTTATGTATAAATACATTCGCTTTCTTATGAAAAGCCCTAAATAAGCCAATTTCTCCAAATCTGTTTTGTAAATGTAAAAAAGCCTTTTCATGAATTAAGTATTTTTTCCCACTTAAATATTCCTTCATGCTACTATATTTATAATTTTCACAATCTTTGATGAAATTAGCATTCACAGGATTGTTGTGTATATATCTCAAACAATTCCAGTAATACGCTTCATTCTCTATACATTCACTTTTAAAACGCCCTTGAAATACATGTCCTCTCCTTTCCTTTTTCCAATTGTAGTAAATTGCATACTCAGATATTGTTTTTTGCATATATCCTGATAATTCTTCAAGCTGTGCTTTAAGCAGCAAATGAATATGGTTATTCATAATGCAATATCCATAAATTTCAACATCATATTTTTCAGCATATTCTTTAAAAATGCTCAACATTTTTTCTCTTTCTGTATTTTTTGCAAATATTTTCTCTTTGTTTACCCCATGACTCATCACATGGTATATCTCCGTACAACTAATTTTTCTACGTGTACTGGCCATAAACACCTACTTTCTTAATGCTTGTTTACAAGGGTCTTATTAATTGGATTTTCTCGACATGAAATTGTCTGAATTGTTTGAAATGCTGATTTTGCGTCAGAGGCTTTTTAAAAACCCTCTGACGCAAAATCTTAAACTACTATTAGATCTTTCGTGAAATGATTCAACACCTCGCACCCGTCTTCCGTAATCAGCACAAGATCTTCAATACGTACGCCGATTCCTTCCTCCAGAAGATAGATTCCCGGTTCAATAGAAAAGCATTGGCCTACTTGAATAATATCTTTATTACTCGAAGATACATCACCAAATTCATGGTCTTCCATCCCAATAGAATGTCCTGTTCGATGTGTAAAGTACGATCCATACCCTTTTTCTGTGATATAATTCCTACAGGCTAAATCAACATCACACATACGGTTACCCGGCTTAGCGGCAGCAATTCCGCGTGCCTGTGCTTCTTTTACGATTTCGTACACTTCTCTTGCTTTATCTGATACTTCTCCGATAAAAACGGTTCTTGTCATATCAGAACAATAATTATTAAGGATACCGCCAATATCCAGCACGACAGAGTCTCCGCGCTTTCCTTTCGTATCATCTGTCATATGGTGTGGATCTGCTCCGGATCTTCCATATGCGGTGATTGGCGGGAACGATACATCCGAATGCCCGGATTGTTTATACAAATCCCGAATAATAACATCTAATTCTTTCTCACTATAACCTTTTGCCACCAACGGAATGATTTGCTCCATAATTTTATCATTTGCAATAGAAGCCTCACGCATCAGCTGCTGTTCCCGTCCATCTTTAATCATTCGTATAGAATCTACAATCAACGAACCATTTAAAAATCGGTTTCCAGCCCCCAATTCCTGCAATCTTAGCAAAAATCTTGCCGGCCACGTCTTATCAATGCCAATAGGTTTATCGTGTTCTACAATTCCGCTTAAAATTTCCACTGCATCTTCTACATCATCATACCACACCAGTTCTACTCCCAAATCCTGTTCTTGCGGAAATAATTTGTTGATTACCAGTTTATGGCTCCCATTTACGTTCAAATACAATGCCAGCAGACGTTCTCCCGGATGAATCCATTTTCCAGTCAAATAAAAAATTGCCGGCGAATCGGAAATAATCATTTGCGTCATTCCTTGTTCTTTCATTTTACTCAAAATCCGTTCTAATTTTGTCTTATCCATCTTTCTCCTTCCTCCATTCTCCACATTTATTTATCACTATTTTTAGTATAATTTCTTCGTATCTTATTTGTCAATCGTCAAGCTCACATTTCTTTTTGCAATAATTTCTTATACGTCGCATCCATCCCGATTGCTCCAAGCGGCACTGTAATAACAATCGCAAGTACTGCCACCGATAATATGATTTTCCCGCATGAAAGTCCAAGAGACAACGGCACAGAGCCGATTGCTGCCTGCACAGTTGCCTTTGGCAAATAAGCAATCACGCAGAATAAACTCTCCTTCCAAGACAGCGATGTTCCCAGCATACACAGCCACACTCCGATTGCTCGAATCAGTAACGCAATAAAAATCATTACAACCGCCGCGACTCCTGCCTCCATCGTATAACAAATATCTACCGCCGCTCCTACAAGCACGAACAAAATAACTTCCGCCGCAATCCACAGCTTGCCAAATTTCTCTGCCAGACGCCTTGACACAAACGCAACACTTTTTATTCTCAAAACACATGCCATACTCACAACCGCCAAAAGTCCGGAAACAGATACCGCTCCCTCCAGCCATTTTTCGACTGCAACAAGAACAAACGAAACTCCCAGCACAATGATAACTTTCATGCTATTTCTCACACAGTGCTTACGTGCATAAGCAGTCTCAAAAAAGAAACTGAGCAGGATTCCCGTCACTGCTCCCAGCAAAACGCCAAGAACAATCGATACCGGAACATTCAAAAAATCCGTAAGTTTCACCGCATCCCCCTGCGCCATACCCACAAATGTCGCGAATAATACAATCACAAAAATATCATCGCAAGAACCATCTGCTGAAATCCCAAGGATAGATGGGTCAAGCAAGCAGGCTCAACTTCATTAACGATATGGCAGACAGTATCGGACAGAGCATACAGACCCTTGCTGGTGTTACATCAAAGGGCTTTTCCAGCTCTGGTTTTTATGTGGGCTTCCTGCTCCTGCTTATCCTTATTGTTGGTATCTATGTTGCCTATACAGGACTTATCAAACGGGAAACCAGCAAGGCAATTCACGCTGTTATCAACTTTCTTGTCGTATTTCTGGTATCGGCTTCCTTTATCGCCTATGCTCCCGACTACATCAAGAAAGTAAATGATTTTTCAAGTGACATCAGCACGGCTTCCCTTGACTTGGGAACTAAAATCATGCTCCCAGACAGTGACAGCAAGGGCAAGGACAGCGTGGACTTGATACGGGACAGCCTGTTTTCTATACAGGTGCAACAGCCGTGGCTTCTTTTGCAGTTCGGCAATTCCAGCATAGAGGAAATCGGGGCTGACCGTGTGGAAGCTCTGGTATCAGCCAGCCCGTCAGACGAGGACGGGGCAACCCGTGAGGACGTGGTAAAAACAGAAATCGAGGACAAGGACAACGACAACATGACGATACCGCAGGTCGTAAGTCGTCTGGGAATGGTGTTCTTCCTGCTTATCTTCAATCTTGGTATCACGATTTTTGTATTCCTGCTTACGGCTATGATGATTTTCAGCCAGATACTTTTTATCATCTTTGCCATGTTCCTGCCTATGAGCTTCTTATTAAGTATGATACCCAGCTATGAGGGCATGGCAAAACAGGCGGTCGTTAAGGTGTTCAATACCATTATGACCCGTGCCGGCATTACCTTGATTGTAACCGTGGCATTTTCCATTTCCAGTATGTTCTACAATATGTCCGACAATTACCCGTTTTTTATGGTAGCTTTCCTACAGATAGTGACATTTGCTGGTATCTACTTCAAGCTGGGCGACATTATGAGTATGTTCAGTTTAAACGCTGGGGACAGCCAGACAATGGGACGCAGGATATTTCGCCGACCGTATATGTTCATGCGTCACAGGGCTAGAAGAATGGAACGGCGAATGGCACGGGCGGTTGGTGCTGGCTCTATGGCTGGAAGCACGGCTGGTACGGTGGCAAGCTCCCTGTTCTCTGGCGGTGGTTCTGCCCGAAAGTCAAACCAGAACAAAGAACAGCGGAACAATACCGCTTCTGGAAGTCTTGGAAGCCGTGCAGGTGCAAAGGCTGGTGCGGTCATGGACACAAAGAACCGTGTAAAAGACAAGGCAAAAGAAGTCAAAGAAGCGGTCAAAGATATGCCGACACAGGCTGGCTATGCGGTCTATTCGGCAAAGGAAAACGCAAAGAAAACCGTGTCCGACTTCAAGCGTGGCGTGACGCAGGAACAAGAAACAAGACAGTCTGGAAGAACGGATAAGCTGAACCAACGCAGACAGAGCGTGGCGAGTAAGCGTATGGAAATGCAGAAAGCACAGGAAGCAAGGCGTTCTGAAAAGAAAGCGGACGGATCAGCGACAACAGGAGCTACCCGTCAGCATGAGCGACCAGCGGTTATGTCAAAGCCAGAAACAAAAACCACACCGCAGGCTGTATCAAAAACAGAGGATAAGAAACGACCTGCTGTTGCCACACCGACAACGACCACTGGAAAGGAAACGCCTGTTAAGGAACGACCTATTGCGTCTGGTACTTCTGTCAAAGCCCCAGAACAAAGACAGAGCGTACAGCGTCAAACGGTCAAGGCTGGGGACGCTCCAAAAGCTACCAGCACACAGGAAGTCAAACAAAACGTCCAGAGGGAACGTACCGTCAAGACCCAGCAAACAAGGCAGGTGCAAACGTCCCAGAGTTCCCAGAAATCACAGCAGACCAGCCAGAAGAAAACCAGTACCCATAAGAAGAAAGGACGCAGGAAATGAGAATAAAGCATATGCTTATCATTGGAAGCATTTTTCCTGTGCTGTTCTCCCTTGTCCTGTTTTTCGGCGTGTTAATTAGTGCAGAGGACGACGACGGGGGCGGTGGTTCTTCCTCTGTGGTTACAGGCATGAATCTGTCCCCCGAAGTGCTGAAACATCAGCCAATGGTGGAAAAGTATGCACGGGAATATGGCATTGAGGATTACGTGAATTACCTGCTTGCGATTATGCAGGTGGAAAGCGGTGGTACAGCCGTGGACGTTATGCAAAGCTCGGAAAGTCTGGGGCTTCCTCCTAATTCCTTAGATACGGAAAGTTCCATTAAACAGGGCTGTAAATATTTCTCGGAACTGCTTGCTTCTGCCAAAGGGCAAGGAATTGAGGATATAAACGCCGTCATTCAAAGCTACAACTACGGGGGCGGTTATCTGGGCTATGTGGCTGGAAACGGGAAAAAGCACAGCTTCACGCTGGCAGAGAATTTTTCACGGGACAAGTCGGGAGGTAAAAAAGTGACCTACACAAACCCGATAGCCGTTGCCCGTAACGGTGGCTGGCGGTACAACTACGGCAATATGTTCTATGTAGAGCTTGTGAACCAGTATCTGACTGTCACGCACTTTGACGACAAGATGGTACAGGCGGTTATGAACGAAGCCCTGAAATATCAAGGCTGGAAGTATGTGTATGGTGGCGACAATCCGAATACATCTTTTGACTGTTCGGGGCTGGTGCAGTGGTGCTACGGCAAGGCTGGAATATCCATGCCACGGGTGGCACAGGCACAGTATGACGTGACCCAGCATATCCCACTTTCACAGGCAAAGGCTGGCGATTTGGTATTTTTCCATTCTACCTATAACGCTGGAAGTTATGTAACTCATGTGGGAATATACGTTGGCAACAATCAGATGTATCACGCTGGCGACCCTATCGGCTACGCCGACCTTACAAGCTCCTACTGGCAACAGCACTTAATCGGTGCAGGAAGAATTAAACAATAACAGAAAGGATTGATACAATGTTCAAAAAGAAAGAAAAGCTCCTCAAAGAAAAAAAGGTGCGTACCGTGAAAGTTGGGACGCATAAGAAATCGGTCATTGCCCTGTGGCTGGTGCTAATTGCAAGTGTCAGCTTCGGGGTATACAAGAATTTCACGGCAATCGACCAGCACACCACCCATGAAAAGGAAATCATAGAACTACGGCTTAATGATACGAATGGTATTGAAAACTTTGTAAAGAACTTTGCGAAGTCTTATTACACATGGGACAACAGCAAGGAAGCCATTGAAAAGCGTACCGCTTCTATCAATGAGTATCTCACAAAGGAATTGCAGGACTTGAATGTGGACACCATACGGACGGATATACCGACCAGCTCCACAGTCAGTGACGTACAGATATGGAATGTAGCACAGTCTGGGGAGAACGAGTTTACTGCTACCTACGAAGTAGATCAGCAGATAAAGGAGGGCGACCAGACGAAAGCGGTCAGTGCCACTTATACCGTAGCTGTCCATGTGGACGCAGACGGAAATATGGTTATCACAAAGAACCCGACCCTTGCCCCAGCACACCAGAAATCAAGCTATGAGCCAAAGGCACAGGAAGCAGACGGAACGGTGGACGCTGAAACCATGCAGGACGCAACGGCATTTCTGGAAACATTCTTTAAACTCTATCCTACGGCAACGGAAAAGGAACTTGCTTATTATGTACAGGGCAATGTGCTAGAGCCGATAAACGGTGATTACCTGTATTCAGAGTTGATAAACCCTATCTTTACACAAGACGGGGAGAATGTGAAAGTGAGTGTGTCCGTGAAGTTCCTTGATAATCAGACAAAGGCTACACAGATTTCACAGTTTGAGCTTGTGCTTCATAAGGATAGTAACTGGAAAATAATTGATTAAATCTATATTATCCTCTTTTTACTTAGCAAGGAGCTTAAATGACATATTGTCATTTTCTCCTTGCTATTAGTTCGGATATGTATTATAATAATAAATGACAATATGTCACTTTTAAAAAGGAGGTGCAAATTATGCCTAAAGTCACAACGAAATATTTAACTGATAGAAAAGATTTTATTCTAGAATGTACCAACGAAGTGTTAAAAGAAAAACCTTTATACCAAATAACTATGAGAGATATTATTAAAAAAGCTGGTTTTAGTCAAGGAGCTATTTATCGGTATTATGCTAATATTGATGAAATTTATATTGACTTAATCAACAAAAATACTACATATGATTTACTGGAACAAAAGATTGATGACCTGTTAAATTCAAAACAACCAGAGAAAATAATCTTGTTTCACTGTATCAATGCAATAGGAACATACGTTTCGGAATTGCTAAAAACTGTAGGTGGTAAAACTTGTTTTGAGCTTTTGGTATTTTATGCCTATGACAATAAAAAGCGAAATACTGTATTCCCTCTATTAAAATTCAAAAAAAGTTTAGAATATGCTCAAAATAAAATTATAAATTACATAACTAAAAAAATTGAATTGGGGGTATTACATTCCACAATTCCTATTGCATCTATGAATATGTTCATAAGTGTATCAATAGATGGTATAGCACAGACTGTAGCGATGAGTACAGTAGAAAATAATAGTGAAGATATGAAACTCTCAATAGACATTAATGAAATGTTTCAATTATTGGCAACAGCTATCATCAATTTTTTTGAAGATTAAGTGAATACATTTTTTATGAACGAAATTTAACATGGAGGACAATATCTTGAAAAGAGAAATAAAAGCATATGATAAAAATTTTATTTTAGTAGCAATCGGACAGATTATTTCCACATTCGGTGCTTCTCTTCTTCGTTTTGCTTTATCACTGTATATTTTGGATATAACAGGTCGAGCAGATATTTTTGCTACTGTATATGCAATTTCTAATATTCCACGTATAAGTATGCCATTAGGTGGAGCTATAGCAGATAGGTTTAATAAACGAAACTTAATGGTCATTTATGATTTTTGCAGTAGTTTTATAATACTTGTCTTATTTTTACTTATATCAGCAGATAAATCTTCTGTCTTTATAATTAGTGTAATTATGATCATATTATCAATAATTAGTACAATGTATACTCCTACAGTAACTTCCAGCATTCCTTTGCTTGTTGCTAAAAGTAAAATTGAGAGTGCGAATGGTATCGTAACAGGTATACAAGCAACATCTGATATTATAGCGCCCATTATAGGAGGTGTTCTATTTAAGTTTATTGGAGTGGATGTCCTCATTATTTTAAGTTGTATTGCATTTTTCTTATCTGCTGTAATGGAAATTTTTATTAAAATACCTTTCACAAGACGCAGACAAGACAAAAATATTGTAAATACCATTATCAAAGATATGAAAGTCGGTTTTAAATATGTTGTTAAAGAGCCATTTATATTAAAAGCAATGATTTTGGCAGGAGTATTAAACTTTATCCTATCTCCTTTTTTATCTGTTGGAGTCCCAATCATTTTGCGTGAAGTAATGCAAAGTTCAGAAACAATGTATGGTATTGGTTTGGGGCTTGTTAGTTTCTCCACAATTTTAGGTGCATTAACAATAGGTGCATTTACGAAAATCTTTAGAATGAATACGTTGTACCGCTGGTTAATTGCTATTGCATTATTGTTCATTCCTATAGCGATAGCTGTTATGCCAGATGTATTAAAACTTGGATATTACCCTGGGTTTATTGTTTTCATGGTAGGAATGATTCCGGCTTCTGCTATTTTGATGGTGCTTGATATTTTCGTTATCAGTAACGTGCAAAAGAAAACTAATAATGAGAACCTAGGAAAAGTTATGGCTATTATTATGGCAGTATCGCAATGTGTTGCGCCACTTGGACAGGTTATCTATGGTGTTGTGTTTGAAACTTTCCGCATAAGTATTTATCAACCTATATTAGTAATAAGTATAATATTATTTGTTGTTGCTGCCATTACACAACACAATTTAAAAAATGAAGATGATGTTTACATTAAAGAATTTGTCAAACTGGAAAACTAGAAATTATAACGGAAATCATTTATTTAAAATTCATTCAAGGAGGCTGAAATATGTTTTACAATGCAAGAAATTGCAATATCAAAATAGACGATACAGATATGGATTATATATCTTTTGGAAATGGAAGCAAAAGTCTTGTTATCATTCCCGGATTGGGTGATGCATTAAAGACAGTGAAAGGTACAGCGGTTACATTTGCACTAATGTACAAATTATTTGCTAAAGACTACAAAGTATATGTGTTTAGCCGTAAAAATAAACTTAAACAAGACTGCTCCACAAGAGATATGGCTAATGACTTGGCAAGTGTCATGAATCAACTGAATATAACAAAAGCATTTGTTATGGGAGTTTCTCAAGGTGGTATGATAGCACAATATCTTGCAATAGATTATCCTGAATTGGTAGAAAAACTTGTTCTTGCTGTAACTTTGTGTCAGCCAAATGAAACATCAAAAAGTGTAATTTTTAATTGGTTATCACTTGCAAAAGAAAAAGACTTTAAACAAATATTTATTGATACAGCAGAAAAAACCTATACAGAGAGGAAATTAAAAACATATCGTCCGCTATATCCAATCCTTAGTAAACTTACCAAACCTAAAAATCTTGATAGATTTATTATACAGGCAACTGCTTGTCTTACCCATAATGCTTTAGATGAAATTTCAAAAATTCAATGTCCCACATTTGTTATAGGTGGTGATAATGACAAAATTGTGGGAAGTTCCTCTTCTTGTGAACTTGCAAATCATATAGCCCAAAGCAAGTTAAAAATTTATAATGGACTGGGGCATAGTACATACGAAGAAGCAAAAGATTTTAATAGTCAGGTTTTAAATTTTT
>OFEZ01000797.1_pt1 | contig 20159 bp, 16 predicted proteins | sample 1521241 | NCBI WGS metagenome assembly OFEZ01 (sample SAMEA3504099, study PRJEB24116) | mouse gut metagenome | biome: mouse gut; feature: mouse-associated habitat; material: faeces | place: Denmark | collected 2011
ATCTGTGATAATGAAGCATTTCGGAATCACAGCCCCAATGCAGAGTCATCATAAGTATAACGAACACTCGCAGCTTGATCCTGTGATGCGGAGAATAGAGGAAGGGCAGACCATAGCGCTTGTGTCAGACGCCGGAACACCCGGGATATCGGATCCAGGCTTCATGTTGTCGCGGGAATGCCGGCGCAGGAATCTCAAGGTAGTTACGTTGCCGGGGGCGACTGCTTTCGTTCCGGCACTTGTAAGCTCAGGCTTGCCATGCGATACATTTGTCTTTGATGGCTTTTTGCCGCAGAAGAAGGGCAGGAACACCCGTATCGCCGAACTTGCATCCGATCCCCGTACATTCATAGTATATGAGTCGCCTGTGAGATTGGTAAAGACTCTGACACAGTTGGCTGAAGCCTGTGGCGGCGACAGGGAAGCTGCCGTTGCGCGCGAGATCTCGAAACTGCATGAGACAGTACACCGCGGAACGCTTTCTGATTTAATTCAGTATTTTTCAGTGAACGCTCCGAGGGGGGAGATTGTTATAGTTGTCGGAGGCAGTCAGCAGGATCGGACACCACGTGTCCACCGCAACAAGTACGCGGAGTCCGCAGATTGATGCCCGAAACAACGTAATATCACAAATTCAACTATTTATTAATATTAAAAGTCGATTCATTATGAAACTTACGCACCGTATCATACCTGTGGCAATGTCTATGCTCGTAGCTGCCGGCACAATGGTCTCATGTTCTAATAAAGATAAGGAGAGACTGGCACAGGAAGAAGCAATAAATGCAGCCACACGTGAGGAACTCGCTCAGGCTGTGAATCAGCGTGACGAGTTGTTGCAGCTTGTCAACGAAATAAATGGCGACATGGCGCAGGTTAAGGAGATAGAGGGTGTACTTTCATCCTCAGTATATATGGAAGGCGACATGCCTACACAGCGCGATCAATTGCGTGCCGATCTTGCTTCGCTTCAGAAAACACTGAAAGACCGTCGCGAACGCCTTGCCGAACTTGAGGCAAAACTGAAAAAGAGTAATCTGGATAATAATAATCTTACGGCCACTATAAACAGCCTGCGTCAGCAGATAGACTCGCAGACTGAGGAGATAAACACCCTTACTGCAAATCTTAACTCAGCCCGCGCTGAAATAGGCAAACTGTCCACGACTGTGGATTCATTGTCGACCACAGTCACAAACGTGACCGGAGAACTGACTCAGGCCGAGGAACGAAGCCAGCAGCTTGATGCTGAACTCAACGCATGCTATTATGTGTTTGCAAGCAAAAAGGAACTGAAGGAGCACAAGATTATCGAGACAGGATTCCTCCGCAAGACTAAAATCCTGAAAGGCGATTTTGACCAGAACTTCTTCACCACGGCCGACAAGCGAAATCTCTCCAGACTTCCATTGCATGCCAAGAAAGCCAAGATACTGACCAACCAGCCCGCCGGATCATATAGCCTTGAGAAAGTGGACGATCAGATGGTTCTTGTGATAACTAACCCCGATTCATTCTGGAGTTTATCCAACTATCTTGTGATTGAAATTGACAAATAAATTTCAAGTAAATAATAGCAGAAGACCGGAGTCTTGTAATAGGCTTCGGTCTTTTTATGGGTAAAAATCCTGTGCCTGAAGCAAACTTAATTCGGATATTTTGTGTTGAATGCTTAAAAATGCATATATTTGCGTCTATAAGTGATTGTCATAATTCAACAGCCCTTATGTCTATACCACGTTTCATATATTCCACATACAGATTTTATCTTGACGGATTCCGCAGCATGACTGTCGGTCGTAAGCTGTGGCTTATTATCCTGATAAAGCTTGTGGTGATATTCGCTGTAATAAGGCTTTTTTTCTTTACTCCGGCGCTGAGTGGTACAGATGAACAAAAAGCTCGCGCCGTTGGCGAGGCTTTGGTCGGTAGACAGAATATTCAATTTAACCCCTTTAACCCCCTGCTTCATTACAATGAATGATTTGATGAGTGTAGTAGACTGGTCGCGGGCGCAGTTCGCCCTGACGGCCATGTATCATTGGCTCTTTGTGCCACTTACTATAGGTCTCTCCCTTATAGTGGCGGTGATGGAGACCATTTATGTGCGCACCGGTGACGAACGCTGGAAAGGACTTACAAAGTTCTGGATGACATTGTTCGGCATCAATTTCGCCTGTGGTGTGGCCACCGGTATTATTCTTGAGTTTGAGTTCGGCACTAACTGGTCGAACTATTCATGGTTCGTTGGCGACATATTCGGCGCACCTCTTGCTATCGAAGGAATCCTTGCATTCTTCATGGAGTCTACATTCATTGCTGTGATGTTCTTCGGTTGGAAAAAATTCAGCCGCGGATTCCACCTTGCTGCCACCTGGCTTACTGCTGCCGGAGTCTGCTTGTCCGCACTATGGATTCTTATTGCCAACGCCTGGATGCAATATCCGGTAGGCATGGAGTTTGATCCTGCACAGATGCGAAATGTCATGAGCAACTTCTGGGATGTGGTGCTTTCGCCTGTGGCAATCAACAAATTCTTCCATGCCGTTACGAGCGGTTGGGTGCTTGCCGGAGTTTTCGTAGTGGGTGTATCTTCCTGGATGCTGTGGCGCAAGACCAATGTTGAGGGCGCTCGCCGTTCGATCAAGATTGGTGCTTGGGTCGGACTGGCAGGCATTCTGCTTACTCTTTGGACCGGACACGGTTCGGCCAAGCGGGTGGCTGAAGTACAGCCGATGAAGCTTGCTGCTATGGAAGGTCTGTATAAGGGATCTGCCGGACAGGATCTTGTGGCTATAGGTATACTGAATCCGAACAAGACTCCGGGCGACGGAAAAGATGCACTGCTCATGAGCCTGGATATACCCTATGGCTTGTCGTTACTCATTGATGGCAACACAACCTCTTTTGTCCCCGGTATAGACGATCTTATCAAAGGTATATCTGTAAATGAGGCTGGTGATACAATATCTACAGTCAGCTATGCAGAGCGTATAGCGATAGGTAAGCAGGCACATGCGGCTATTGCCGATTACACTTCCGCTCGCCAGGCAGGCGATAGTGCCGCAATGGCTGCCGCGGCCGACCGTTTGAAAGATTCATATCCTTATTTCGGCTATGGCTATCTTTCTACTCCTGAAGATGCCGTGCCTCCTGTAGCGCTTACATTCTATTCTTTTCATATCATGGTGGCGCTTGGCGGATACCTTCTGCTGTTTTTCATAGTTATTCTGCTGGTATCGTACCGAAAGACCGTTTTCCTCGAGAAGCCGTGGCTGCACTGGGTGGCTATACTTAGCATTCCGCTTGTATGGATATGCTCTCAGGCAGGTTGGATTGTGGCTGAGGTAGGACGTCAGCCCTGGACGATACAAGATATCCTTCCGGTCAATGCGGCCGTAAGCAATGTTCAGAGTTCGTCGGTAGAGTTCACATTCTGGATGTTTGCAGTGTTGTTCACAGTACTGCTTGTAGCTGAAATATCAATCATGATGCGGCAGATTGCACGCACACGTGACTACGACATCGAGAAAGCTCAATAGTAATAACATAAAAGAAGATATAGAAAATGGAATTATCAATGCTTCAGAACTATTGGTGGCTTATCATATCCATCCTTGGGGCACTTCTCGTGTTCATGCTCATGGTTCAAGGCGGCCAGTCGCTGCTCTATAGCACAAGCAATATCACAGCACGTCAGTTGATGGTGAATTCGCTCGGAAGAAAGTGGGAGCTTACATTCACTATCCTTGTAGTTTTCGGCGGAGCTTTCTTCGCAGCTTTCCCTCTGTTTTATGCAACCAGTTTCGGTGGTGCATATTGGTTGTGGATGCTGATTCTCATAAGTTTCGTGCTTCAGGCTGTAAGTTATGAGTTCCGCAGGAAGAAAGGTAATATCTACGGTACAATCACGTATGATGTATTCCTTATGTTCAACGGACTTGTGGGATGCGTGTTGCTTGGTGTGGCTGTCGGCACATTTTTCTTTCCGTGCGATTTCACTATAGCAAAAGTCAATCTGCTTGATGCGGCATCTCCGTCAATAGTAAGTTGGCCGGCACATGGTCTGGATGCTATCACAGACTGGCGTTGTCTGCTATTGGGATTTACAGTCTTTTTCCTTGCACGCACACAGGCTTCGCTGTATTTCGTCAATAACATTGAGGATGCGCGAGCCGAGGGAGTTACTTCCCGTACGCAGGTTTTGATCAATGGCGCTGCATTTGCCATACTGTTTATCTGTTTCGTGGTCGTGTTACTGATCTCCGACGGCACTCGGGTCGATCCGCAGTCAGGCATGATGGTGCGTGAGCCATATTTCTATCTTAACCAGATGCTTGCCCACTGGTGGTGGATAGCAGCGTTTCTTATCGGTGTTGTCATGGTACTATATGCGATTATCCGCACGTCCTACAGTTCTTATTACCGGTGTGGTATATGGTGGAGCGGCATAGGTACGGTGATTGTGGTGATGGTGCTGTTCTGTCTTGCCGGCTACTATGGCGCTGCATATCTTCCTTCCACAGATCTACAGTCGTCACTTACCATTTCAAACAGCAGTAGTTCTCATTTCACGCTCACTGTTATGAGCTACGTATCTGTGCTTGTACCCTTCGTTGTGGCATATATAGCTTATGTATGGTATAAGATGGATGCTGCTCCGCTCACAGAGGATGAACTGAAAACTGAGTCGCATACATATTGATCCAACAGTATATTTCTTTAACAAGAGCTTATATAACCGGAGAGCGCCACAGGCATATTGTGGCGCTCTCCGATATTTTTATGAGTTAATTGAATTTTGAAAGAATAAGCCGGTTTGCTATATCGACCTGTGATGTTTCTATTCTGGATAAATATATCTCTGTGGTACGTTCCGACGAATGTCCCAGTCCGGCGCTGATCACGGCTATAGGTATACCAAGATGACGGGCGGCGGAAGCCCAACTGTGGCGGGCTACGTATGATGTAAGCTGGATGTGTCGTCCGCAGCGGACCGACAACATTGTGGATATGTCCCGCAACGCACGGTTGTATGTGTTTATCGCTGTCTTGTATTCGCGGTATGCATCATTCGTGTTTAGTTGATTTGTGGGGCTTAGCCACGGAAGAATGTAAGTATCGTTCTTTCCCGGTCCATATTTATCAAGCAGAGCACGCAGGCAGGGTTCTACCGACATATGGATTCTTTTAGATGTCTTATGGCGTACGTATGAGATCTCGCTCAGATGGTCTCTCCATCTGAGTTGTGCGAGATCAATGAAAGCCATGCCGCGCGTATAGAAGCTCATCATGAATGTATCCCGTGCCAGATTCATGCCGGCCGATTCAATATTCATGTTGTTAAGCTCTATGAGTATACTTTCCGGTATGGCACGTCGGCGCGTACTGTCTGCACCGGTGTATATATGATCAAAGAGGTCTGCCGCCGGGTGTATTCCATATTTTGAGAGAGACTTTGTGATCAATACTTTAAGTATCCTCATATGGAAGGATATTGAGTTCCTGCACAGATGTCTTTCTGTGGTAAGGTATGAAGCGTAGCGTAGTAGCAGGGTGTTGTCGATCCGGGTTGGAATAATATCCGAACCAAGCCACTTGCCAAAACTTTTGGTGACGGTAGTGTAATTCTTCGCCGTGGATATTCTGCCGGTGATGATAAGAGTGTCGATTTCGAGCCGGGCGTACTCGATGATTCCAGATGTTTGGTGAGATGTGATATTTGACGATTTTACCATAAATAGGGATTTTGAGATTCCGTAAATCCCCCTTCAGGTTCTATCGCAGTCTTTTCCACTTTCCCCAGAAATATATGAGTCCCATTATATGCCGCCGGCCAAGTTTGGAGAATACAGATCTACCGGCTCTCATCCAGTCATGGATTATTGTTATCTCAGGATTATAGACTACCTTATAGCCATGCATACGTATCCGTTGGCAGAAATCTGCATCTTCCGGACCGTAGAAAATTTTCTCGTCAAGCAACATGTCGGGCCTTTTCGTGAGATCGCTGCGGAATATCTGGCATGCGCCTATCACATAGTATGGCTCTATCGCACAGTCTGGAATCTCACCGGCCGGTACAATGTCAGAATTGCCGCCGGTCAGTGATTTCAATTTTTCGGTGATACCGGGGTAGGGACGGAAACTCCTTTGCGTGAGACCTTCGGGTGATGTGAGTCGTGGTGCGCAGAGTCCAATCTCCGGATGTGAGTCCATATATGCCACAAGATCACGCACGGCATCTACGGATGGTATTGTGTCATTGTCAAGCAGCATTATGTAGCGTCCACGTGCTTTACGTATGCCTATATTGCGTCCGGCAGCTACTCCTCGATTTGTTTTCTGATAGAAATACCTGATGTAGTCGTGCCGAAGGAATTCCTCGCGGCTACCGTCAGTAGACCCGTTGTCCACTACGATTATTTCCACATCGCCATCGCGCCGGAGTACTTCCTGCAATGGATCAAGGCAACGACGTGTAAGAGCCATTGCATCGAATGTCAGTATTACTATAGATAATTTCATCCGAATAGTTTTGTCTTTAGCGCCCTAAGTGAGTGAGCGAACTCATTCCATGAGCTATATCTGCGCATTTGTTTTATGATGAACCTTGGCGACAGGAAATATTTCATATTATTGCTGCGCAGAAGACGCTCCATCTGCCGTGAACTGAGCGACGGGAGATTAAGAATCGACTGGCGCTGTACGTCTGTAGGACGGTATTCGCCCCCTTCGATCCATCCGTTTTTCAGACAGAGATCATAATATTCAGTGCCAGGGAAGGGGGACACGATGTTGAACATCACTTGATCCACATCCAGTTTTTTTGCCTCATGCAGTGTCTGCTTCACTGTTGCTGTCGTTTCAAGAGGACTGCATCCGATCAGAATATTCAACTTGACGGGTACGCCGTATTTCTTCAGTAAGTTTACCGCCCTGAAGATGTCCTCGCGGGTTATGCCTTTATGTACATATTTGAGTATGTCGTCATTGAAAGACTCTACACCTATGTCTACATACCGGCATCCCGACTCGCCAAGCATCCTGGCTATCGGTTCGGTAATTGCATCGGCTCTTGCCTGGCATCCCCATACTATGTTGTAGCGCCGCATTATGCCGCATATTCCTTCTGTGCGCTTCTCATCCCATATGAAATTATCATCCATGAATCCGATAGCGCGTACTCCCTGATTGTGCAGCATAGACACTTCTTTCTCAACACTGCCTATGCTCCTGAAACCGATACGTGGCTTTCTTCCCGGAGCACCGGAGCGCCTGTGTTCTATCTCTCTGGCGAATGTCATGGATGACGGCACACAATATATGCACCGGTAGGGACAATTGCGCGATGTGAACATTGTAGCGTAAGGTGTGGTTTTGAGTTTGGGGTTGTGAAACTCATGGTCGGCTACAAGGTCTCTGGCGGCGAAAGGCAGGGCGTCAAGATCCTCGATCAGCGGTCGGGTGGGGTTGTTGATCACTTTCCCTTCGCGCAGGACAGATGTTCCCATTACGTCGGAAGGTCTCATGTCGCCCTTGGTCATTCTGCCGATCAATTCCGCCAGGGTAGCTTCCGGTTCGCCTCTCACTATTATTACATTCTCTGACACGAGGCATCGTGAGGTGAAGTATGTAGGGCCTGGACCGAGAAGTATGACGGGAACACCCGGGCGTGCCTCATCTATATCTGCGATAGCCGGAAGGTCGCTTTCTATCGACAGGTTCACCGTCCATATAAGGTATACATCAGATCGGTCTGTATCCAGAAAAGATCTGAATGCTTCCATCGGCTTCTTTTCGGCAGTGAAGTCACGGTAGCTTACAGTCTCTACTCCGGGAACTTCACGTACAACGGCTGCGGCTGTCAGTTCATATATGTTGGGCATGGGGTATACCACGCGGGTACACCCGGCCGAACGTTCGGCACTCTGCCTGTGGTCTCGGCAGGGAGGTATCAGGAATGTCGCTTTCATTATGGATATAACGACTGCTGTCTCTTAAAAATTGTAATCACAGGCAGTTTTTTCATTCCTCGGTCATTGTATTTATAATACCGTTCAGATATTCTATGGCCTTGGAGGTCGCAATATCAGTTTCGCTATTGAATATTGATTCCCATGTCTCGTTTACTGTAATATCCGGTATTATGCCTATACCAACGAACTCAGTGCCATCTGGCGCTGTGTCGTGTTTGGAGCATATGTTGGCCCATGTATGATTTGGAATCAGTTCGATTACTACACCGTTGCCTGTGCTTCCGCCGGTAGGAGTACCGATTACAATGCCACGTCCGACGCCGCGAAACAGGCTTACAAAATCCTCGGCTGCTGAGAACGTGCCTCTGTCGGTCAGTATAGCAACAGGGCCTGAGTACAGGGGCCCTCCCTGATAAGGCGACATTTTTTCACCTCCGCCTCTATATGGTTCCGCGGTCTTTCCCCATGATTTAAGAGCCGGTACGGTTGTCGGGCTTTCCCATCTTGCAGTCGGTATGGAGTCTGAGCATATTAGCCTGAGAATGAAGTCTCCGTTACCGGAATTGCCACCGCCATTGTTCCTTACATCTATGATCAACGCTTTTGATTCGTAAATGCTGTCGTATAATTCTGAGAATTGACGCTTGAAGTCGCTACCCATGAATGAGTTGATTTTTAGAATAGCGATGTCTTCTGTCGGTTTGCTGAATTTGAATATCCTGCCGCCGAATGTCTGTGTGTTCTTTCCGTAGTGACCTGATACATATTCTACAGTCTTTCCATTGCCAAGTTTAATCCTTACTGTATCATCGGGAAGTCTGTTGAGCAGGCCGAAGCCGTCGTATGCCTTGTGGATTGTCCATTGTGGTGTGGATGAAGCAATATATGGAACTACATTTTTATCAGCATATTCAATTACCGGCTGATTGTCTATAGACTCGATCCTGTCTCCTATGGCGATACCGAGTTTATCGTCGTATATATCTTTAATGTATACACAACTGTCTATCATGATAGTTGTGAAAGGAGCATGTCGAAGATCGTTATGGCCATATACCATCGTATGCCCGTCGTGGGCATTTGCGGCCATTCTTCTGAGCACGTCGGTCCATTCCTGTCTGGTTTTTGCTGCAAGCATTTCCGGCATTGCCGCCACGTATAGGCTGTCCCAATCCACAGTCATACGATCCCGGAACACAAACCATCTGTTCACACCCTCCCAAAGACGTGAGAGACCGAGCAGCTTCAATTGATCCTCTGTCGCGCCGGCAAAAGGATCATGCATTGTAGCGTCGAGGTAGGTTTTTTCAGTCCAGTTTCCGGGGATGCAGATCTCGCCGTCAGTTGACGCTTTCAATAACCACAGCGTGTTATTCTCCGGTGAATATTCATAACCGAAAAATGTCTTGGTCGGTTCAAAAAAAAGGCATGCCCAATTATTATTGGAATATCCATGACCTTTGTCAATATATCCCTTGAATGTGGACATTATATGTTTGAGTGTTTTGGGTTTTACACTATGGACTGTAATCCTTTCTCCTTTGGTCCATCCGTTGCCTGAGCCGCGCTGCATACGGAAGCCGTTGGCTTTCGAACGGTCGCTTCCGGTGTAGTGAACGCTGTCTGTGGTCACTCCGTCGGTCTGGCGTATCTTACTGAAAACAGCTTCAATATCGTCTGCTGCTATAGATCTTATCGGGGCGAGGAACAAGATTGATATTATCAGTATTGCAATGCGTTTCATTTCGGCGATTTAGAACTTGTTTAATAAAAATGGAGGGAGCAGTATTGGTTTCTGCTCCCTCCATGCAAGCTGTTTGTGAAGGTTTATACAAATGCACCTACCCGTTTAGGGTAATATGCATTATGCGTTGTGCTCGTAGCGGAGCGTCATTGTGGGCTGGTCGCATACTTCGGCCGGACCGAAATACTGGATAGGACCGGGATATACATATTCGGTGTTGTTGGCCCAAGATTCGCGTTTGGATGCGAATTTCTGGAAAGGCGCACCATCGAGACGCACGAGAGCTTTCTGTATAACAGGCTTCATTGCACCGTGGCGGCGTTCCATGTTCATCATCATAGTGATAGGTATACCACCTGCGATCCACTGTACGGAGGGCTTTGTCAGACCGCGTACGCTCGACATATATCCTGTGACGCCGGCGTTGATCAGACATGCAGCGTTGAAGCCGAGTGCATAGCAGTAGTCTGCGTCGAAGTTAGAGGGATCTGCGCAACGGCCTTCATAGCCGAAGAAGTGGTGCAGGGGAGAGAACTTACCGTTGTAAGTTCCTTCTTTTGCCATTTCTTTCAGGCGTTTGCCTACCATTTCACTGAGCAGTTTTTCGGTCTCGATGAGTGATACCTGTACGTTGCCGTGGGGGTCGCGGTCGAGGCTCAACTGGCGGGCTACTCCGTGGGGCAGCGATTCATATACCTTGGCATTGTCGGCGCTGAGGTTGTCGATGATCCACTGGCGCTGGTTGGCAGTCTCTACAGCGGCGAATTCGTCGGCCTTTGCGGCAAGGAGGTCGTTGAGTTCGGCTATGAGCTTCTTCATTGCGGGGATGAACTCGATCAGGCCTTCGGGAATGAGCACAGTGCCGAAGTTATTGCCTGCGGCAGCACGGCGGGCTACGATGTCGGCTACGTAGTTCACTACATCCTGCAGTGTCATGTCCTTAGCTTCAACTTCCTCGGAGATGATACATACATTAGGCTGGGTCTGGAGCGCGCACTCGAGTGCGATGTGAGATGCGGAACGTCCCATCAGCTTGATGAAGTGCCAGTATTTTTTAGCAGAGTTGCAGTCGCGCTGGATGTTGCCGATCACTTCTGAATATACTTTGGTAGCAGTATCGAAACCGAATGAAGTTTCGATTACTTCATTCTTGAGGTCTCCGTCGATAGTTTTCGGACAACCGATCACCTGTACGGGAGCGCCTATAGCCTTGTAATATTCAGCGAGGATAGCGGCATTAGTGTTGGAATCATCGCCGCCGATGATCACGAGCGCGCTGATGTTAAGCTCTTTCAGGATCTCAAGACCCTTGTCGAACTGTTCCTTGGTCTCCAGTTTTGTACGGCCGGAGCCAATGATGTCGAAACCGCCGGTGTTGCGGTATTCATCTATGATCTGTGATGTAAGTTCCACATACTTGTGATCCACCAGACCGCCGGGGCCCATGATGAAGCCATAGAGGCGACTGTCGCGGTGGATTTTCTTGATGCCGTCGAAAAGACCGCTTATCACATTATGTCCGCCGGGAGCCTGGCCTCCGGACAGAATCACGCCTACATTTACAGGCTTGCCTGCACTTGGTGTAGATTTTTTCTCAAACTTGATTTCGGGAAGGCCATAAGTGTTAGGAAACAATTCACGGATGGCTTCCTGGTCTGCAACTGAGTCGGTGGGGTTGCCTTCAACAACCTGTACCGCACCTGTCAGCACGATGGGCAGCTTGGGCTGGTAAGCTGCGCGAGCTTTCTGCAATGCGCTTTTTTTCATTGTTCTATAAAGCTGTTATTGTATAAGTAATGATTATTCGGTCTATTATTGAATATTTCTGCAAATTTCGCAAAAAAATGCGAAATATCACCCATAACGTGCGTCTCTTTTAATAAAAAATTCCTTAAAAGATTGGAATTGCGACTATTCACTATTTGTACAGATGTCTGTATGCCTGATAGTTCGGCATAGTACGTCTTAGCCACGCGAGCACAGTGTCGTAGTATGCGTGGCGAATTCCAGGGGCAGAAAGTGCGAGATCATGCATGCCGCCGGGGACGATTGCTTCGGTGACGTTTGTCCCCAATGTGCGGCCGATACGGCTTATATGTTCAACGTCAAGCACCACATCAGCGCTGTCGCAAGCTTCTGTCCATTGCTTTGGGTGCAGGCTATGATCTGAGTGTGCCAACAGCATCGGGACTTCGACCGGAGCGATTCTATTCCGTAGATCGGCCTGGGCTTTATCAATGGCTCTTATCCACGATGCTTCTACCGGTTGCGATTTGAATAGCTTCCAGTCTGTATTGTATTCCCATTCGCCGTGATGGTTTTTCAGAAGGCTTTCGGCGTATGAGGTATTGTCGCCTTGCGGAATCTCAAGTCCTGGGAATAATTTCCCGATGCCATCCATTGCAGGAATGAGTAGATTACGGTTTAGTGAACTCTGATTCCATTCATAGAACGGGCTGTTTAGAATTAGAGTCTTTACTATTGTATCCGGATGCTCGGCCATATATAGCGTTGTGGTCAGGCCACCGGTCGAATGTCCCATAAGGGCTACCTCATCTACTCCATCTTCCTTTATTATAGCGATGGCGGAATCTATATCGGCGAAATATTCCCTTATGTCCCGCACCTGAAATTTTTTATTTTCAGGTAATATGGATCTGCCATATTTTCTTAGATCTACAGCATAGAAGTTCCAGCATGAATCCGCCATCGTACGGGCGAGTTCTTCCTGAAAAAAGTAGTCATTATATCCGTGTACATATAGTATGGCCCTGTGTTTTCCATCATTGCAATCGGTTTTTAATCTTATTACAGACGAGCATACCGGTCCGGCGTAGTCCGTGCCTTGATCTACGGTGGTGTATTCAAATCCAGGACCGAGAATATCTTCATGCCATTCTCTTGCAAACATGCATGAAGCGGTAGCAGCCGTCATGGCCACACATAAAGCTTTGCGGATAAAGTTCATGACAACAAAGTTAAGACAAAAAATTAAATAATTTAATTAAAATCGGTGTTGTAAATAAGCGAGGTTTGATGTACCTTTGTGAGTTGTTAACGTGGCAATTTCCTATATTGTTTTTATTGGTATTGCATTATGTTGATATTCAAATAGATATACAATATGCTGAAAAAGTTTTTCACTGTGATGCTTGGTTCGATGGCTGCTATATGGCTTTCGGCAATTATTGCATTAGTGCTTTTGGGAGTCTTTGTCGGCTCAATCTTTTCGGGAATCGTAGCAGGCCGCGGCGATTCAACCGCTATACTTGATAAGTCGGTCCTTGTCATTGATCTGAAAGGTACTATTGCGGAGCGCGAGGCAGCCGGTTCGTTGCAGTCCGAGCTGATCGGAGATGAAGGCATCACAGGCACTCTTTGCGAGTATATCGCAGCTATTGACAAGGCTGCTGGTGACGACCGCATAAAGGGAATGCTGATCCTTGGCAATGGATCTTCGTTAGGAACTGCCTCCCGGCAAGAACTTATAGAAGCGATTGAACGATTCCGTTCCAAAAAATTTGTCATTGCATATGCTGATTCATATTCCCAGGGAGACTACTATGTGGCATGTGCCGCACAGGAAGTATTCCTTAATCCCGTCGGTTCGGTAGGATTGCATGGTATATCAGCCCAGATTCCTTTCTTCACCGGACTTATGGAGAAAGTTGGCGTTAAAATGCAGATAATCAAGGTCGGTAAATTCAAGAGCGCAGTTGAACCATTTGTACTGAAAAGTGCCAGTGAGCCGAGTATATTGCAGACAAAGACCTATATAGACGGTATCTGGAATGAAGTAGCCGGATATATTGCCGATCGACGTGGCACGTCTCCCGACACAGTGACCGTTTGGGCAGGAGAGATTGCCTCAGTCTTTTCGGCAGAGAGACTTGTAGAAGACAGCATCGTCGACAGGCTCGCGTACCGTAGAGAGGTAGATGATATTCTGCGCAAACGCACCGGACTCGATAAGGATGATGAACTGAGACTTGTCTATCCTGCCGACTATCTGACGTCAGGTATGCCAATATCGGATTCTGCAACAAATCCCGATAAATTCATAGCCGTCTACTATGCTACAGGAGACATTGTGGATTCCGGTCGCGAAGGTATATCAGGAGCTGTTGTTGCGCCAGATATTATCTGTTTGGCTGATGATGAAAAGGTTGCAGGTCTGATTCTGCGAGTAAATAGCGGAGGTGGAAGTGCCTTTGCTTCGGAACAGATCTGGGATGCCATAGAGTATTTCAAATCTAAGGGAAAACCCGTATATGCATCCATGAGCGATGTGGCTGCTTCCGGAGGTTATTATATAAGCTGCGGTGCTGACCGCATATTTGCCGATCCGACCACTTTGACCGGTTCGATAGGTATTTTTGGCATGATTCCTGATTTTCAGGGTCTGGTGACAGGTAAACTCGGTATCAACTTCACTACTGTAGAGTCGAATCATAATGCTGGTTTTATTGATGTAATGCGGCCCATGCCGGCTGACCAGATTGACGCTATGCAGAAAATGGTGGAGCGTGGATATGAGACTTTTGTCAGCCGCGTGGCCAAAGGACGTGGCATGGAGGTGGATTCGGTGAAGCGTATTGCCGAAGGTCGTGTATGGTATGGACGTGATGCATTGCGCATTGGTCTGGTCGATACATTGGCATCGCTCAATGCTGCGCGCAAGGAGATGGCTGCCGAACTGCATCTTTCTGATGGCGATTTTGTAAACTATCCGTCAGTGGAATATCCGATGCTGATACGCATGATACGTATGCTCGACAGTCAGGAGGAGATTTATTCCATTTTTGAGTCAGCCGGTATTTCCGCTGATCTGCAGCGATTGCCGGTCGTACGTCGCCTGTGCGAGATATTGTCGCAGGTTGCCGGTGGTGCGCATTTACAGGCGAGAATAGAAGATATTACAGTCTATTGATCTGAATTGCCATGTCTGCGAAGAAGAAAACCTTGTTACAGAAAGCAGTGCTTTTGCCGCTGTCGAAGCTTTATGGCTTTGTCACAGCGGTACGCAACCGGCTTTTCGACTGGAATATTCTGAAATCGCAGGAGTTTGATGTACCGGTTATCGTCGTTGGTAATATCGCTGTGGGGGGTACAGGCAAGACGCCGCATACCGAATTCATCGTGGATTCATTGCGACATAGCTACCATATTGGAGTGCTTTCGCGTGGATATAAACGGTCGACAAAAGGTTTTGTCGTGGCCGACAGCAATTCTACGCCTAAGGATATTGGCGATGAACCATACCAGATCTATAGCAAATTCAGCAAAGATGTGACTGTTGCTGTATGTGAGGACCGCTGCAGAGGAATACGTGAGATGCTGCGTATTGATCCTTCGATAAATCTGATCATACTTGACGATGCTTTCCAGCACAGATATGTGAAGCCTAAAGTGTCGTTGGTGATAACAGAGTATTCCAGGCCGATATTTGATGATAAGATGTTGCCATACGGGCGGCTGCGCGAGTCTGTCAAAGGCTTGGATCGTGCCGATATTGTGGTGGTAAGCAAGTGTCCTGCCGGATTGCAACCTATAGAGTATTCACTTTTTGCCAAGAAGCTGGACCTGTATCCGTATCAGCAGTTGTTTTTCTCCAAGTTTGCATATGGTATGCTGCGCCCGCTGTTTCCGGCGGAGGCGATACAGCCGCCGAATCTTTCATGGCTGACACGCGACGATGTAATACTTGCCGTGTCGGGAATTGGCAACCCGCGTCCGTTCGTGCGCTTCCTTAAAAGTTTTGATTCGCGAGTGAAGGTCAATCTGTTTCCTGATCATCATAATTATACGCGGAAAGATGTGGAACTTATTGTCAACCGCTTCAATACGATGAAAGGACGTACGCGTATTCTCGTGACAACGGAGAAGGATGCAGTCAGGCTTATGAATAGTCCATACTTTCCTCGCGAACTAAAAAAATATGCATTCTATCTGCCTATACATGTCGAGATAGACCGCGGAGAGTCAGATCGGTTTATCGAAGCCCTTACCAAGGGTATCCGGCGCAGGTAAGGATATTGAACAAAGATAAGAATCTGCGCATTATAAATTATACTGTCGGTGCGATCTATAGATGGACACGCTCGCAGTCTCACAATAAGTAACGGAAAATCAAACTATCTTCTTTAATCTATAAAATTTAAGATTATGCTGGAAAAAATCAACCAGACAGCCGAATATATACGCTCGCGCGTTGACGGCCAGATGCCAACAACTGCAATCATTCTTGGAACAGGTCTTGGCGCTCTTGTAGACCATATCGACGACAAGCAGTATATCCCATATACAGATATACCTAATTTCCCGGTCTCTACAGTAGAGGGACATTCCGGCAATCTCATTTTCGGCCGTCTTGGCGACCGTCGTGTCATTGCAATGCAAGGCCGTTTCCACTATTATGAGGGTTACGATATGAAGCAGGTGACTTTCCCTGTACGTGTTTTCAAAGCGCTCGGAGTGGATACGCTCTTTGTTTCAAATGCTGCAGGTGGCATGAATCCTGAATTCCGTGTCGGTGAGATCATGATTATCACAGACCACATAAATCTGTTCCCGGAGAATCCGCTCCGCGGCAAGAATTATTCGGAACTTGGTCCGCGATTCCCGGCAATGACAGAGGCTTACGACAAGAATCTCATACGCCTTGCGGACTCTATCGCTGCAGAACTCGACATACGTGTAAAGCATGGTGTATACGTCGGAACACCCGGTCCTACATTCGAGACCCCGGCGGAATATGAGTACTTCCGTATAATAGGAGGCGATGCGGTCGGTATGTCGACAGTACCTGAAGTGATTGTAGCGAATCATGCCGGGATAAAGGTGTTTGGAGTTTCTGTAATCACAGACCTCGGTGGTAAAGACATTACAGAAGTTCCCACGCATGAGGAGGTACAGAAGGCTGCTATGGCCGCACAGCCTAAGATGATGGAGATAATGCGTAAGCTCGTCAACCGGTTCTGATATGGAGTCTAAGCAGACTGAAATTTCAAGCATTGGTGAATTTGGTCTTATCGACCGTATCACCGATGGTATAGCGCACGTCAGCGCCTCCACCCGCAAGGGTGTGGGCGACGACGCGGCCGTACTCGACTACGGAGATAAAGATGTGCTGGTAACTACGGATATGCTTCTCGAAGGAGTGCATTTCGATCTCACATACGTGCCTTTGAAGCATCTCGGCTATAAGGCGGCTGTAGTGAATTTCAGCGACATCTATGCCATGAACGGACGTCCGAGACAAATAACTGTATCTTTAGGTATATCCCGCAGATTCACGGTCGAACATATTGAGGCGCTTTACAGCGGCATACGCCTGGCTTGTGAGATCTATGGCGTTGACATCGTTGGAGGTGACACGTGCGCGTCAAGACAGGGGCTTGTCATTTCCGTTACATGCCTTGGTGATGTACAGAAAGATAAGGCCGTGATGCGTAGTGGAGCAAAGCCTACAGACCTGATCTGTGTGAGCGGAGACCTTGGCGCGGCATATATGGGTTTGCAATTGCTCGAACGTGAAAAGGTTGCATCAGCAGGTCAAAAAGATTTCGAGCCACAATTCAATGGCAAGGAATACCTGATCGAACGCCAGTTGAAACCCGAAGCAAGAAAAGATATCGTTGATATGCTTGAGAAGGAGGGCATAGTCCCCACATCAATGATCGATGTGAGCGACGGACTTTCGTCGGAGATAATGCATATCTGCAAGAACAGTTCCACCGGTTGCCGTATATATGAAGACCGTATTCCTATCGACTATCAGACTGCTGTCATGGCCGAGGAGCTTGGCATGAACCTTGTCACAGCCGCGCTCAATGGAGGCGAGGACTATGAACTGTTGTTTACTGTTCCGTTGGCTATGCACGACAAAGTATCTAAACTGACTGGAATCAAGGAGATCGGCTATATAACCGAAGAAAATCTTGGCTGTGCGCTCATCACGCGCGATGGCTCGGAATTGCCTCTCCGTGCTCAAGGTTGGAACATGACACAAGCTCAGTAATGGAATTTAAGATTTCTTCTGGATTCAAGCCCACAGGCGATCAGCCTCAGGCTATAGAACAGCTTGCAAAGGGTGTCTGCGACGGGCTTCCGGCTCAGACGTTGCTTGGTGTCACCGGTTCGGGCAAGACTTTCACTATGGCGAATGTTATAGAGAAAGTGCAACGCCCGACTTTGATACTTAGTCACAACAAGACACTGGCTGCACAATTGTATAGCGAGTTCAAGCAGTTTTTTCCAGAGAATTCTGTCCAGTACTTTGTCAGTTACTACGATTATTATCAGCCGGAAGCGTATATCCCATCCGTTGATAAATATATAGAAAAAGATCTTGCGATCAACGACGAGATAGACCGCTTGCGTCTGGCTGCGACTTCGGCGCTTCTGTCGGGCAGGAGAGATGTGATAGTGGTGTCTTCAGTATCGTGCCTCTACGGTATTGGAAATCCGGAAGATTTCCATGAGAGCGCTATTGCACTTAAGGTCGGACAGAAGATCGCAAGGAATGTATTTCTAAGGCAACTTGTTGCGGCACTATATTCGCGCAATGAGACTGAATTGTCGCGTGGTACATTTCGTGTTAAGGGCGATACCGTTGACATAAGGCTTGCCTATGAGGATATAATATTGAGAGTTGTGTTCTGGGGTGATGAGATAGAGTCGATATCTACTTTTCATCCCGACGATAATGTGTCGCTTGGAAAACACGACAGATTCATGCTGTATCCGGCCAATATTTTTGTGACGTCTCCTGCAAGAGTGGCATCAGGCGTTGCTCAGATACAACTCGACCTTGGCAATGAGGTTGCAAACTTCGAGAAAGAGGCGAAGATGCTTGAGGCAAAGCGCCTGCTTGAACGTGTCACATATGATGTCGAGATGATAAAGGAAATAGGTTATTGTTCGGGAATAGAGAACTATAGCCGTTATTTCGATGGACGTAAGCCGGGAACACGGCCGTTCTGCCTCCTTGATTATTTTCCCAAGGATTTCCTTACCATAATAGACGAGAGTCATGTGACAGTACCTCAGATCAGGGCTATGTATGGCGGGGACTTGTCGCGTAAGGCAAATCTTGTTGAATATGGGTTCCGTATGCAGTCGGCATTCGACAACCGTCCTCTAAAATTCGAGGAATTCCGCAGTCTCACTCCGCAGGTGATATATGTGTCGGCGACTCCTGCCGATTATGAATTGCAGGAATCGGAAGGCGTTGTGGTTGAGCAACTGATTCGTCCTACGGGTCTGCTTGATCCGGTGATAGAGGTGCGTCCGTCTCTCCATCAGATTGATGATCTCATGGAGGAGATACGTGTCAGGGTAGAGCGCGACGAAAGAGTTCTTATCACAACACTGACCAAGCGCATGGCTGAGGAGTTGAACGATTATATGTCTAAAATGCAGGTTCGTTCGGCATACATACACAGTGATGTGGAGACTCTCGACCGTATTAAGATTCTCGATGCATTGCGTGCCGGGGAATATGATGTGCTTATAGGTGTGAATCTTCTTAGGGAAGGACTTGATCTTCCGGAAGTTTCGCTTGTCGCTATACTTGATGCTGACAAAGAGGGATTCCTGCGGTCGCATCGTTCGCTGACGCAGACAGTAGGGCGTGCTGCCCGTAATCTCAACGGTATGGTGATAATGTATGCCGACAAGATCACGGACTCCATGCGCATGACCATAGATGATACAAACCGGCGCAGGGAGATACAGCTTGCCTATAATGAAGCCAATGGAATAACACCTGCGGCGATTGTGAAAGAAAGAAATGCTGTAGTCGGACTTGAAAAAGAAGATACAGAGCCATACCGCCAGCGCCCGGGAGGTGCGGCACGTAGGGCCGACCGCCGTCGTTCTTCCGACGCTGGAAAAACAAGGAAAGACATACCTTACTCAGACGAGTATACTACACATACCGATATTGCGGCTGATCCGGTGGTCCAGTATATGAGCGTTCCGCAACTCGAGAATGCTATAAGACGTACCGATGAACAGATGCGTCAGGCCGCCAAGGACATGGAGTTTATCGAGGCAGCACGTCTGCGCGATGAACTGATCCAGTTGGAGGATAGAATCGCGCAAGTAAAAGAACAAGAAAATGAGTAACCCTGCGATACACGATACTATTGATTATCAGAATCTACACCTGTCGGATTGGCTTCCGACATCGGTGAAGGAGATGAAAGCTCTTGGATGGGATTATGTGGATGTAGTGATATTCAGTGGCGACGCGTATGTCGATCATCCCGCATTCGGTGCGGCTGTGATAGGCCGTACGTTGCAGGCTGCAGGCTATCGTGTGGCGATAGTTCCGCAGCCCAATTGGAAGGATGATCTGCGGGATTTCCGTAAATTTGGTGTGCCGAGGCTATTTTTTGGAATATCTCCCGGAGCGATGGATTCGATGGTGA
>OFEZ01000801.1_pt1 | contig 20082 bp, 20 predicted proteins | sample 1521241 | NCBI WGS metagenome assembly OFEZ01 (sample SAMEA3504099, study PRJEB24116) | mouse gut metagenome | biome: mouse gut; feature: mouse-associated habitat; material: faeces | place: Denmark | collected 2011
TGGGATAGGGAACACACACAAAGCAAAGAAACTTACCTGTTGCCACATAATAATAAAGCCAGTGGACTTGATGAGCAACAGCATCTTATGGCCGATCTGACAGCCACACCGGCGCTATCGGACGTCAAAACCATATCCGCTGCGGATATCGTCCCTACCTTGCCTACCGATGACAAGACGGACAAGAATGATCTTGCCATATCAGGGACTCCCCCACGCTCAGATAGAGCCGTAAGCCACCGCTCGCGTACAGGCAGGAAGAACCGGCCATCAGAAATGACCGACGAAGAGGCCATCAGGCAGGCCAATGCGGCATTCGCCCTGATATCATCACGCCTTGCCAAGGCCGGGGCCATTATGGAGAAGGCCAGCGATGACATATCAGAATGCAAAGAAATTATCACCGAAAAATTAAATTACTGACTATATGAAACGATTATTCACCGCCATCATGGTAGTATGCCTTATGCTGGGAGGAGCAATAAAGGCATCAGCAGCAAACGGAGATATTGAACAGATGCTCAGCCAGCTGTCAGAGAACAAGGATGTTTCCACCGTATACATCAGCCAGGCGATGCTTCGCAGCATAGCAGGCGGAAAGATAGGGAACATGCCGGTTGGAAAATACGCCTACTCGATTGACAATGTACAGGTATACACATACCCGTCCGAACAGACTTCAAAGGAAGCGATGAAGATTGTGAAGAAGTATATTTCCGAAACTCCCAACATCGAAACACTCGTAAAGGTAAAGGACATCGACAGCGAAACAGCCATGTATGCCATTCCTAAGAAAAAGGGGGGCTCGGAGTACAGCCAGGTGATACTCTTCACCTTCAGCAAGGCTGAATCTTCACTTGTAATAATCAACGGCAACCTCAGCCAGTACAATATCGGAGATCTTGCCGGTAAAAACATCAAGAATCTATAGCCCTGAGCTTATCCTACACAAAAGGCGGACAGGAATAAAACTTCCTGCCCGCCTTTTATTTCGTTATGATCAAACAGATCAATCCTTCAGTTTATCAGCCCATTCGGCAGCCTTCTTAGCAGTAGCGTCAAGAGCTCCGGAGGCAAAATCCTTTACCTTATCCGATATATTCTCACCAACATCACCGGCCTTATCCTTCAGATCCGAGACCTTATCGGCCACAGCATCCTTAACCGTCGACATTTTGTCCTGTACTGATTCCTTTATATCAGCCACCTTGTCGCTAACATTGGCCTGGGCCACTTTAGCTTCTGCCTTGGCTGCCACACCGGCGGCCTGTGCGCTGACTTTAGCCGCTTCTTTCGATACATTTGCGGCAACTCCTGCAATTTTCTGTTCGTCTGATGTGTTCATAATAGTAATTTTTTTCGGGTTCTCAGGATAAACACACCGGCGCCGAAAAAAGTTGATATGTACTGTTGATAAAAAAACTAAAACAGGACTCCCCTTTCCCTAAGGAATTGGAATCCTGTTCTGTAAGTTGTTTGTTTATGTAAGCTTATTCAGCTTACACAGGCTGCCGGACTGTTGCTTATGCTTCAGCGGGAGCTACATTGATGTACTTGCGGCCATTCTTGCCGGAAGTGAACACTACAGTGCCGTCAATGAGTGCGTAGATGGTGTGGTCCTTACCGAGGCCAACGTTCTGGCCGGGGTGATGAACTGTACCGCGCTGACGCTTGATGATGCTGCCTGCTTTAGCGAACTGTCCGCCAAAAATCTTCACGCCAAGACGTTTGCTTTCTGATTCACGTCCGTTCTTAGAGCTACCTACACCTTTTTTATGTGCCATTTCTTTACAGATTTTTGGGGTTAAGCTACTACTTCTTTAATTAACACTTTGGTGAAGCACTGGCGGTGACCGTTTTTACGACGATAGCCTTTGCGACGTTTCTTCTTGAAAACGATTACCTTGTCACCTTTCACGAGGGGAGTAAGAACCTCGCAAACTACTTTTGCGCCTTCCACGGTGGGAGCGCCTACCTTTACGGTACCATCGGCTTCAGCGAGGAGCACACGGTCAAATTCTACCTTGTCACCTTCTTTGGCTGAGTCGCCAAGATAATGAACATACAGGAACTTATCGGCTTCTGCCTTGAACTGCTGTCCCTGAATTTCTACAATAGCGTACATTTAATTATTACGTTTTATTGGTTAACCCGTCGGGCGAAGCATCGTACTGCCGGCACTCCGCTTTCTTAGTTTTAGCCCGGTGCGGAAAAATTGCCCACAAAATTACTATTTTTTCTCCACGCATGCAACATTTTACACTATAATTTCTCATCATTTCTTCCAGCATAGCAAGAAATGCGAATGGGGGTCGATAAACTGAGTCCATCAACCCCCATTGTTATAGCACGGTAATGCTTTCCGAAGTTTAGGAAGCGGCCTTAAATTATTCGGCTGCTTCAGCTGCGGGAGCTTCCTCGGCAGCTTCGGCAGCGGCTGCTGCTTCTGCTTCAGCCTTGGCAGCTGCGAGCTCAGCTTTCTTCTTGGCTACGGCTTCAGCCTTGGCCTGGTTCTTGGCCTGTTCAGCTTCCAGACGCTGCTTGGCTGCGAGCTCTTTCTTGTCAGCCATTGATGAACGGAGTCCGTCAATTGACTTCTGCTTCTGCTGCTTCCATGCATCGAAACGACGCTGAGCTTCAGCTTCGTCAAATGCACCTTTCTTCACACCACCCTGGAGGTGCTTCATCATGAGCACACCTTCCTGTGAGAGAATGCTGCGAACGGTGTCAGTAGGCTGTGCGCCAACATTTACCCAATACAAAGCACGTTCGAAATTCAAAGTTACTGTAGCAGGATTAGTGTTCGGATTATAAGAACCTATCCTTTCAATAAATTTACCATCTCGTGGTGCCCTGCTATCGGCGATAACAATAGGATAAAACGCATAGTTCTTGCGACCATGACGTTGTAATCTGATTTTTGTTGCCATTAAAACGTGTTATTAATTTGGTTTTGTATTGTTTGCGGGTGCAAAGTTACTATTTTTTTCTGAACTACGGCACTTTATCACATTTATTTTTAATAAAATCGCCTTATTCATGTAGCCGTAATGCCATATGATCATGAATGTATGATGTCGATAAGTATAGGTTTCAGTCCACCTACGAAACACTCAACCGCTATGACCATCAGTATCAATCCCATCAGACGCATCATCACGTTAAGCCCAGTTTCACCAAGCACCGGTGTAAGACGCGACGACGCACGCAGAATAACATAGGAGAGCAGATATATCAGCCCTATCATACCTACAAGTATGGCCTGCATCTCAAATGTGTCGGCCTGGTCCATGAGCATGATGCCGTTGGCTATGGCTCCGGGGCCGCACAGCATGGGAATGGATAGCGGAGTTATGGATATGTCGTTGGCATATGTACGTATCTCCTCGTCACTGAGCTTGGTATTGGTAAACCTCGCCTGAAGCATGTCATAGCCTATCTTCAGGATTATTATACCTGCAGCGATACGGAACCCATTGGCCGAAATCCCGAAAAATGAAAACAGGAACTGTCCGGTAAAGGTAAATGCCAGCAGGGTAAAGAAAGAAATCAGCGTGGCGCGTTTTACAATCTGCGCCCGTTGCTCTTCGTCAAGCCCCTTTGTCATGGTAAGAAATACCGGCATGGTTCCAAGCGGATTGGTAAGTGTAAAGAATGATGCGAAGCATACGAATGCAAACGGCATCAGTGTTTCTATGGACTGCATCGACTTAAAGTTATGTTTTATTTAATTGGTTTATTTTCATTTTTCACATTTCAGCCACTCTTGCGCCTTTCGCAATGTATCCGGACGCCCGATATCAAACCACCTGTACTCCCCCTCAGGTTCATACTGACGGATATCAAGTTTACGGCAATAGTCAATATAGAACGGCGTTATTGAGAACACGCGTCCATGACGTGAAGCGTATTCGGCAAGCGGGTCAAACAGCGATGGGCTCACTATATGCACTCCCCCGAAAGAACGGCAGGTAAGTTGCAGCGGGTCAACACCACCGGGACGCACTTCACCAGTACGGTTGTTTATCCATCCACGCATCTGTCCTCCGGCATCATAGAGCAATCCGCGTGACGATTCGCGCGCCGATGTGAGCAGAGTGGCATCCGCACCTGACGCCTTATGTGCGTGCTCCATCTCACGAATCGGGAAGTCAGTCATTATATCGGAGTTATGAATAAGGATCGGTTCATTATCCGTACTGTCAAGCCATCGGCGTGCTGCAAGCAGCCCGCCTCCGGTATCGAGCAGACAGGCACGCTCGTCCGATATATTGATGTTCATCCCATCCGGCTTGCTGTCGGAAAGATAACGCTCTACCATATCGGCAAAGTGGTGCACATTGACCACCACATCAGTCACGCCACACTCATCGAGCTTACGCAGTACACGGCCGAGGGCGGGTGTGCCGGCAACGTCGACCAATGCTTTCGGACAACTGTCCGTCAGCGGGCGCAAGCGGGTGCCGAGTCCGGCAGCAAAGACAAGCGCTTTCATTTTGCCGGAAAATCTTTTATTATACCTTGCTCACGGTGTTCAAGATGAACCCTGACACCATATTTCCTATTGATATGCTCAGCCATGTGCTGGGCTCCGTATACCGATCGATGCCGGCCGCCCGTGCAGCCGAAGCTTACCTGCAGATGTGTGAATCCGCGTGACAGATACTTCTCAACCGCAGCATCGACAAGGCTGTAGGCGCTCTCCATCATAGCCGTCATTTCACCTCCGGCCTCAAGGAATTCAATCACCTCGGTGTCAAGTCCGGTAAGCGGCTTGTAGCGGTCATAGCGGCCAGGATTGTGAACCGAGCGGCAGTCAAACACAAATCCACCTCCATTGCCGGAATAATCGGCCGGAACACCTTTACGATAGGAAAAACTACCCACGCTCACGGTCAAACCCTCCGAAAGCTCATCGCGTCGGGCAAACTGCGGCATGGCACACACGCTCTTCAGCACCTTGACAAGATAATCCAATCCATCGACACCCTCCGCAAGAATCCGCTTCAGATTATCGATAGCCGGAGGTATACTGGCCAGAAAAAGCGTTTTGCGCTCAAAATAGCCTCTGAATCCATAGCAACCGAGCACTTGCAGCGTGCGGAACAGAAAAAATATCGGCAATCGGCTCCTGAACCGGGCCTCATCAATCTCCGTATATCTGGCGGCGGCTTCAAGATAGCAATCTATCAAATGATTGCGCAACTCTACAGGATAGCCTGCACGCGCCTGCCCTACGAATGAAACAACATCGTATATCCCCGGGCCACGCCGCCCGCTCTGAAAATCGATGAAATATGGACGGCCGTCATGAATCATGACATTCCGGGCCTGACAGTCACGGAGCATGAACGCATCGCACCCTCCGGCATCGGAAAGCAGCATATCGGCCAACCGGCAGAAGTCATCCTCAAGTTCATCCTCGGAAAATTCCAGTCCGGTGGCTTTCAGAAAATCATATTTGAAATAATTCAAATCCCACATCACCGAGCGGAGGGTAGCATCGGCTATAATCTATATTGCGCGAGGCTTTGTAATGAATATAGGCCAGCTGCTCCATGGTACGTTCCAGCATGGGCCGGGCCGCTTCCATATCTGCCATCACAGCGTCAAACAGAGATTCCGTACCGAGATCATCCTGGACGTATGCCTGCGAGCCGTCAGCCACCGCCAGCACCCGAGGTACATTGGCATGCATTCCGGACAGCATATTGGAGAGGTATACAAACGCCTCGTTCTCACGTATATCATCGCCACAAGTGCCGACAAGAGTTGCCGACTCACCGGATATTCTGAAATAACGGCGGTTTGACCCCGCTCCCGGAAGTGGTGTCACGTTTATAGCTTCTTCGCCGGTAGCCTCTTTGAAGAGGGATTTCAAGACTGCTTCCATATCTGTCATTCTATCTGCAAAAATACACTTTTACCTCCAATGCTCGTCATCGTAATTGATTTTTTTATTATAAATATGTTGCACAACAGCAAAATTATATCTACTTTTGCGATGTACGTTAACGAAAGCGCAGATGACTTCACACACTAAATCAATATACGGTCTTATTGGCAACCCGCTTGGACATTCCTTTTCACGCAGTTTTTTCAATGACAAATTCAAGAATGAGAATATCAATGCCGAATACCTCAACTTTGAACTGCCGGACATAGGCGATCTGATGGAAGTCATAGCCGAATATCCTGACCTGCGGGGGCTTAATGTCACCATCCCCTATAAACAGCAGGTCATTCCCTACATGGACTCCATTGATGCCGCCGCAGAGAGCATCGGAGCCATAAATGTCATAAAGATAATAAATGACGGCAGTCAGGATGTGACATTGAAAGGATTCAACACTGACTGTATAGGATTCGCCGAAAGCCTGCGTCCGCTTCTGTCCGAAGCCATGACGTCGGCCTTGGTGCTTGGCACCGGGGGAGCTTCGCGGGCTATATGCTACGCCCTGAAGCAACTCGGCATAAATGTCACCCCGGTATCACGCACAGCCAAAGAGGGCCGGATCACATACACTGACCTTACCCCGGAGATAATGGCAACGCATAAGCTGATTGTCAACACTACCCCGCTGGGAATGTATCCCGATGTCCACACCTGTCCTGACATACCATACCAGCTACTCACGCCGGAACATCTATGCTATGACATTGTTTATAATCCGGAAGAAACGGAATTCATGAAACGTAGCGCCAAATATGGTGCCCGCACAAAAAACGGACTTGAAATGCTTCATCGCCAAGCCTTGGCGGCATGGGACATCTGGCAATCATCTGAAAAATATTAATCACAATAAACAGTCATACATTATGAATGAAAAACGCAGCAGCATGCTGCATGGAATTCTGCTTATAGCTCTTTTTGCATGCGCTTCTTTCTACATAGGCGATGCACAGATATTCAAGGAGCTATCATTCAGCCCTATGATCATAGGCATCATACTCGGTATGCTCTATGCCAACTCACTCCGCAATCATCTTCCGGAGACGTGGGTACCCGGCATACAGTTCTGCTCCAAGAAGATTCTGCGTCTGGGCATCATCCTCTACGGTTTCCGGCTCACCTTTCAGGACATAGCCGCCGTAGGTATATCGGGCATTGTTGTTGATGCCATAATTGTTACAGTGACCATTCTTGGCGGCATTTTCATAGGCCGGCTGCTGAAAATGGACCGCGACACTGCGCTGCTCACCTCCATAGGCAGCGGGATATGCGGAGCGGCAGCTGTACTTGGCGCTGAGGCTACAATCCAGTCAAAACCCTACAAGACAGCAGTTGCGGTAGCTACAGTAGTTATATTCGGCACCGTTTCAATGTTCCTGTACCCCATAGCCTATCGCAGCGGCATCATACCGTTGAGTCCTAATGAAATGGGCATATATGCCGGTTCGACACTCCATGAAGTGGCCCACGCCGTAGGAGCCGGAAATGCCATGGGGCCGGAAATATCAAATGTGGCCGTAATTGTGAAAATGATCCGCGTCATGATGCTGGTTCCGGTTCTTCTGGTTCTTGGATGGTGGGTGGCCACCCGCGCCAGTTCCGGACAGGGCAAGTCGAAAGTCAGCATCCCCTGGTTTGCCCTCGGATTCCTTGTTGTCATAGGCTTCAACTCTCTTAATCTGCTCCCGGCAGCTGTAGTCGATGTGATAAACTATATTGACACCTTCCTGCTCACCATGGCCATGGCTGCTCTTGGTGCCGAAACAAGTATTGACAAATTCAAGAAAGCCGGTGCCAAGCCGTTTATTCTTGCAGCATGCCTGTATGTGTGGCTAATAGGGGGCGGCTACCTGCTGGCCCGCTATCTGGCTCCTATATGGCTCTGATATCATACAATCCTCTATCGAAGACGCCGCTGGTGCTCCCGGCGACCATGCTTTGTGCGGGAATAACCGTAAGTTACTACATCCCGCTGTGGCCTGTCATGCTGGCCATAGCGGGTATTTTATTATCCATATTCCTGAAGCGGAGCTATATGATGGCTCTGTCAGGAATTTTCCTTGCCGGCACACTGCTCGGTCAGTACGCCATACCGCATCGTCCTGACCATTCATACACCGGCATTCACGCAGGATTCAACGGGCGGATAGTGTCATGCCGCGAGTCAAACTCAGGGCAGAATGCCATTCTTGAAATCAAGAGCTGCACCGACAGTACCGGAAAGTTCGTAGCCTGCCGGAGTTTCAAGGTATCAGCCTATCTTCCAGGATTCAAACCTGAACTCACGGAGGAAGCTGAAATCCGGTTTGCAGGAACACTCACCGACATAACCGCCGACAAGGATATGCCGGACGATTTCAACTACGGAGAATATCTGATAGGCAAAAACATCTTTTACCGTACCTTCATAGCTCCGGACAGCATCATATCGCTCTCTCCCGGCCATGGAATAATGGCATCGGCACACACCGCCGGCAACAATCTGACCACCCTGATTTACCGCACTCCCCTCTCGCCCCGCACAAAGGAGTTTCTGGCCACGGCTCTTACCGGTTCGTCGCAGGCTATATCGCAGGATGTAAGGGAGGCTTTCAACAGCGCAGGTATCGCACATATCCTGGCACTCAGCGGACTGCATGCCGGCCTTATAGCGTGGCTGCTCACTGTAGCATTATGGCCGCTTACCATATCAGGTATGCGAACTACAAGCGCTGCCATCACAATGGCGGCGCTATGGGTATTTGCCTTTGTCACAGGTGCGTCACCATCCGTGGTCCGCGCTGTCATCATGGCATCGGTGTTTATAATTGGCCGCATACTCGAACGTCCGTCGAACCCCATAAACAGTCTGGCCTTGGCCGCCATATTGATACTGACAGTGTGGCCCGAAGCTATATTCGAAGCCGGATTCCAGATGTCGTTCAGCGCCGTACTTGCCATAATTCTGTTTGGCGAGAATCTTAATCCGGTCAGCCGGAAGCATAGGGTGCTTCACAATATAGCGGGGCTCCTCTGTGTCAGCATATCAGCCATGCTCGGGACAGGAATAATAGCCATGCTGTATTTCCATTCGTTCCCGGCCTACTTCCTGCTGACCAACATCGCAGTATCGCTGCTGCTTCCGCCGCTGCTTGCCGGAGGAGTACTGCTGATGTTTCTGCAAAGCATAGGTTTCGCCCCCGATTGGCTATGCACAGTCATTGATGCTCTATACAGCGCCACGGAGCATATGGCCGTATGGGTGGCGTCGCTTCCCGGAGCAAAGATGTCAGGATTGTACATGCATGCGTGGCTTCTTATTCCTTACATAATCATTCTGATATTGATTCACCGTATGCTGACCGCAAAAAGGCTCAAGCGGGAGTTGATTGATATGACAGCGGTAAGCTTATTTGTGATATTTATCTTCTCAGCCGGACTCTCTCCCCGTGAACCACGGCTGTATATATTACGTAATACCGCTCAAACCGATTTCATTGCCGATACCGGTTCCGGGCCGTTGCTCTACATGACCACCTCAAGTGATCCGGGGGATGCGCTCGCTTACACCCGAAGAAGGATCGCTGACTATATGGGGCTGCGTGGCATTGACTCAATAGCATCAATGCGCGACAATCCTGTCAACGGGATAATATCTGCTGATGTCTTCACAATAGTCACACCTGCAGCCACAATAGCGATACTGCATTCCAATGAAGAACCTGCGGATAGATATAAAGCAGACTTTGTAGTGATATGCCGTGGTTGCCGCATGCCGCTGAATGAAATTGATGAATATTTCGGTAGTGAAGCCATGATTGTCCTGTCAGCGGATCTTGGAAAACGGTGGGAAAAAATCTACATACGGCAGTGCCGTGAAGAAGGCCGCAGCTATATGCTGCTAAGAGAACAGCCGATGACATTTCCGCTTAGAAGCGGTTCAGCAACTGATTGTAACCTCTGAGAAAGAAATCGGCAGAACCATCCTTAGGGCGCAACACTTCAGCGCCATATACCACCAGGTCCAAATCAATCACAACATGCTGTTTGTCACCCTTGATGCGTCCGCAGTCACGTTCATACTTTTTCAGCATTGCCGTAACTTCTTCTGAAGGAATGTCTGTACACGCCCGAAACACAGCGTTGGCGTACATCTCACCTACTCCGCTAAGAGGCGCTGTGCGATATACTTCTGATGCTGCCGCGTCATCGAAACTGTCCGACAGAAATCGAAGAGCATCCTCCACGCGTCGTTCAGCCTCCCCGGCAATATTGCTTCCTACAGAAATATAGATCTCCACAGCACACATATCCTACTTCCCGGCTTTACGCAAAGTTATCACAGTAATCTCCGGAGTGGCCCCTAAGCGCATAGGCATACCTACGGTTCCGGCTCCGATATTTACATATAGCTGACGGCGCTTGTCAGCCGATTTATACAAGCCGCCCCAATATCTATAGCGGAAAGCTGCCGGCGATATGCCGAATGCCTCGATCTGCATGGCATGGGTATGGCCCGCCAAAGTCAAGGCTATATTGGAGGTGTCGCTACGTTCAATATCCATCTGCCAGTGGGCCGGATTATGCGACAGCAGAATCTTTACATTACGATCCGACAACTCAGGATATGCGTCAGCCAATGACCCGTAGGTAGCAAACGGAGGGTCACCGACGTTTTCCACCCCTACCATCATTATGCTGTCGCCATCGTGGTACACAGCTTCATGTTCATTCAGAAGCAACCGCCACCCCATGGAACGCTGCAACCGGTGCAAATCCAAAAGATTCTGCTGCTTGGCCTCCTCAGAGGGCCAGTCGGAATAATCACCGTAATCATGATTGCCTAATATAGAGTAGACTCCATCCGGAGCATCAAGCCGTCCAAGGATATCAACAAACGGCAACAGCTCCTCGGTACGACGGTTGACAATATCGCCGGTGAACAGAATCACATCACCGTCAAGCGCATTTATCCGGTCAACCAGATAGCTTACGAAAGTGGTATCAGTTCCATACGTACCTGTATGCAGGTCGGAGAACTGTACCATACGGTAGCCGTCGAATGCCGCAGGCAGATCAGGAATCTCAACCTCTACCTCACGGACATCAACCCTGAACCTATTGATAAGCGCTCCCCACCATATCAGCAGGAATATTAACACTGACAATATTCCCCCTGTAAGCGTCAGCCATCGCCAACGGGCCTTATGACACAGACGTGGAAGAGATGCAATCCCGTCGACAATCACAAACACACCTTTCGAAACGTAAACCGAAAGAAGTGCGAAAAGCATCCACATCACAGAAAGAAGCTGAGCATCCGAGCCATCGCGCCGTGGCATACAAAGAGCCACAATCATCACAGCGTAGCACAGGATGGCGAATCCGAGCTGTATACGCGCGGGCACTTTCGAGGCACAGCGCTTTAGCAACAGATAGTAAAGCCGTATGTCTATGACCAGAAACAGTACACAGACAATGCTCAGCAACAGGTATGGTATGCGCATCTATGTTACTTTATTTTTCTGCTGCCATCAGCTTATTCCGGAGCGGATTGGCATACATGGCAAGCATCATTTCATTCATATATTTAACATCAAGCTCCGAAGGTGCTGATTCAAGTTCCACTTTGCCGAGCTGCGTGTCTATATACTTCTTGAAACGTTCGACATCGTCAGTGGTGTACTCCGATGAATACTTGTGGGTGCCATGCAGCATATCGTAGGCCATATAGTTGACCGGATAGATATGATAACCGCGATGTATCGAGCTGTCAATCATGGCGCATATCCGCTTCACAAGTTCCACCTTGTCCGTCACTACGCGCAGCTCCTCAAGCTGAGGAGTGATGCAGGCTCCCAGTTCGAAATGAATCCGTCCTTTGGGCTGCAGCAGACCAGTCTCCATACTGAAGAGGTCATCGCGCTGTGATTTCTTGAAGTCAGGGTCCAGGCGCTTGAGCAGGAATTCACGGGCCTTAAGGTAATCATTCGGGTCATACTCGTATGATATCGACACCGGCATGATGTTAATTTCAGCAATGCTGTCAATGAGCGACTTACCTTCACCACCACCAAGAGCGAGCATTTTTATCACGCTCTCCTGCGTCACGTCATTCGAGTCCTTGGCACGACCTTCACGCTGGGCAATCCATACGCTTTCATGCTTTCCGGTAATGGCGTAGTGGATATAGGCCGACAGCTGTCGTGCGGCCTCAAGAGCTTTCGTAAGACGCAGATTACGCTTTACTATGAAGCTCTTATTGAGTTTAACAAGTTCCGTGATCCAATCGTAAATCAGCAGATTGTCGCCGATGGCCACTTCCGAAGTGGGGATGTTGTGCTGAAGGAAGCAGTAATTAAGAAACGATGCATCGAGCACTATGTCACGATGATTGCTTATGAACGTATACGATTTGCCGGCTTCCACTCCGTCAAGGCCGCCGATAGTGATACCGGAAGTGGTGCGTGAGGCCAGCATTTCAAGGAATGGCTTCATCACTATTTCCTGAAATCTCCTCTTGTCAGGTATTTCAAGCAGCTGAGCGGCAAAACGGCCGAAATCAACATCGGGCATTATAAATTTGACAGCATGTTCAAAACCCGGTTCACGGACCAATTGTGACATTCGGGCACTGAACTCGGAGTCGTCAAAAGGAGCTATATCGCTGAAATCGTAGTTATTGTCCATTTTATTGATGTTTCTTTTCGAGCTTCTTTTTCAAGAATTCCACAAATAGTTAAACAACGAATTATATCGCAAAGTTACTTAAAAAAAGCTCCACTGCCTAAGAATTCTATAAAATTAGAATTTTTAGCCCAAAATAACATATCCAAAATGTTTGTCAATAGCCGAGTAATCTGTAATTTTGCAAGAGTAAATCCAATAAAATATAATTGCAATGGCGCAACTTGATATCGCGGAAGTATTTAACGCCGCAAAAGTTCTGAATGACGTAGCACGTCATCCTAAATTGATAGGTGTAACCAAAATCAATCCGGAAGCCGAAGTATATCTGAAACCTGAAAATCTTCAGCGCACAGGCTCTTTCAAACTTCGTGGAGCCTACTACAAAATATCGCAGCTCTCAGAAGAGGAGAAAGCTAAAGGAGTGATAGCCTGCTCCGCCGGCAACCATGCCCAGGGCGTGGCACTCGGAGCTTCACATGCCGGCATAAAGTCACTGATCTGTCTGCCCGCAGGTGCTCCTCTGTCAAAAATCGAGGCCACCAAGGCTCTCGGTGCTGAAGTTTGCCTTGTACCCGGCGTGTATGACGATGCCTACCGCAAAGCTATCGAGCTTCAGAAAGAACATGGCTACACATTCGTGCACCCGTTTGACGATCCCCTCGTAATTGCCGGTCAGGGTACCATAGGCCTGGAAATCATCGAAGAGATGCCCGACGTGGAGGCTGTGATTGTACCCGTGGGCGGCGGCGGCCTTATCTCCGGTGTGGCATTTACAATCAAGACTATCAAACCTGACGTAAAGGTATATGGTGTGCAAGCCGAAGGTGCTCCCTCAATGGTGAAATCACTTGCCGAAGGTGACCGTGTGAATCTTGATGCCGTTTCCACCATAGCTGACGGAATCGCCGTGAAGCAGCCCGGAGTCAACACCTATGAAATGTGTTCGAAATATGTTGACGAAATCGTCACTGTTTCCGACGATGAGATAGCTGCAGCCATCCTGGCTCTGCTCGAACAGCAGAAGCTTGTGTCGGAAGGTGCCGGTGCCGTTTCAGTTGCCGCCGCCATGTTTGACAAGGTGCCCATCAAGGGTAAGAAAGTGGTTTGCCTTGTATCTGGCGGAAACATTGACGTTACCAGCCTCAACCGTGTCATCACCCGCGGTCTGGTAAAGAGCGGACGCGACTGCACCATAGTGCTCAACCTCAGCGACAAGCCCGGACAGCTTTCAAAAGTATGTAACGTGATTGGCGACCTTGGCGCAAACATTCTTTCTGTAGAGCACCAGCGTAATCACGCCAATACACAGATTGTAGGATGCCGTCTGAGCGTTGAACTTGAAACCCGCAACCCTGAACATGTCGAAATAATCAAGAACGGTCTTCGCGAGGCCGGTTTTGAAGTTGTGGAATAATCCACATTCTATATAACTCATTCATTCGGAGCGACCGATTCATACTTGGCCGCTCCGAATTTTAAAACCATATTTCCGTATCATATCTCTTTCGATACACATCTTAATCACATTATGTCACGGACTTTTAAGCTTATATTATCTGCATTTGGATGCCTGACATCATTCTTCGCCTCGGCTGAGACTTCGACTTTCTTCACAGATACTGTCACAATGTCGCTTGACAGCTGCATCGCTGTGGCTCTTTCGGAAAATCCTACCATACATATCGCCGATATGGAGATTACCCGCATGGATTATTCCAAAAAGGAATCCCTCGGGCAGCTTCTTCCCTCGGTATCATTCGGAGGTACGTACAACCGTACCTTAGCCAAGCAAACCATGTACATGAACATGGGCTCAATGGGTGGCGGAAATCAGGATGGCGATGACAGCGAAGCATCATCTCAGGCCCCTCAGCGCTCCAATGGTATCAAGGTAGGTCTTGACAATTCCTATTCCGTAGGATTCCAGGCCTCTGTACCCCTGATTGCACCACAACTATGGAAATCGCTCAAGCTTTCTGACTCACAGATTCTCCAGAGCGTCGAATCAGCCAGACGCTCACGTATTGAGATGGTCAATCAGGTCAAGAATGCTTACTACGCGCTGCTACTGGCCGAGGACAGCTATCGGACGGTAATGGAAAGCTATGACATGGCTAAATTCACGGCTGACGCATACGCTAAAAAATTTCAGGCAGGCGCCGCCTCGGAATATGATGTGCTCCGTACGGAAGTGGCGGTGAAGAATGTGGAGCCTGACATAACTCAGGCCATCATCGCCATACGTCAGGCCCGTCTGCAGCTATGTCTGCTCATGGGACTCGACGCCGAGATAGCCATCAAGCCGGATGTGACTCTCGCGGCTTATGAACGTGACATGTACGATGATGCCCTCGACGTATTGTCGCGCACCGACAACATTTCAGGAAATGCCGACCTGCGCCTGCTTGACATACAGGGACGTCAGCTACGCGATGCTCTTGAGGTGCAGAAAATGTCATTAATGCCAACTCTGGCACTTACGGCCAACTACAACTGGACCTCGATGTCCAATGGTTCCCCCTTCAAAGGATTCCGATGGACTCCATACTCTTCCGTCGGGCTCACGCTATCGATACCACTCTACGAAGGAGGCCAGCGTTACAACCGCATCCGGGCCGCAAAACTTCAGGTTGAGGAGATGTCATGGCAGCGCACCCAGCTTGTACGCTCCATAAACATGCAGACTAAGCTCGCCATTGAGAACATCCAGCTCAACATTAAGCAGATAGCATCATGCGCCGAAAGCATGCGCCAGGCCGACAAAGCCTACACCATAATGCATGACAGCTTCGGATTAGGAGCAGCGTCATACCTTGACATGCGCGATTCCGAACTTGCCCTCACCCGCTCTCGCCTTGCATACTATCAGGCTATATATAACTATCTTGTGGCCCACAGCGACCTCGATATGCTCCTCGGAACAGAATACACCACCACCAAATAAAAAATATATTGACGATGAACAGACATATTGCCATCCTTGCACTGACACTCGCCCTGACAGCCTGCTCGAAATCCGGGTCTGAGAACAGCCAAGCAAACGAAACCGCCGAAGAACTGCCCAAAGTGGAGATTCAGCAGGTATTCACCACCGATGTAAATCAGATAGGAGAATACACCGCCACAGTAGAGGCTTTCAAGACCAACAATATATCCACATCTACGCCTAACCGCATCAAGAATATTCTTGTAGATGTAGGCTCACGTGTGGCAAAAGGACAGAAGGTTGTGATTCTTGACGATGTCAATATCGAGCAACTGCGTGTGCGCCTCGCCAACACCGAACGTGAATACAACCGTGCGGTAAAACTGCTTGAGATAGGAGCCGGCACACAGCAGAGCGTCGACCAGCTTAAGACAGAACTTGACGCATCGCGCCGCCAGTATACCAATATGGTGGAGAACACTGTTCTGGTATCGCCGATATCAGGAGTGGTCACAGCTCGCAATTACGATCCGGGCGACATGACCGGCACCCAGCCTATTCTTACCATTGAGCAGGTACAGCCGGTAAAGATAATCATCAACGTATCGGAAACAGATTACACCAAAGTCCATAAAGGAATGGGCGTTGACATAGCACTCGATGTATATCCCGATGAGAAATTCAAAGGTACCGTCTACCTGATTCATCCTACCGTCGATGCATCAACCCGCACATTCACCGTTGAAATCACTATCGATAATGCAGCCGACAAGGTGCTCCCCGGTATGTTCGCACGTGCCACACTCAATTTCGGCACCGCCAACAATATCGTGGTTCCTGACCGCGCAGTCGTGAAGCAGACAGGTTCGGGCAACAAATACATCTACGTATATAATCCCGGCACGCAGACGGTAAGCTTCAACCAGGTACAGCTCGGTCAGCGTATCGACAACACCTACGAGGTGCTTTCCGGAGTTAAGGATGGCGAGATGGTGGTAATATCCGGTCAGACCCGCCTCTCTTCAGGAGCCAAGGTCGATGTTGTGAACCGCGCCGCAACTGACAGCATTGCTAACAAATAACATACTGCCGACATGAGTCTGTACGCAAGCGCTGTAAAGCGCCCTATCATGACCACGCTATGCTTCGTGGCTGTACTTATAATCGGACTGTTCTCGCTCACTACACTTCCGGTCGACCTGTACCCTGACGTGGAAACCAACACCATCATGGTGATGACCACATACCAGGGAGCCAGTGCACAGGATATAGAGCAGAATGTGACCCGCCCGCTTGAGAATGCTCTCAACGCGGTAAACGACCTGAAGCATATCACCTCCAAATCAAGAGAGAATATCTCAGTCATAACCCTCGAATTTGAATACGGCAAGGATATTGACGTGCTCACCAACGATGTGCGCGATAAGCTTGACATGGTGAAAAGCGCACTACCGGACAATGCTGAGAACCCTATCATATTCAAATTCAGCTCCGATATGATTCCGATCGTCATGCTATCGGTCCAGGCCTCCGAAAGTATGCCCGGCCTGTACAAGATTCTTGACGAGGCGGTGGCCAACCCGCTGGCACGCATATCGGGAGTCGGCTCAGTGTCCATTTCCGGCGCACCGAAACGTGAGATACATATCTACGTCGATCCCAAGCGACTTGAAGCCTACAACCTGTCCATCGAAACCATATCATCCATCATCGCCGCCGAAAACCGCAATATCCCCGGCGGCTCATTCGATATAGGAAGCGACACATACTCACTGCGCGTACAGGGGGAATTCGCATCGTCCGACGAGCTTAACCGCATTGTGGTAGGCTCACGTGACGGACGCAACATATACCTCAGCGATGTGGCCCGTATTGACGACTCACTTGAAGAGCGTGCCCAGCAGACGTACAACGATGGAGAGAAAGGTGCGATGATAGTGATTCAGAAACAATCGGGCGCCAATTCGGTAGACATATCTTCAAAGGTGCTCAAGATGCTGCCTTCGCTTCAGAAACGTCTGCCGTCGGATGTGAAGCTTGGCGTAATCGTCGACACCTCCGATAATATCCGCAATACCATAGCCTCGCTTGTCGAAACGGTATTGTACGCACTGCTGTTTGTGGTGATTGTGGTATTCACCTTCCTCGGACGCTGGAGAGCCACCCTGATCATCACCATCACCATCCCCATATCGCTTATAGCATCCTTCATATATCTTGCCATAACAGGCAATTCGCTCAATATCGTTTCGCTGTCCGCACTGTCGATATCGATAGGTATGGTAGTGGACGATGCCATTGTGGTTCTTGAGAATGTCACCACACATATAGAACGAGGCAGCGACCCGAAGCAAGCGGCTGTGCATGGCACCAACGAGGTGGCTATATCCGTAATAGCTTCCACACTGACCCTTATAGCGGTATTCTTCCCTCTGACCCTTGTCACCGGTATGACAGGCGTGCTGTTCCGTCAGCTCGGATGGATGGTGACCATCATGATGATTATATCCACCGTATGCGCTCTGTCGCTCACTCCGATGCTCTGCTCTCAGCTGCTTCGCCGCAACAACAAGCACGGACGCCTCTACACACTGCTCTTCACCCCGATAAACCGCGCACTGGATGCCTTTGACAATGGATATGCCCGGCTGCTGCACAACGTAGTAGGCCATAAGAGCATAACCATAGCCGTATGTATGGCCATATTCATAGGCTCTATATTCCTGCTGCGCTTTGTGGGCACGGAGTTCTTCCCCACGGCCGACGACGGACGTCTTGGCGTGAACATCGAACTTCCGATAGGCACACGCGTGGAGATAGCCCAGGAGACTGTGGCGCGTATAGCCGACGAATGGCGCAAGAAATATCCCGAAATCAATATCCTCAACTACACCACCGGACAAGCTTCGAGCGACAATACCTTCGCATCGCTTCAGGACAACGGACCTCACATCGTGTCGATGAATATCAGACTGTCCGATCCCGGCGACCGCGAGCGTAAGATCACCGAGATAGCAGCCTTAATGCGTGAGGACCTGAAGCAATATCCCGAGATACGCAAGAGTCAGGTCAACGTGGGCGGTAACCGTGGCGGAGCCATGGGCGGACAGTCGACCATTGACTTTGAGATTTACGGCTACGACTTTGCCGAAACCGACTCTGTGGCCCGCCAACTGAGCAACGTCCTGATGAAGATACCGGGCACAGCTGACATCATGGTGTCGCGCTCGGACTATCAGCCGGAATATCAGGTGGACTTCGACCGCGAGAAGCTGGCTCTTTACGGCCTCAATCTTCAGACAGCGGCCAACTATCTGCGCAACCGTATCAACGGTTCGCTATCGTCATACTTCCGTGAGGATGGCGAGGAATATGACATGAAGGTCATGTATGCCCCGGAGCATCGCACCTCGATAGCCGACATTGAAAACATACTTATCTACAATGCTGCCGGCGAGGGAGTCCGCATAAAGGATGTGGGCAAAGTAGTGGAACGCTTCACTCCCCCTACCATCGAGCGCAAGGACCGCGAGCGTATCATCACCGTAAGCACAGTAGTAAGCGGCGTACCGATGAGTCAGGTTGTGGCTGAAGCCGAGATTGCCATTGACCGCATGGAAATCCCTGTAGGCATCAATATACAGCTCGCAGGTAGCTTCGAGGACCAGCAGGACTCATTCAAGGACCTGCTTATGCTCGCTGTCCTGATAGTGATACTGGTATATATCGTAATGGCCGCCCAGTTTGAGAGCTACACTTATCCCGGCATCATCATGACCTCACTTATGTTCGCATTCTCAGGCGTGTTCATCATACTGTACCTCACCGGGCACACCCTCAACGTTATGTCAATGATCGGAGCTATCATGCTTATCGGTATAGTGGTGAAGAACGGTATTGTGCTTATTGACTATATAACGCTCAACCGTGAGCGCGGATTGTCAATCCGTCAGGCGGTGATCTTAGGCGGCAAGTCGCGTCTGCGTCCTGTGGTGATGACCACGCTGACCACCATCCTCGGCATGGTGCCGATGGCCCTCGGCACCGGACAAGGTTCAGAGATGTGGCGTCCTATGGGTGTGGCGGTGATTGGTGGTCTGACTCTTTCAACAATCCTTACCCTGCTCTTTGTACCGGCGCTTTACTGTATATTCGCATATATCGGAGTCAAGCGCACGCGTAGCAAGCACAGAAAGTCACTAACTAAACAAACAGCTCAATGAAATCAATATTCATAGCCTTTGACCAGGCTTATTACGACAAGATAGTAACCATGCTTGTCCTCTGCCATACAGAGACTGCTGTCTTAGTTATGGTTTTATTGAGTGAAATAATATACCATGACAGTGGCAACTCTTATAATAGAAAGCATTTAATTAAAGCTTCTTACAGTTAAAAAGTTTATTCCATTACAATCTTGGCAGGAAAGCATTGTGGCATGAAGGCAGATAAGGGGAGAGAAAAGGCCCTGAGAGTTCTACATCTTGATCAACAAGCACTTTTTTCAACAAGACCATAATACTCCAACAATGTT
>OFEZ01000805.1_pt1 | contig 19996 bp, 23 predicted proteins | sample 1521241 | NCBI WGS metagenome assembly OFEZ01 (sample SAMEA3504099, study PRJEB24116) | mouse gut metagenome | biome: mouse gut; feature: mouse-associated habitat; material: faeces | place: Denmark | collected 2011
ACGGCCTTCCCTTAGCAGAGGGCGCAACCGCCCCGCAGGGGCGGCTCTTAGCGCGGAGATGGCCGAAGCCCAGATTAGCATAAGCGCACGCACAATGTTAGAAAGCAAGGAGGGACGCCCATGGCCGAACTCACAAAGGAACAGCTCATCGAGCTAATCACCAAGGAGGTTCTCCGGACCCTGGGGGGCGGGGAGCCGGAGGAGCCGCCGGACAAAAGCGGCCTGCCCCCGGCCCTTGTTATCGGCCCGGCGGAGCAGCTGCCAAAGCCGGTGCGGACCCAGTACCGCCTGGCTTCCATCGAGGAGTACCAGGGGGATATCGAGCCCTATGAAAAGCTGTTTATTACCGCTATCACCCGCACCCAGCTGGCGGACGCCGCCCTGGGCCGGGACAGCCAGCCGGTGACCTGCGCCCTCACAAACGCCCTTTTGTACGGCAAAGAGGTCTACCTTTACGACATCGCCCTTGCTCACCTCAATGCCCTCGACCTTTGCACTGGCAGGTGCAAAAAAGGTCACTGATTCCTCCGCGATCACCTTTCCGCTCACACTGAGCACGGTATCGATGTCACCTGTCGAAACCTGATCCGTATAGACGGGAATGGCCGCGGGTGCATCACTGGAAAAAGCCTTTACGCCGATCAGCGCCGCAAGCACGAGCACTACGGGAATAATGATCTTCAACCGTTTCTTCCTGCGCCTGTGTGTCTTCTTCACCCCTTCTGCACTTTGCACTTTTGTCTCCCCTTTACTCATTCTTTTCGTCCTCCATTCCTTTTTCCTGATTTATTGCCAGATCATGACTGAGCATCCGATCCTGTCTTGTGTCCGATACAATCTTCCCGTCACGTATCTTGATCACTCTGTCCGCCTGCTCTGCGATCTCGTTGTCATGTGTGATCAGGATCACCGTCCTGCCTTCGCTGTGAAGCTCCCGCAGGATCTGCAGGATCTCCATCGTCGAATTGGAATCCAGATTACCGGTCGGCTCATCCGCCAAAAGGATCGCAGGCTCGTTCACGATAGCCCTGGCAATCGCTACCCGCTGCTGCTCTCCGCCGGATAACTCCTTCGGGAACGCCTTATACTTCTGAGCAAGCCCCACCAGAGACAAAGCCGCCGGCACTTTTTTCTTGATGATCCTCGTCGGCGTCTCCGTTACACGCTGTGCAAATGCAATATTATCATAAATATTTCGATCTTTCAAGAGACGGAAGTCCTGAAATACTACCCCGATTCCCCTTCGATACATCGGAACCTTTCTGTGTTTCATTTTGTTCAGGTTCTGTCCGTTTACAACGATCGATCCTGATGTCGGTTCTAATTCTTTCATAATCAGATGGATCAATGTGGACTTCCCTGATCCGCTATCTCCTACAATAAATACGAATTCACCCTGATCGATCTTAAGATTAATCCCGTTCAGGGCGGCAACTCCTTTTGAGTACTCTTTTGTCACTTCTTTTAATTCAATCATACTTTCCTCCTGATTATTAATACTCCATTGATTCCATATACTTCATATACTTTACAACCATAAGAGCTATCTTAAAAGTAATGGCATCCTCAAATACACGGAGATCAAGCCCCGTACTTTTCTGAAGCTTATCCAGCCGGTACACCAGAGTGTTCCGGTGAATATACAATTGTCTGGACGTCTCGGATACATTCAGGTTATTCTCGAAGAATTTATTAATTGTGGTCAACGTCTCTTCATCGAAATCATCCGGCGATTTCCCCTCAAAAATCTCGCGTATAAACATCTTACAAAGCGGAATAGGAAGCTGATAGATCAGACGCCCGATCCCCAATGTACTGTACGCAATAACATTCCTCTCGCCCAAAAAAATCTTCCCAACATCCAATGCAAGTTTCGCTTCTTTGTAAGATTTGGATACTTCCTTAATATCGTTAACAACCGTTCCATAAGCAACCAGCGCGTCTTCCTCGCCGTCCTCTGCCAAGAGCGTATAGATATTGCGGGCCGTTTTCTCCAATTCCTCATGACCGTCTGTTGAATCTAACTCTTTTACAACAATAATATTCTTCTCGTCGACAGCCGTGACAAAATCTTTGGCGCGATTGCCCAAAAGATTACGCACATTATCAATTGCATTACTGTCTTTCTCATGCTGGGTCTCTATAATAAAGATAACACGTCTTACTTCTGTGTCTATATGTAATTTTTTTGCACGGTTGTAAATATCTACCAAAAGCAGATTATCCAGCAGAAGATTCTTGATAAAATTGTCCTTATCAAATCTTTCCTTATATGCTATCAGAAGGTTCTGAATCTGAAAACTGGCAATTTTACCCACCATATAGACATCGTCGCTGTCTCCGCTGGCAAGAAGAAGATATTCCAGCTGATGTTCATCAAATACTTTAAAAAACTGAAATCCGTTCACAACCTGACTGTCCGCCGGAGACTCCGCAAACGCCTGGGCTGGCTGGGCATATCTGTCCGCCTCCGGAAAAGTCGCCGCGAGTACCTTTCCCTCCAGATCGATAATGCACAGATCTATCCTGGTAATACCCTTTAACCCGTCAATCGTATTTTGCAGTATCTGATTTGAAATCATTGGCCTTCTCCTTCCGATGATTCTATTATGCAAATTGAACAACAGTTCTCATGTATAAATCTGCTTCCCCAAAAACTCTTTTTTCATTTTAATATAATTGTACAAAAAAATCTACCTGTATTTCTTATTTTTTTGTGAAATATGAATGTCTTTTGCCTTTTTTTTCCAATTTCAGGCACTGGGCAACCTTCACAAAAAACAGAAGCAAAAAAGGAAATCATAGGTTTTACTTTACGCCCAATTTATGGTACACTGAACATAGAAATAATCGCTAAAGGAGGCATGGACTCCTGTACAGCGGAAAGGAGGGGCAAATGAATATTCCCGAATTATCAACCGCACTGGCAAACGTACAGCTTACCAACCAGGTGGGGATTGCCGTACTTGATAAAGCAATGGAAAGCTCAGAAGCAGTGGGTGCCAGCTTAATCAACATGATGGACCGCTCTATGGAGTTATCTGTTAACCCCAATGTTGGAAGCAATATTGATATGCTTGTTTAACCATATTCAATAAAGAACAATGCCAAAGGCAGCGGCAAGCTTTACAAGCAGGAATGAGAAAACGCCTGTCATCAGACTGACACAGAGGATAAGGGCCAGTACCAGCGGTACTGTCAGCATCTTATCCTTTTTCTCTTTCCTCTGTTTCCAGATTTGGGATAAAATACTGCTGCGTCCCTGGTGGCCGCTGATCCAGACCAAAACAGCCCAGGCCAAGGGCAAAGTCACCGCCGCCAGTATCAGGTATACCCCAATGCCGTAAATAAGGAAATTGCTGGTCACCAGCGCTGCCTGCCCGCTGTATGCATCGGGGTCCGCCCTAAGTGCCATGTACATGAGCAGCACATTACTGCCATTCACCAGCCCATGATAAAGGATCGAGGCCCAAAGGCTCCCCGCTGCCTCCATCAGCAGCACAGAGAAAATCCCCATCACCAGCGCATAGGCCGCCTGGTTAAAGTTCATATGCACCAAGGCAAAAATAAGGGATGAGAGCAGCATTGCCCGAAAAGCACTGCCGGATTTCCTGTAGGAGTGGTAATACGCCCCCCTGCATGCCACCTCCTCAAATATGGGCGCAATGATGCCTGTAGACAAAAACAGGATACCGAAAGACATCTGCCCTGCCTGCTGCCCCTCCAGCATTGCCGCAACTTCGTTTTCCACCCAGATTTGGGAAATCAGGTTAAACAAAGTCAAAGCCGGTACTGTCAGGAAGGTAAACAGCACTGTCATCAGAAGGGACTTTATCCGTATTTTCCGGAAGCCCAGAAACGCGGGCAGCTTTTCCCCACATGCCACCGCTGCTGCCAATACCGGCAGCGTAATAACCAGCTCCACTGCCAGATTGCTTACAAACAGGTTGCCCATAAGGCCAGGCGCAAACCGGGACAGCCCCAGGATCAGGACAATATAACATAACATGGTAACCAAAAACACCCTGTTCGCTTTCTTACTGTTCATTCTTACAACCATCCTTAAATTTTTCTGATGCCATCAGGCTCTATTGCAACCAGGCGCTTTTTATACAGGCTGCCTACCGCCCTCTTAAATTCATTTTTGCTCATGCCGGTTTTTTCCCTGATCAGCTCCGGATCCGCTTTATCGTTAAAGGGAAGCCTGCCGCCCTCCTTCTCCAGCATCTCCAGCAAACTGTCTGCATCCATCCCCATCTGGATATACGCTTTTTCCCGCAGGCTTAAAGTCAGCTTGCCGTCCTCAAGCACCTCCGCCACCCGGGCAGCAACCCGGTCCCCCGGCTCCAGCCCCTGGACAGGCTCTTTTCTGGGAATCAGCGCGCAATAGCAGTCGTCCACAGCAATAAATACCCCGAAACGGTCACTGATTTCATAGACCCTTCCCTCAACCCGGTCATCCTTTTTATAGGGGCTGTCCGTGCGCAGATAATGGTACACCTTCATAGTGGTACAGAGCCTGCCGCTTTTATCCACATACAGTGCCACCAGGCATTCCTCCCCTGGCTGTACCCGCCTTGTCTGCTCTTTAAATGGAAGAAGCAGGTCTTTCTCCAACGCCCACCCCAAAAAAGCGCCTATTTTCCCCGCTTCCTTTACAGTCAGCACCGCCACCTGGCCTACCGAGAGCTCCGTCTGCCTGGTGGTTGCTATCATGCGGTCCTTGGAGTCCCTGTAGATATATACCTCTATGGTATCCCCCACCGCAGCATTTTCCGGCACTTCTTTTCCTGGCAGAAGTACCTTTTCCCCCGGGTCGGCCCCCTCCTCGGGATCCGCCAGATAAATGCCGAAATCCACTTTTTTAACAATGGCCAGTTGCTGCCTTTTTCCCAATTCTATCATAAACTCCTCCATTCCTGCCCAGCCTGCGGACTTGGGCCAAGGTGCAAATTTGCCTGTGAAAATGTGTTTTCACAGCATCCTACCTTCCCACCAGGAGCGGCGCAAACTATCCCTGGTTTATTTCTTTTCCTGGCGTTTTTCCTGAAGCTCCACAATGCAATAGACAGCGCCCTGCCCATCCTTAAGAACCGCCACCTCCCTGCCGCCCTCACAGGCCGTATATGGAATCAGCACATCGCCCAGCATGGCCTGCTTCTTATATTCTGCCCGGAGCTGCGCCACCTTCTGGCCGCCCCCCAGGCTCTCCATGGCAATCCTGACAAACTGGCCATTATTCACATGATGGTTAATATCCAGATGGCAGGGCCTTATAAGCACCGGCTCCCCCTCTTTAAGGCACTCCGGCAGGGGAATCCTCCTGGGGGCATAATCCATGGCAAGCTTTGGCTCCAGGACATACCCTTTGAGCATCTCCTCCGACGGCCTTGCAGGTTTTCCTGTGCCAGTATCAAGAAGGCTCCAAAGGGTATTGGCACAGGCAAGGCAGTTCTCCTTTTCATCCTTCATAATGAAATTCCTGTAACCCACAAATCCCTTAAAGCCATAGGGGGCAGTCCCCACCATAACCCGCTGTCCCAGCTTTGGATAACAGTTTACCACGATCTGCCAGGAAGACATTACCCAAACCCTGCCCAGCCCTTTCAGATATGCTACCCCAAGGCCGATATCCTCCGAATGGAATGTGGAACAGTCCTGAAAATAGTCCAGCAAAGACTCCAGCTTCAGGCATCCAGTTTCATCCAATTCACTGTATCTGATTCTGCTGTCAAAAAAGTACATATTCGCCGCCTTTCAAAATGAATTATAACATATTTTTATAACTTTACAATCATACTTTCACCAGCACTGCCTTTACTCCGGGAAAATATTAGCGAAACCCCGGAATTATCTTCCGAGGCTCTTTCTTTTTGGGGAACCTAACTGTACAGCTTTAGGATCTCTTCTGCCTTTCTTTTCATCTCCTGCCGGAGGCTTTCCGGGCGGATGACCTCAACCCTGCCTCCCTGGCTGAGCAGCCACATAACAATCCCGGTCCCATAGACTTCTGCGCTGATAAAGTACTGGCGGCCTTCCTGCCCCATAACCCTGGCAGTTGGAAGCCTGTCCAATACCGGCTCCGGGTCCTCCCCATAAAACTTCATCTGGATCTTCATCAGATGCCCGGCATACATAAATTGGACCCGCTTGCGGAACTCTCCTTCCTCAAACCTGTCCGCATAGGAAACCCGAAAATTTTCCCCTGTCTCCCTGAAAGCCTTGATACGGTCAATGCGGAAAACAGCCGGGTAATCATACTTATGTACATATCTGCCCTCTTCATTTTTCTCAACAATAAATGCATTCAGGTAAAAGTAATACTCCGAAAAGAGGATTGCCACAGGCTCAACCGTCCGCATGATGGTTTCTTCCATATGCCCTGCCCGGGAATATTTGATCTCAATCAGGCGATGCTCCTTTATATCTGTCCCAATGTGCCAAAGCCTGTCCTGGATATCTGTTTTATGGCGCAGCTCCACATAGTGGAACTGCTCATTTGAAATCAGCTCCTTAACAAGCTTCATGTTCTTTAGCGGGACGCACCCTTCCATCATCTTCCTTAAAATACTGTCAATCTCCTTTTTGGTAAAGGCACGGCTTCCCAGCAAAATCTTGCTCACTGCCAGGATCTCGCTATTGGACATCATAGAGCCCTCCGCCCCAGCCATCACGAACCCTTTTACACTCCGGTCATATTCCACCCTTCTGCCGTCTGCAGGCGCACCCATCCTGCGCTCATCCAGAAAGCTGCGGATATCAACAATATCACGCTGGATAGAGCGTTCATCCACCCCGAAACGCGCTGCCTCTTCCGGCTTATTGATTACTTTCCCTTCACACAGCCGGACATACATGTCAAGAGTCCTGATATTTTTAGAAGATTTCGATCCCATATGGCCAATCTTTCCCCTTTTTCATTATTATATACAGCATTTTTCCCCCGCAATACCTCTCTTTTTACTTCTCATAGTTTTGGTAACCCATTCACAATGAGGCTATAAGGCTGTTTGTATTCTATCACATTTCCAGGCATAAAAAAACCCAGCAGAACAAATCTGCCAGGTTAAATTCGCAGGGCTGCAAGGATTGGAAACTTTTTATTTCCATAATCTCTTTCACCCCATAAAAATAAGGGCTGGAATTTTTCCAGCCCGGCCATCCTCTTCCATATACAGGCTTTGGCGATATTCCTGGCCGTCCCTTATTTGGGATATATCATCCCCTGATATACTGTTCTGCTTCTTCCCCTGAGAGATCAAACTTTTCCCGAATCTTCTGCATAATCGTTATGTCCGGAATATTTAACTCCTTCAATGCCGATACCATTCCTCTGATTCCTTTTTCAATTCCCTTTTCAATATTCTCCTGGTCCCTCATTAACAGCGTCATATACTCATGCCTCCATTCCCTGTTTTTCTTTGCCGCCTTTACTGCCTCTTCCAATCTCTTCACGAATGAATCTTCCGACTTCTTTCCTGCCACATAGTCCAAAAACGCTTTTAGTTCTCTGCTGACATCGTCCTCCATTCTCCCATCCGCATTTAAAAATATCTTTGCCGCCCCGTCTCCCAGCAGGATATTTTTATCTTCCTTGCAGATATTTTCAAAGGTGTAAATATGCTTCCCGTATCAAATATGTCAAACCGGCATATAAAGATGACATAGCTTGGATTCAGCTTCTTATAGGACTGCCCTTTATCAATCATCTGCAGGTCGATCATACTCTGATAATGGTAATACCTTGTTCTTTTGGGAAGCTCCTTCGCATTTGCCACCTGCATTTCTATGTCATAAACAGTGCCTTTGCCATCCCACACATACACATCCAGCCTCACACTTTTGGCATCCATATCTGGCTTAATCCCTTTTTGCAGTTCCGGGTATTAAATAACAAATCAACTTTCTAATTCATCCCATTCCACACCGACAATATCCCGGCACTGTCCCCATAACACTGCATTTCGAAACATCAAAAAAACCGGTGAAATAAATTCACCGATTTTCTTCGCTGGGCTACAAGGATTCGAACCTTGAGATGACGGAGTCAGAGTCCGTTGCCTTACCGTTTGGCGATAGCCCAATGTCTCAACCACAAGTCATAGTATACTAGATTATTACAGATTTGGCAAGTATTTATTTAAAAATTTTTGCAAAAATTTTGCCTGTTTTTTTGTGCAACTTATACAAAGCTTGTTACTTTTTTGACATGCTGTATTTTTTTCAATACTTTACCTAAATTAATAAAAAAAGATATTTTCAAGTCTTTCAAAATCTGTTATCGTTAACTACAAAAGCGTCTACAAATGTATTTCAGTCCAGGAGGTTATGTTTATGAGGTATTTTTTTAGTGGTAAAATCGAAAAAGAGAATGAGCTTTACACCATCCGCATTCCCTTTAACGTTTGGGAAGTCTGCAAGCAGCGGGACATTATCCAGGCCGATCTTGTGCTTGATAACAAAATCATTGCCTGTGAACTGATCCCGGAAGAAAAAGGAAACTACAAAATCCATTTACAGGAAGAAGATGTTTCCCACATTGATATCAGTAAGTCCCACAAAATCCTTCTTCATATTACAGGAAGCCTGATCCAGATGAACCAGAACAGCCCCTACAGCTTTGACAATCCGATCCGGAAGGTTGACGGGCTTGACATCATCATCCAGCCGGAGGACGGGCTTTGCGGCCAGACCTGTGTGGCAATGCTTGCCGGCGTTACCCTTGCAGAGGTCATAAGCGTTATGGACTGCCGTGTGTGGCAGGGAACCATGGGCCGTGTGATTTCCGCCCTTAATTACTATGGCATAGACCACAGCGATATCATTGTCTATACAGAGGGGCAGGATACTTCCCTGCCTAAATGCTGCATTATGATGGAAAAGATGGGCCGTTATTGCCATTACCTGGTTCATTATGACGGCAAATTCTATGACTCCAATCTGGGCATCATCCCGGAATATGACATGAGCAAGCTTCTTGGTTACCTGGAAATAAAGGTAGACTGACACCTTCTCCGAGATCCCTTAAGCAAAGGGTAATGTCTCCCTCAAAGCAAAAGCCCCTTCCCATGGGGCTTTTGCTTTTATTACAATAAGCCGGCCCGCGAAGCGTGACGGCGTTTGTTAGGCATGGCGGCCAGAGGCCGCTCTCTTCCTACACTTCAAAAATCAGATCCCCATAACCAGGTACAGGCCATACTTCCCTGTCAACCAGCATTTCCGCCTCATCCACCGGCTTCCTGAGCGCTTCCATGGCAGTTTTGACTTCATCCCTGTAATAAAAGGCTTTTTCTTTGGCACTGCTTATGGCTCCCGCCTTTGCCTCCGCCTGCTTGAGTTTCTCCAGGGCTCCCTTCATAGCCAATAATTTTTCCGATACCGCCTTCAGCAGTTCCCTTTGGGCGGATGCATCCGCGCCTGCATCCTGCACCGCAACCACCGTATCCGCCAGGGATTTTGTATAACGCACCACCGCAGGGATAAACTGCTTGGATGCCATGTCAATCATGGTAAGGGCTTCAATATTGATGGTTTTGGCATATGTTTCATACAGCACTTCCTGGCGGGATTCCAGCTCGGTCTTTGTAAAAATATTAAATTTGCTGAACAAATCCACGGACTTCTGGGTTGTGAGTTTTTCCACCGAATCAATCATGGACTTAATATTGGGCAGGCCTCTCCGCTCCGCTTCCCCTACCCACTGGACGGAATAGCCGTCCCCGTTAAATATAATCCTCTGGTGCTTCGTAAAATATTCTTTGATCAGGTCATGGACTGCCAGGTCAAAATTTTCCGCCGCCTCCAGGATATCAGCCGCCTCGCAGAAGGCTTCCGCAACAATGGCGTTTAAGATGGTGTTGGGGCTTGCAATGGAGTCAGAAGAACCCACCATACGGAACTCAAACTTATTTCCCGTAAAAGCAAAAGGCGAAGTCCTGTTCCTGTCAGTGGCATCCTTTACCAGGTCAGGCAGGGTAGACACCCCGGTCTCCAGCTTGCCCCCCTCTAAGCAGTGGGCCGCTTCCCCGGTTTCCACAAGCTGTTTCACAACATCTTCAAGCTGTTCCCCAAGGAAAATGGAAATAATGGCCGGAGGGGCTTCGTTGGCACCAAGCCTGTGGTCGTTGCCCACATCGGAAGCGCTCTGGCGGAGCAGATCCGCATGGATGTCAACAGCTTTTATGATACAGGCAAGTACTAACAGGAATTGGATATTTTCATTGGGTGTTTCCCCCGGGTCAAGGAGATTGACGCCGTTGTCCGTGGCAAGGGACCAGTTATTATGTTTCCCGGAACCATTCACCCCCGCAAAAGGCTTTTCATGGAGGAGGCAGGTAAGGCCATGGCGGCCTGCCACCTTTTTCATGGTTTCCATTACAAGCTGGTTGTGGTCAACGGCAATATTGGCTGTCTCGTAGATAGACGCCAGCTCATGCTGGGCAGGCGCCACTTCATTATGCTGGGTCCTGGCTGTAACGCCAAGCTTCCACAGCTCAATATTCAAATCCTTCATGTACGCGCCCACACGCTCCCGGATGGTCCCAAAATAATGGTCCTCCAGCTCCTGCCCTTTGGGTGCAGGGGCACCAAACAATGTCCGCCCTGCAAAGATCAGGTCCTGCCTTTTTAAATATTTTTCCCGGTCTACCAGAAAATACTCCTGCTCCGCCCCCACAGCGGCCACTACCTTGGACGCTTCCGTATTATGAAAAAGCCGCACAATCCGCAGGGCCTGCTGGCTGATGGCTTCCATGGAGCGCAGCAGGGGCGTCTTCTTATCCAACGCTTCCCCTTTATAAGAGCAGAACGCGGTGGGGATACAGAGTATCACTCCTGTAGCATCTTCCTTCAAAAAAGCAGGGGAAGTCATATCCCAGGCGGTATACCCCCGCGCCTCAAAGGTAGCCCGCAGGCCGCCGGAGGGAAACGAAGAAGCGTCCGGTTCCCCTTTGATCAGTTCTTTGCCGGAAAACTCCATGAACATTTTCCCGCTCTCATCGGGACGGGAAATAAAGGAATCGTGCTTTTCCGCCGTAATACCTGTAAGAGGCTGGAACCAGTGGGTATAATGGGTCGCCCCGTTTTCAATGGCCCAATCCTTCATCTCCTTGGCGACCACATCCGCAGTGGCAAGGGACAACTCCCCGCCATTTTCCATCACCCGGATCACTTCCTTATAAACTTTCTCGGGCAAACGCTGCCGCATAACGGCACGGGTAAATACTTTACTGGCAAAAAGTTCTTCTACATTAATTACTTCGCTCATTTTTCCTCTCCCTTTCCTGCTATCATTATCTGGAAGCAATGTCCTTACTGCTGGATGCCCAAGGGGCTGGCGGTAACCCTATGCCTTTGTACAGCCTTCCTGTGGGGCTTCTTTGCGCACTCTCAACAGGTCGTGCTCCTTTGCCTTTCCGCCCAGCCCCACCCAAAGAGCCTGGCCTGCATGGGGGGCGCTTTCAACCGGCAGCCCTTCCCCAGTGGCCAGGGAAATAACCTCCGCCTGCACATTCTCCCCCTCCGGCTTCATTATTTCTATGGTATCACCCAGGGAAAACTTGTTCTTCTGATGGATAAAAGCCCGCCCCTTTTCATCTGTCCCCTCCACCATGCCCAGGTAAGTGTATTCATTGATGTAAGTACTGTTGTCATAAATCTGGGCATCTGCGCCAGGTTTCCCAAAATAAAACCCGGTAGTAAATTTCCGGTAAGTGCATTTGGCAATCTCTTCCCTGTACCACTTTCTGTTTGCCTGATACTTTTCCTCTGACTCCATACAGTCATCAATGGCTCTTCTGTATGTCCTGGCCACCGCCGCCACATACAGGGCAGTTTTCATCCTGCCCTCAATTTTAAAGCTGTCAATTCCTGCCGCCAACAGCTCCGGAATATGTTCTATCATGCACAGGTCGCCGGAATTAAATATAAAGGTCCCGCGCTCATTTTCGTATACAGGCAGGTATTCTCCTGGGCGCGTCTCCTCCATCAATGTATATTTCCACCTGCAGGGATGGGTACATGCCCCCCCATTGGCATCCCTGCCCGTAAAGTAATTACTCAGCAGGCACCTGCCGGAATAGGATATACACATAGCGCCATGGATAAAGCTCTCAATCTCCAGTCCCGCCGGAACCTTTTTCCTGATTTCGCTTATTTCCTCTAAGGAAAGCTCCCTGGCCATGACCACCCTCTTGGCCCCCATTTTATGCCAGAAAAGACAGGACATATAATTGGTATTGTTAGCCTGGGTGGAAATATGGATATCAATTTCAGGGCAAATTTCCCTTGCCAGGGTGAACATGCCAGGGTCGGAAATAATCAGGGCATCGGGGGCGATTTCCTTTAATTCCCTAAAGTACCTTCCGGCATCTTCTATATCCTTATTGTGCGCTATAATATTGGCGGTAACATGTACTTTTACCCCATGGGCGTGGGCAAAGGCAATCCCCTGGGCCATCTCCTCCCTGGTGAAATTTTTTGCTTTCGCCCGCAGCCCAAAGGCTTCGCCACCAATATAAACCGCGTCCGCCCCATAGAGCACCGCCGTCTTTAAAACCTCCAGAGAACTGGCAGGTATGAGAAGTTCCGGTTTCCGCATTTTTCCTCCTCTGTCCCTAATATTTGCCTATAGCTTTACACTCACCGCCGCACCGTCCCCCACAGGAAGGATATCCGTCCGCAGCTCCTTGCTGTGGGTAAGCCCATAAAGATACTCCCTCATTCTGCTATGGATCGTCCTGTCCCTCCTTGTTACCGCAAAGCGGGACTCCATCACGTCCCCCTCCTGCAGCACGTTATCAGACACCAGGATCCCTCCCTGGGGCATCAGCCGTAAAATATCCGGCAGGAAATAAAGGTATTGCCCCTTTGCCGCATCCATGAAAATAAAATCATAAGGCCCTTCCAGCTCTTTTAAAAGGACCCCAGCATCCCCTGCAAGGAGGGTGATTTCCTTTTCCCACCCCACTTTTTTGAAATTCTCCTGGGCAAGCGGGATTCTTTTTTCATATTTTTCAATGGTGGTGATTTTGCAGCCCTCAGGTGCATATTCCTTCATGAGCAACGCAGAAAAACCAATGGCTGTCCCCACCTCCAGAATCTGTTCCGGCTTCTTAATTGAAAGAAGCAGCTTTAACAGGCGCTGCATTTCCGGGCGGATAACAGGCACATTGGTTTTAATTGCGAATTCTTGCAGCTCATTTAAAAACGGAGTATTGCCTGAATCAAAAGAATTGATAAACACACTGACTCTTTCATCTGTAATCACAATTTTCCATCCTTTAAGCCAAAAACGCGGCCGGGAACCTGTTTGCCCAATTCCCGGCTTTCCGTTTATTTTTCTTTTTCCTCAGTCCCCTCGGGAGCCGTGGACATGATTTCCAGCATTTGTTCCGCCGACATATCCGTGCTTAAATCATAAATGCCCGGAAGGACTTTGCCATGGTAAGCGGAAAGCATCTCCTGCACAATAAACAGGTTTGCATCCTCTATCAGCCCCTTTTCCTCCAGCATCAGCGCAATGTCCTTCACAGACATATCCGCCCCAATGCCAACGGTCATGGTCCTCCCCCCTGCCGCCGATACGGGTTCATCTGCAAAAACCCGGTAGCCAAAATCATATGCTATGGCAGCACCGCGGAAAATATACACTACAAAAGCGGCAATGACTGCAACCTTGATGATCATTTCCACTACAGTGACCACTAAATACTTTGCGTTCATGAAAATACCATGCCTTTCCCGAAATCCGCCGGTTATTCAAATTGAAGCTCTTCCGTAATAAATATGTTTACTTCCTGCATCAGCCTGCAGAAAGCAAGTTCAGCTTTCAGGAAATCATCAACAATAGGATTTTCCCGGAACTTTTCATATTCCTTCTCAAAAGCGCCCATTTTGTCAAATAATTCATTCACCTGGCTGGTATTCTGTATCTCAAAATTCCTCTGGCGGAACTCGTTGACTTTTTCAAAAAGCTCCGGTGTCCTTTTAATTCTTTCAAGCTGCTGATGGTATTCCCTGTAGGTTTCTGTGTCCTTAACTGCACTTACAAAGCCTTCAGCAGCCGCCAGCATTTGTTTATCCTTCATGGCCGCCTCTCCTTATATCTCCATTATAATAGGCAGGATCATGGGGCGCCTTTTCGTCTTCTTCCATACAAATTCACCCAGGGAGTCCTTAATGGCGCTTTTTAGTTTCCCCCAGTCGGCAATCCCCCTGCCAAGGCAGCCTTCCACCGCATCGTTTACCACTTCTCTGGCTTCATCCATCAGTTCATCGGATTCCCGGACATATACAAATCCCCGGGATACGATATCAGGCCCGCTTACCAGCTCATCGGTAGCGCCGTCTAAGGCCAGCACTACGATCAATATGCCATCCTCCGCCAGATGCTGCCTGTCACGCAGGACAATGTTACCCACATCGCCTACCCCCAGGCCATCCACCAGAATATCCCCAACCGGGACCCTGCCCGTAATATGGGCTTTTTCCTGGGTCAGCTCCAGGACATCGCCGGACTGGAGGATAAAAATATTTTCCTTGGCAATCCCCAGCTCTCCTGCAAGCTTTGCCTGGGCTTTTAAATGCTTGTACTCCCCATGGACGGGAACAGCGTATTTGGGGCGGAGCAGGGTATACATCAACTTGATCTCCTCCTGGCAGGCATGTCCCGAAACATGCACATCCTGGAAAATCACGTCCGCACCTTTTAAGAGCAGTTCGTTGATCACATTGGTAACCGCTTTCTCATTTCCCGGAATGGGGTTGGAAGAAAAAATAACGGTATCCTTGGGGCCAATGGAAATCTTCCTGTGGTTGTCCTCCGCCATACGGCTAAGCGCGGCCATGCTTTCGCCCTGGCTGCCAGTGGTGATGATCACCGTCTTTTCGTCAGGATAATTTTTAATCTGTTCAATATCAATGAGCGTATTGTCCGGGACGCTCAAATACCCCAGGCTGGTGGCAGTGTCAATGATATTCACCATGCTTCTGCCCTCCACCACCACCTTCCGCCCAAATTTATAAGCGGAATTGATAATCTGCCGCACCCTGTCCACATTGGACGCAAAGGTTGCAATGAGGATCCGGGTATTTTTGTGCTCTTCAAACAGAGTATCGAATATTTTGCCCACTGTGCGCTCTGAGGGCGTAAAGCCCGGGCGTTCCGCGTTGGTGGAATCGCACATCAGTGCCAGTACGCCCTTCTTCCCGATTTCCCCAAGCCGCTGCAGGTCGATGGCATCCCCAAATACCGGGGTATAGTCCACCTTGAAATCTCCTGTATGCACAACAATCCCAGCCGGGGAGTAAATGGCCAGGGCTGCCGCATCCACAATGCTGTGGTTGGTTTTGATAAACTCAATGCGGAACTGCCCCAGGTTAATGGACTGCCCGAATTTGACCACCTTCCGCTTGGTGTTGTTTGCAAGGTTGTGCTCTTTCAGCTTATTTTCAATGATCCCCATAGTAAGCTTGGTGGCATAAATAGGGACATTAATGTCCCGCAGCACGTAGGGCAGCGCGCCAATATGATCCTCATGGCCATGGGTAATCACAAAGCCCTTTACTTTTTCAATGTTATTCTTTAAATACGTCACATCAGGTATGACCAAATCTATCCCCAGCATATCATCCTCCGGGAATGAAAGGCCACAGTCAACTACAATAATACTGTCTTCATATTCAAAGGCAGTAATATTCATTCCAATCTGCTCAAGGCCCCCAAGGGGAATCACCTTCAGCCCTGAGCTGCTTTTTGGTTCGTTTTTCTTCAATCAGTTTTACCTCCTATTTATTGAAGCTCAATGTCCTCCAACAAATTTTCGAATACGGATGCCACAGCCGCCATTTCTGTGTCATCGCTTACGATTTCATAGACGCTCTCCTTCTCTCCCCGCCCTGATACCTCTTTCAGGATCAGCGCCTCTCCGTCCCCTTCCGGAGCGTCTGTTACCAGAATATACTGGCATCCGCCTATTCTTGTCTGTTCCAGAACATAAAACCCTGCTTCTTCCTGGGTGTCCAGCACAAAATTTACTTTTTCCAATGCTTATTCTCCCTGTTTCCTTTTCCTGAGATCCAAAAATCCCTGTAATATAAACACAGCCGCAATCTTATCCACATACTCCTTCCGGTTTTCCCTGCGTATCCCAGCTTCCATCATGGCCTTATCCGCCGCCACTGTGGTCAGCCTTTCATCCCAGGTATGTACCAAAAGCCCTGTGCGCCGCTGCAGCTTTTCCTTAAATTCCAGGGTCATCTCCGCCCTGGGGCCTAAGGTATCGTTCATATTTTTGGGAAGCCCCAGGACAATTTCTTCTACCTGGTATTCCTCCACCAGCGCTTCAATCCTTGCCAGCGTCTGGCGCAGTTTATTTTCTTCTTTTCTTCTGATAATCTCCAGCCCCTGGGCAGTGACCAGTAAAGGGTCACTGATTGCCACCCCTACTGTTTTTGAGCCGAAATCCAATCCCATAATCCGCATATCTTTCCCTGTCTATCTCCAATGATTATTTTTAATATATTCTGTCAGCATCTCTTCCACCAGTTCATCCCGCTCGACCTTCATGATGAGGCTTCTGGCATTTTTGTAACTGGTAATATATGTGGGATCCCCGGACATGATATATCCCACAATCTGGTTCACAGGGTTATACCCCTTTTCGGTCAACGCTGCATATACCTCTGCAAGTATCTCTTTTACGCTTGTGCTGTCTGTCTCCACCCTGAAAAACTGTGTATTTCCCAAATCCTGCATAAATGCCACCTCTTATCACAACATTCGTTCGCTTTTATCTTACTCCATTTTTTAACAAAATTCAATCCATTACTTATGAAAGACTTTAAAAACCTGGCCACACCCGGCACTCACTGCCTAAACAGCAGCAGCTCCGGCTCCAGGAAATCCACAAGCTCCCCGGTAAGTATCCTGCCAGAGAGCCTCTCCTTCCCGGGGAATGCTGCCCGGATATACTCCCTGGTATGGCCAACCTGGTAAACGGCACCAGCAATTATTTTTTCTTCTTCAAACAGCGCCTCCACTTCCTTATGTAAGTACATTTCCCTGTATCTGCGGGACATCCCCCTGCCCAGTTCCAAAAGCCTGCTGCTGCGCTGGGCCTTCACCGGCTCAGGGACCTGCCCTTCCATCACGGCCGCCGGTGTCCCCTTCCTTTTGGAATATTTGAAAACATGCATTTCATAAAACCCCACCCTGGCCAGGAAGCGCTCTGTTTCTTCAAACTCCTCCTGGGTTTCTCCCGGGAATCCCACAATTACATCCGTAGTAATTGCCGGATTTCCAAAGGCTTCCCTTAACATACATACCTTCTCATAGTATTCCTCCCCGGAATACTTTCTATTCATCCTTTTCAGCACCTGGTCTGAGCCGCTTTGCAGGGAAAGATGAAAATGCGGGCAAAGGCCGGGCAAGTCCCTTAACCCCTTCACAAACTGGGGGGTAATGATCCTGGGTTCCAGTGACCCCAGGCGGATACGCCCAATCCCCGGCGTCCTTCCCACTGCCTGGACCAGCGAAAGGAGGCTGCTGCCGGAAAAACCACCCCCGCCCTCCATGCCGTAGGAACTTAAATGTATCCCCGTAAGCACCACCTCCCGGTAACCGTTACCCGCAAGGGCTTTTACCTCCCCTGCCACTTCATCCAGCCCCCGGCTCCTGACCCGCCCCCTGGCATAAGGAATAATGCAGTAGGTGCAAAACTGGTTGCAGCCGTCCTGGACTTTAATATAAGCCCTGGTATGCTCCGCAGTACAGGTAATGCCCATGGGTTCACAGGCCCTCTCCCCGGCAATATCAATAACCGATTTCCCTCCCAGGGTTTTCTCCTCCAGGGTGCCCTCTCCCTGCCTTTCCCCTTCCCTTGCTGCCAGGTATTCCTCCAAAAGCAAGGCAAGGTCTTTTTTCCTGTTATTGCCTATGGCCAGGTCGATGCTTTGGTCCTTCAGCGCCTCTTCCCCCCCAGCCTGCACATAACAGCCCACTGCCACCACGATGCAGCCTGGGTTTCTTTTCTTCGCCTGATGGATCATCTGCCTGCTCTTGCGGTCCGCTATGTTTGTCACAGTACAGGTATTTATGATATAAATATCAGCTTTTCCATCAAATGGTACAATACAATATCCTTTTTCTTTCATGCTTTGTTGCATATAGTCCATTTCGTATCCGTTTACTTTGCACCCAAGATTATGAAATGCCACACTTTTCATATTATCCACCATTTTTTTTGTTTTGATTTATCATTGACTTTTCTCCCACAACCCTTTACTATAGTAAAAGAGAGTATGAAACAACGGAAGGAGGTAGTTGCAATGAAAACAGTTCAAATTTCGTTAAACTCAATAGATAAGGTAAAGTCTTTTGTAAATGATATTACAAAGTTTGATTATGACTTTGATTTAGTATCCGGAAGATATGTGATCGACGCTAAATCTATTATGGGCATTTTCAGCCTGGATTTATCCAAGCCTATTGACTTGAACATCCATGCGGAAGATAACATAGAAGAGGTTCTCGCCACATTAAAACCTTACATGATTTAATGAACATACCGGGCTGGCTTTGTGCCAGCTCATTTTTTATGCCTATGGGGCGCCCTGGGGGCAGGGCAGGGAAAACTCCCTACAGATTTCCCCACCTGACAATTTCCACCTGGTCTGTAGCAATCGCCTGTTCCACCAGCCCCTCTATCTTGCCCTCCAGATTCTGCTCATGCCGTTTGATAACATTCAGGTTCGGCTTGGTCACCGGATGCTTCGCCACAAAGATGGTGCAGCAGTCCTCATAAGGAAGGATGGAGGTTTCATAGGTGCCGATTTTTTCTGCCACATCCACGATTTCCATCTTATCAAAGCCGACCAGGGGACGGAATACCGGAAGGGTACACACCTCATTGGTGACCGCAAGAGACTGGACCGTCTGGGAGGCCACCTGCCCGATGCTCTCCCCTGTGGCCAGGCCCAGGCAGCCGTTTTCCTTTGCCAGCCGCTCTGCAATTCTCATCATATACCTTCGCATGATGATGGTAAGCTCTTCATGGGGGCACTTTTCATAAATCAGAAGCTGGATTTCCGTAAAGTTAATCACATGCAGGTATACAGGCCCCGCATAGCGGGATATCTGCTTCGCCAGGTCAACTACTTTCTGTTTCGCCCTGTCACTGGTATAAGGCGGCGCATGAAAATAAACCGCATCGATTTTCACCCCCCGTTTGGCGATCATGTATCCCGCCGCCGGGGAATCGATGCCCCCTGATAAAAGGAGCATTGCCTTGCCGTTGCTTCCCACCGGCATCCCGCCGGGGCCTGGTATTTCCATAGAGTAAATATAAATTTTCTCACGGATCTCCACATGAAGCATGGCCTCCGGCTGATGCACATCCACTTTCATTTCCGGGAAAGCGGCAAGAAGGACGCCTCCCAGCTCCCTGTTCAATTCCATGGAACTCATGGGATAGTTCTTCCTTGCCCGCCTTGCATGCACCTTAAAGGTAAAATGCTTGTCCTCATACACTTTATCCACATACTCCACTACCGTCCGGGAAAGCTTTTCGAAGCCCTCATCTTCTGCATAAATCACCGGGCAGATTCCCGAAATGCCAAATACCGTCTTTAAGTTGTCCACCGTTTCCTCGTAATCAAACTCCGACAGCGCATGTACATAAATCCTCCCGTCCGTGCGGGTAACCTTAAACGTTCCCTCACACCGCTTCAGGGCATACTTCACCTGCACCGCCAGGGCTTCCTCAAAGAGATATTTATTCTTCCCTTTAACGCCAATCTCCGCATACTTGATTAAAAATACATTAAACATACATTCTCTTCCCCGCGTAAACCACTCTCCAGGCCAATGTACCGCCTTTTCCAACTGCCACCCCAGGCAGGGGACCGCCAAAGGCCCCTACTCCCGCCTAAAACTTCCCGGCATCCTATCCTGCGGAAGCCAGCCCTCCCAAAACGGCGTACTGTGTATGCCGCTTTG
>OFEZ01000810.1_pt1 | contig 19908 bp, 15 predicted proteins | sample 1521241 | NCBI WGS metagenome assembly OFEZ01 (sample SAMEA3504099, study PRJEB24116) | mouse gut metagenome | biome: mouse gut; feature: mouse-associated habitat; material: faeces | place: Denmark | collected 2011
CAGAGGTAATGAAAATGTCTGAAACAGGGGATAATAAGTTTGAAAGCAGTATTTCCGGGCAAAAGGAAGAAAAATGCGGCTGTATCCACACCAAGCACACCCCCAGGAGCGATGAGCAGCTAAAACAGCTCCAAAACCGCTTAAGCCGCATAACCGGCCAGCTGGGGGGGATTGGCAGGATGCTGGAAGAGAACCGTTACTGTGGGGATATTTTAACCCAGGTGGCAGCAGCCCAGAGTGCCCTGCAAAGCTTTGGCCATGTGATTTTGCAGGAACACATGGAAACCTGTGTAGTGGAGGAGGTTAAAAACGGCAACCGCCAGATTATGCAGGAGACCATGGAACTGGTAAAGAAGCTGAAATAGGCAATCCCTGCCTGTGGGGATAAAGAGGGCGGCTGGCCAGTCTGCCGTTTCCTGCCGCAGGCCAAGGGAGAAAAAGGTTTGTGCCTGCGCGGCTCCGCAAACCTGACAGGAGTAAAAACCGCGCAGAAATGGGGAAATGATGAAAAAACAGAAATTTTCAGTAACAGGCATGACCTGTTCCGCCTGTTCTTCCCATGTGGAAAAGAGCGTGCAGAAGCTGCCGGGCATGGAAAGTGTCACTGTAAACCTTTTGACCAACAGTATGCAGACGGTTTATGAGGGCAGCCTGTGCGATGAGGAAAAGATCATTGGGGCGGTGGAAAAGGCAGGCTATGGTGCAAGCCTGATTTCCCAGGACCCGGCCAAAGGAAAAGGGGATGGGGAAAATAGCGGCGCCAGAGGTGGCTTGGGGATGGATGGGGCGGGGGCGGATATTTCGGGGAGGGAAGCGGCCAAAGGGAAAAAGGAAGCCCGGGAAATGAAAACAAGGCTGGCAGTATCCATTCTGTTTATGGCTCTGCTGATGGCAGTGTCCATGCACCATATGTTCTTTATGTGGCTGGGCCTGCCGGTTCCGGAACTGCTTATGAAATTATTCCATGGCAGTGAAAACGCCCTAACCTTTGCCTTTACCCAGTTCCTGCTGGCCCTGCCCATTATTTTTGTAAACAGAAAGTATTACCAGACAGGCTTTAAAACCCTTTTCCATTTAAGCCCTAATATGGACAGCCTGATTGCTATAGGCTCAGGGGCGGCGCTGGTTTATGGCGTGTTCGCTATTTACAGGATCGGCTTTGGGCTAGGCCATGGGGACCAGGCACTGGTGGAAAGGTACGCATCGGATTTATATTTTGAATCTGCGGGAATGATCCTGGCACTGATCACAGTGGGAAAATATCTGGAAACCCGTTCCAAAGGGAAAACCGGGGAAGCCATTGAAAAGCTCATGGATCTCTCCCCTAAGACGGCGCTGCTGCTTCTGGAAAACGGGGAGGAGATGGAAATCCCCACCTGGCAGTTGGCAAAAGATGACCTGTTTGTGGTAAAGCCGGGGAGCCTTGTACCGGCGGACGCAGTAGTGGTGGAGGGAACCTCCAGCGTCAACGAGGCGGCAATTACCGGGGAGAGCATCCCGGTGGAAAAACAGCCAGGCGACAGCGTGGTGTCCGCGACTATGAACAAAGCCGGGCGGCTGGTGTGCCGGGCGGTTAAAGTAGGGGAGGACACTACCCTGTCCCAGATCATCCGTCTGGTGGAGGAGGCGGCTTCCTCCAAAGCGCCCATTGCAAGGCTGGCGGACAAAATTGCAGGGATTTTTGTACCGGCGGTTATGGGTGTGGCCCTGGTAACCTTCTTTGTATGGCTCCTTACAGGGGGCGGCTTTGAGGCGGCCATGTCCAGCGCCATTGCCGTGCTGGTAATCTCCTGCCCCTGTGCCCTGGGGCTTGCCACGCCGGTGGCCATTATGGTAGGCACCGGCGTAGGCGCCAAATGGGGCGTCCTGATCAAATCCGGGGACGCCCTGCAATCCGCAAGGGATATTGATACGGTGGTTTTGGATAAAACGGGAACTATCACAGAGGGGAAGCCCAGGGTGACGGATGCAGATTTATGAAAAAGGCCTGGCAGAAGGAAAGGTCCTGGCTTTGGCCGCGGCCATTGAAAAGCCCAGCGAGCATCCTCTGGCAGAGGCAATCCTGGAGGAGGCCAGGGAGAGGGGGCTGGGCATCCCCAAGACAGAAGGCTTCCAGGCGGTCTTTGGCAAAGGCGTTATGGGAACCTGTGAAGGGAAAAAATATCTGGCGGGTAATTCAAGGTTTATGGAAGAGAGCAATGTCCCCCTGACAAAGACTCAGGCAGCCGCAATGGAAAAAATGTCGGAGGAAGGAAAAACACCTCTTTTATTTGCCGGGGAGGGAAAGCTTCTGGCGATTATTGGGGTTGCCGACAGGGTGAAAGCTTCCTCTGTGGAGGCAATCGAAGCCTTTCACCGGATGAAAATTGAAGTGGTCATGCTTACCGGGGATAATAAACGGACGGCCCAGGCAGTGCAGAAGAAGCTTGGCATCAACCAGGTGATTGCAGAAGTACTGCCGGAGGATAAGGAAAGAGAAATCCGAAGGCTGAAGGAGCAGGGCAGGAAGGTGGCCATGGTGGGGGACGGCATCAACGATGCCCCGGCGCTGGCGGCGGCGGATGTGGGGATTGCCATCGGTGCGGGAACCGATGTGGCAATTGACAGTGCAGATATTATCCTGATGAAAAGCAGGCTTACCGATGCCATTACGGCTATCCGCCTAAGCCGCATGGTGATCAAAAACATTAAGGAAAACCTGTTCTGGGCGTTTTTCTACAATTCCATTGGCATTCCCCTGGCGGCGGGTGTTTTTTACCCTGCTTTCGGGCTGAAGCTGAACCCCATGTTCGGGGCGGCGGCAATGAGCCTGAGCAGCCTTTTTGTGGTGGGAAATGCCCTGCGGCTCCGGAATTTTAAGGCAAATGTCCCATTGGAGGATAAAAATCAGGAACAGGAAATGGAAGAAAGCAAGGAGGATGGAAAGATGACAAAAACAATGACCATTGAAGGAATGATGTGTAGCCACTGCACAGGCAGGGTACAGAAAGCCCTGGAGGGTATTGCCGGGGTGAAGGGCGTAGTAATGAGCCTGGAAAACAAAACCGCGGAAGTGTCCCTGGAGGGGGAAGTGGCGGAGGATGCTTTAAAGGAAGCAGTTACAGAAGCCGGATACGAAGTTACCCATATCAAATAAGGGGATCAATTTAAGAAGAGAAACAGGCAGCCCCTGGAGGGATGCGCCGGAACCAAGCTTTTCAAGGAGGATTTGGCGCTTTTGTTCCTTTTGGAGCTGCAGTTTCTTTTGGGGGGAAAGCTTTCTTGAAGATTCCTTAGAAGCATATGCACTATTGGCCATATAATAACAAAAAAAGATAATATTCTTTCAGCTTAACTCTAATATTATTAATAATATTGCCGATATATATTCTAAGCTATATGTAACTAGCTACTCTCATAGAGTGGTTTTAAAACTGACAATATTTCCGCAAACCTATACCAGAAAATCTGGAAGGTGTCAAAAATTTAGCGGGGGGGCAAGGATGCTTTCAGTAAAAACAAACATGCTCGCATGGAACGCGGGCCGGCAGTTTAAAATCAATGAAAAAGCAGATGCAAAGAGGACAGAAAAATTATCTTCCGGTTATCGGATTAACCGTGCGGCGGATGACGCGGCGGGACTTTCTATTTCAGAAAAAATGCGCAGGCAGATCCGGGGGCTGACCCAGGCATCATCCAACGCACAGGATGGGATTTCCATGGTCCAGTCGGCAGAAGGAGCGCTGAACGAAGTGCATGAAATGCTTCACAGGGCCAATGAACTGGCGGTAAAGGCGGCTAACGGCACATTATCCGATGAAGACCGCGCGATGGTGGACGCAGAAGTCCAGCAGATTAAGAGAGAAATTGACAATACAGCAAAGAATACTGTGTTTAATGAAATCAGGCTGTTCCCGGATGACGGGCTTTCGCCCAAGGCGGGTTCCGTGCTGGCCAGCTATGATTATGAAGTGACCTTTGATTTTGCCAATGGGTCGGTTGCTGTAAACCAGCAAGCAAACGGCGTTTCTTCCCGGCCGGGGGTCCAGGTAAACAGTGGGAGTGCCCTGGCGGACAAAATTGCCAACCAGTATATTCCCAATGCAGTGCAGCAGATTTTTGACGCTTTCCCGTCCTTTGCAACAGCGCAGGGAACTACGGAAATCAAAATGGCGCTGAACGTGAAGTTTATCGACGGCCCGGGGAATACCCTGGCGCTTGCCGGGTATACTTACAGCCCCAGCGGCGGAAAGCCGAAAACAATGTACATCAATGTGGATGCTGCCGATTTTAAGGATGCAGATATCGGTTCCGGCAGTGACAAGGAGAAACAGTTAGAATCCACCATTGCCCATGAGCTGATGCACACGGTAATGCAGTACAATTTAACCGATGGCATGAGTGGGAGGAATGGGGAGAAATACCCTACGTGGTTTGTGGAAGGCACGGCACAGCTTGCAGGAGGCGGCTTTCCCACCAACTGGAACAATGAACTGCTCTACTATGCCGATAAGCTTGCTGATGAAGATGATACCAGCCAGGACGCAAATATAGCAAAATACCTGCAAAAATATACCATGCAGGGCAGGCCTTACGGCCATGGCTACCTGGGGGCGGCATATATTGGCTATCTTGCCAATAAACAAAATGGTGGTAGCGCAGACGTAACCGGTGCCAATATAGCAGGCGGGATGGATTTGATTTTTGGTGACCTTATTAAGGGGAAGAAGCTTGACCAGGCAATCAAAGACAGGACCGGCAAAAGCATAAGCGAAATCAATGGGCTGTTTTCCAGTGGCAACGGGGATTTAACAGAGTTTGCCAGAAAACTTGCCTTTAACTCAAAAGACGGTGCCGGTTCGGTGATCGTATCACAGGCAGCTGGCGGCCTGGGGGCAGGAGGGGCAGGAAAACCGATCATTGGCAGCGGGGCGGGAAGCGGGGCTTTTACCATTGATCCCAGCCAGGTAAATGTTGATTTTTCCGGGGGATCCGCTAATGTTGCCATCCAGGTAGGATCGGAAGCAGGGCAGCATATTGACTTCAAGCTGTACCAGATGAATACCCAAGCCCTGGGGCTGGCGGATATGAACGTGAACACTGTGGAGGATGCCAGCGACGCCATTAATTTTGTGAAGGAAGCCATTATTAACGTAAGCAGTGTGAGAAGCCATTATGGCGCGGTGCAGAACCGCCTTGAACATACCATTGCCAATCTGGACAATGTGGTAGAAAATACCACAGCGGCAGAGTCCCGCATCAGGGATACAGATATGGCTAAGGAAATGGTAGCACATGCCAACAGCCAGGTTCTGCTGCAGGCAGGGCAGTCTATGTTAGCCCAGGCAAACCGCAGTTCTGAAATTATACTCGGGCTTTTGGGATAGGCAGGCCAGAGTGAAAGGAGCAGATGGGAATGGGCGTAGTTGTTAAGGCAGTATGTGGTGCATGTAAAGGGCAGTGGCAGTGTGAAACCGGCTGCGGGATTATGCATGGGGAAATAGAAGGGGTACTCCCTTTATTCCCGGAAGGGATAAGAAGGCAGATTGAAGCCGCCATTGGCAATAGGGCATTTCCGGCTTTTACTTTTGCCTATCAGTTATCCTGCTGTGGGCACTGTGGCAGTATAGAAAGTGTTCCCGTGCTGAAGCTAACTGACATTGGGAAAGAATATACAGGTGTCTGCGGTAAGTGCTGGCAGAATACGGAACTCATAGAAAACATAGAAGATACCCCATGCCCGGTATGCCATAAGAAGGCTCTTACAGTGGAAGAAACCGGAATTTGGGATTAGAGGATTAGAAATCAGTACAGAAAGGATTTAAGATGCAGATAGGAGCAATCAGTTTTCATCCCTATATTTACAATACCAATGCCATAAGCGGCAGCAGCCTTTCAAAGATTTCCTCCATTGGGGATGATTTGCTCACCTCCAAGACAGACTATTCCTCCCTGGCGGATGAAAGCCTGAACGAAAACCCTTTAAAGAAGGGGCAGACCTCCGATTTTTCGTCCATTTTGGATAGGCAGTTGTCAATGGGAAGAAGGAACGCTTCCAGGCTGGTAAAGCCCGGGGAAGAGATGCCAGAGTTCCCGGCAGCGGAAGAACGCCAGGCAGAAGAGACAGATACTGGCCGGTTTGCCGGAAGAACCCAGGAGAATTTCCAAATGCAAGGGGAAAAGAATCTGTTCCGTATGCAGCAGGCGGTGCAGGCATACCAGATGAATATGATGATGTAAAATTAGGCGGAAGCTGTTAAAACGGTAGGTTTGGCAGCTTCTGTTGTTATATGGATAATAGAAATGAGCGGCTGCTGCCCCAGGAAAGGGCAGCAGCAGGCGGTACCCGGGAGCAGTAAATATTTTATAGGATAAAGGAGAAGGATATTATGGCGGTATACGAGGTAAAGAACAAGACGGTTGCCATCCAGGTGCATTCCAAAGGGGCGGAGCTGAAATCCCTGAAACGTCTGGATACAGGCAGGGAGTATCTGTGGAATGCAGACCCGGCCTACTGGAACAGGACATCCCCTGTGCTGTTCCCTTTTGTAGGGGGCGTAAAAAACAGGGAATACAGAACCAAAGGACGCACTTATTCTATGGCACAGCATGGTTTTGTCAGGGATATGGAATTTAGCCTGCTCTCCCAGACAGAAGATGAAATCTGGTTTGTATTAAAGGACAGCGAAGAAACAAGGGAAATGTACCCTTATGAATTTGTGCTCAAGCTGGGGTACTGCCTTCTTCCTGACGGCGTGGACGTGCGCTGGCAGGTGGAAAATCCGGGAAAGGAAGAACTGCCTTTTTCTATTGGGGGGCACCCTGCCTTTTACTGCCCTTTGGATGAAGGGGAGAAGCAGACGGATTATTTTATCCGTTTTGGCAAGCAGGAGAAGGTGGTCAGCACAGGAATCAGTGAAAAGGGGCTGGCCACAGACGAAAAAAATACATATAACCTGGACCAGGGATACCTGGCCATTACAGAGAATTTATTTGACAGGGACGCCCTGGTGATTGAGCATAGCCAGGTAATGGAAGTGTCCTTGTGCAGGGCGGACAAAAAGCCATATGTTACAGTTAAGATGGAGGAACCTTTGTTTGGTATCTGGTCCCCTGCGAAAAAGAATGCGCCTTTTATCTGTATCGAGCCCTGGTGCGGCAGATGCGACCATGAAAATTTCTCCGGGGAACTGAAGGAGAGGGAATGGGGCAACCTGGTTGCCCCAGAGGGAGCCTGGAAAGCGGGCTATCAGATTATTGTGTAGTATTATCCGAAAAGCCTTTGGCCTTCCGGAGGTAAAATTTATAGGCAGCAAAGGAAACGCCGTCCCGGGGGATTATGCTCCTGCAGGGCGGCGTTTGCCTTGTAATGCCCCAGGGGGCATCTTGTGGGAATACCCTGGGGGGATGCAAAAATTTCAGTTTTTGTGGTATCCTAAGATATAAGGGAGGCAGTTTATGTATACGGTTATTGTAGCGGATGATGAGGAAGAACTGCGCAAGGCGCTGATCCGGCGGGTAGATTGGGAGAGCGTGGGATTTTCGGTAGTAGGGGAAGCGGAAAACGGGGCGGAAGCGCTGGAACTGGTGGAAAAGCTGGAACCGGATCTTCTGCTGACGGATATCCGTATGCCTTTTATCACAGGCATCGAGCTGGCCAGGCAGGTGCAGGAGATACGCCCGGCCACCCAGATTGCCTTTTTAAGCGGCTATGACGATTTTTCTTATGCCCAGCAGGGGATACAGTATAATATTATCAGCTATCTGTTAAAACCCATATCTTCCGCTGAATTGACGGAAGAATTGCTGAAAATGAAAAAGAAGATTGACGAGAAATACGAAAATTTCGCATCCGCCGGAAAAAAGCAGGAAAAGCTGGAGGCCATGGAACTGGCAATTCCTTTGTTGCTTGACGGGTTCCAGAGGGACGCGGAAGAGGCGGACGAGGGGGAGCTGGAACAGGCGGCGTTTGCCTGCGGGCTATTAAAAGAAGGGGAAAGTGATTTAAAATATACAGTCATTGTTGCCAGCATTATAGATGAAGAGGGAAAAAACCTTACTGCCCGTGCCAGCGTCCATGGAATTGACACGATTCTTGAAAAATATATCAGGCATGTAAGCTTTTATTCCGGGGGAAGGGTGGTTTCCCTGCTTATTGCCCCGGAAGCAGACACGGATAAGTACCTCCACATTATTGTAGAAGAAATATCCCAGAGCGTCAGGCGGATTATGAAAATGTCCTGCCTGATAGGCGTGGGCCGCAGCGTGGGAAGCCTTTCCCATATACATGAGGCATACATTGAGGCCATGAGCGCCATACGCTACTCCAGAAAAAACAAGGAAGAGGTTTATTTTATCTCCGATATTGAGCGGGCGGATGATTTCGACATGGAAAAGATGCAGGGATATATTGAGGAAGTTGAGCGCATGATCCGCAGCGGCGGAAGCCAGGAGCTGGAAGCCTATTTAAAGCAGATGTTCGATTCCGTGGAGCAGGAGCACATTTCTATGATGGAAATTCATTTCCTGATAGTCAGGCTGGTATCAGCGGTGTCACGTATCGTGTATGCGGTGGTGGATGAGGAGGGTGCGGCGCAGCTTCAGAAGAAGTCTCCCTTACAGAGTGTGGACTCCTTTGAGAATTATGGCGCTGTACGCAGCCGGTGTATTTTTTTCTGCCTTGCCGCAAGGGAACTGATTGCCGAACAGCGTAAAAAAAGCAGTACCCTTTTGTGCGACAAAGCCCTTGGCATTATTGAAAACAGTTATATGGACCAGGAGCTTTCCCTGGTATCGGTGAGCAATGAAATTTCGGTGAGCCCCAATTACCTGAGCGCATTGATCAAAAGGTCAACGGGCAGGACATTTATTGACTTATTGACGAAAAAACGGATAGAAACTGCCAAGGAGCTGCTTCTTTGCACCAACTTGAAGATCAAGGAAATTTCTGAAAAATGCGGTTATAATGACCAGCACTATTTTAGTTATTGTTTTAAAAAATATGAGGGGTTATCCCCCAATGCCTGCAGGCAGAAGCTGGAAGAGGAAAAGACAAGCAGGGAGCAATGGCATGAGTAAGGCAGGGGGGCAGAAAAAAACAGTGGTCCAAAGGCTTTCCCTTTCGGTGATCATGACGGTGGTAGTAGTAACTGTCGTTTCCTTCGCCTGTTGTGTGGGAATTACCGCTTACCTGCGGATTTACCGGGCTTCTGTGGAGGGTAATGCCATAACTGGCAGCGAACAGGCAATTAAGCAGGTACACAGTACCCTGGAAAATTATGCCAAAGATATTGAGGAGATCATGGGGCTGATCCGCTCAAGCATGGGGAAGGAAGAGGGGGAAAAGGATGATTTTTTGAGAAATCTGGTGGAGGTCCGCAAGGAAGTGGTGATTATCACAGAATATGACAACCATGGGAATCTCACCAACTGCTGGCAGGGGGACAACCGGTTAAAGGAGAAAATCCTGCAAAACCTTTCCTACATGGAAATTCCCAAAGGGGAGGAGGGGCTTTTCTTTTCCAGCCCCCATGTGGAGTCCCTGATTGAAAATTACTATCCCTGGGTGGTGACCATTGCCCAGAGAATGAAAAACCATCAGAAAGAAGAGGTCTTGGTGTGCATGGATATCCGGTTTTCCAATATTGCCAGTTATGTGGACAATGTGGGGATCGGCCAGCATGGCTATTGCTTTATCATGGATGGGGCAGGGGGGCTGGTTTACCATCCCCAGCAGCAATTGATCCACGCAGGGCTGAAAAGTGAAAACTGGGAGCTGCTTACAGGCAGGCCGGACGGGTCTTTTTTGCAGGAAGATGGGATTTACACCATCCAATCCATGGAGAATAACGGCTGGAAAATCGTGGGGGTTAGCTTTGTGGATGAGATGATTACCAGTAAGCTGGACGGGATGGCGAAAATCATAGGTTTTCTTCTGTTCTCTATGCTCCTGGCCACCTTGCTTGTGGGTATTTTTTCCTCCAAATTGGTGTCCAGCCCGGCCAATAAGCTGATGAACGCCATGCAGCAGTTTGAAAAGGATGCGGAGAACTTTACCTTCTGCCAGGTTAACGGCACCAGGGAGATTGCCGCTTTGTCAGATTCCTTTGGCCATATGGTGGTGCAGATCCAGAACCTGATGGAGCAGGTGCGCCGGGAAGAGGTCACCCTGCGCAAAACAGAGCTGAATGCCCTGCAGGCCCAGATCAACCCCCATTTTCTGTACAATACCCTGGATTCCATTGCCTGGATGTGCGAAGAGGGGCGGACAAAGGAGGCGATCACCATGGTAAATGCCCTGGCGAGGCTCTTCCGCATCAGCATCAGCCGGGGCCATGAGCTGATCACCATTGAAAAGGAGTGCCAGCATGCGGAAAGCTATCTGAAAATACAGAAATACCGTTACAAAAACAGGTTTACTTATCAGTTTGATGTGGAGGAAGAGTGCCTGGGATATTTTTGCAACAAAATTACCCTCCAGCCGATTATTGAAAATGCCATAAACCACGGGCTGGACATGTGCGATGAAGGAAGGATCTGTATTGGGGTCAGGCGCAGGGGGGAAGATATCCTTATGTATGTGGAGGACAATGGTGTGGGCATGGAAGAGGACAGGTGCCGGGAAATCCTCCACCGGGAGGCCAGCGACCGGACAGGCATCGGCATTAAAAACGTTAATGACAGGATCCGGATTTATTTTGGGGAGAAGTACGGCCTTCACATAGAAAGTGAACTGGATGTGGGGACCAGGGTGGAAATCTGCATTCCCTGCTTGCAGGAGGAAATCGGCACAGAGGGATAACCGTGAAGTTTTCACCCCCTGGGATGTTTGGGGCTGGGAAAAGGAGGGGAGGGAAATATGAAAACAGGCAACAGGCAGATATGGCTTTCTCTGGGGGGGATAGGGCTGCTTGCCGGGGGGCTGGTGCTTCTTATATGGATAGCCAGCAGCGGCCCATGGCTGTTTGATTTAGGAAGGGCAAAGGAAGGGGCGGAAAACCGGAAGCACTATGTGGCAGTGATCGTCAAATCCACCACTTCCTCTTACTGGAAGAGTGTGTTTGCCGGGGCAAATGCGGCAAAAACGGAATATAATCTTGACATTACCGTGGAAGGGCCTGAGGACGAGGAAGACTGCCAGGCCCAGAATCAGATGATCGACAGGGCGGTGGAACAGGGGGCGGATGTCATCCTGCTCTCTGCGGTAGATTTCCAGGAAAATGCCCAGGCGGTGGAGCGTGCGGTGCTGGCGGGGGTGAAGGTGGTAGTGATCGACAGCGATGTGGACAGTGACAAGGTGAGCTGCCGGATCAGCACAGACAATTACCAGGCAGGGCGCATGGTGGGGGAAACCGTGCTGGACACTGACAGCCAGGCTATTTATGTGGGGATCGTGAATTTTGACCAGGTTTCCGCCAACGGGCAGCAGCGGGAGGCAGGCTTCCGGGATGCAGTGGCGGGAGATGGGAGGGTGGCCATTGTAGCTGCAGTGAATGTGAATTCCAATGTGGAAAGTGCCAAGGAGGCCACCAGGGAAATGCTGGCGGCGCATCCGCAGATGAATGTAGTCGTCACCTTTAACGAGTGGACCAGCCTGGGAGTGGGGTATGCCATCAAGGAGCTGGGGCTGGCGGAGGAAACCAAAGTGATCGCTTTTGACAGCAATGTAGTTTCCGTAGGGATGCTGGAAACCGGGGAAGTGGATGCCCTGATCGTGCAGAACCCCTATGCCATGGGTTATCTGGGGATTGAGTGTGCCTACCGCCTGATAAACGACGGCCAGATGGACCAGCAGGTGATTGATACCACCACGACGGTGGTGACCCGGGAAAATATGTTCAGCGAAGAGTGCCAGAGAATCTTATTTGCCTTTGACTGAATGGGCCTTACAGGCAGAATATGCCGGAATTAGACATAATGAATAATTTTTGTACAATTATGGAAGAATTTTTGTGCAGTTAGAGTAAATATTTATACCTTTTGCGTAATTATTTGCATAGGAATTAAAAAATCAGAGTGATATACTCCTGTTGTAAGGTGATTGCATGTCCATTCAGATGTGCAATGGCATTTTTCAAAAGGAGGATTGAAATATGAAAAAGAAAGTTTTGGCTGCATTATTATGTGCGGCAATGACAGTGGGCGTGATTACCGGCTGCGGCGGTAAGGCAGATACGCCTGCGGCATCAGACGCAGCGGCCGGGGACAACAAGGAAGCGGCATCTGACGGTGCAGAGGCTCCCAAGCAGGAGGACACAGAGAAAGAGGCTGAGAAGGAAGCTGAAAATGTAGCTGATGCAGCCCAGGAAGCAGTAGGGGATTTATCAGATGCAAACATCGCTGTATTCTACTATACTTATTCTGATACCTATATCGCATCCGTAAGGACAGCGTTAGACGCACAGTTAGATTCCCTGGGAGTTACCTACCAGGACTATGACTCCAACAGCAACCAGACCACACAGAACGAGCAGATCGACACAGCTATCCAGACTGGGGCAAACCTTCTGATCGTTAACATCGTAACTTCCGGTTCCGTAGATGCTTCCCAGACAATCGTGGACAAGGCATCTGCAGCAGGGATCCCTGTAATCTTCTTCAACCGTGCAGTAGAAGGGGACGAAGATGAAGGCAAAGTACTTGGAAGCTATGACAAATGTGCCTTTGTAGGAACCGATGCTCCCGAAGCAGGGCATATGCAGGGCCAGATGATCGGTGACTATGTAGTAGAGAATTTTGATACCATAGATTTAAATGGCGACGGTAAGATCACCTACGCAATGTTCATGGGACAGCTTGGGAATGTGGAAGCAATCTACCGTACACAGTATGCAGTAGAGGATGCAAACAAGGTTCTTGAAGCAGCAGGCAAGCCTGCCCTGGAATACTTTGATTCTTCCAACAGCGACTGCTATCAGGTTGACCAGGATGGCAACTGGAGCGCAGTTGCAGCCAATACTTATATGACCACCAACCTTTCCCAGTACAACGAAGGCAATGGCAACATGATCGAGCTGATCATCTGCAACAACGACGGTATGGCGGAAGGCGCAATCTCCGCACTCAATGACAAGGGATACAACTTAGGCGACGGCACCAGCACGACCATCCCTGTATTCGGTGTTGATGCAACAGATGCTGCAAAACAGTTGATCGCAGACGGCAAGATGACAGGAACCATTAAGCAGGATGCAGAAGGTATGGCAAGCGGTATCGCATTCCTTGCACAGAATGCGGCATCAGGCAAAGAGCTGATGGACGGAACAGATTCCTACAATATTTCCCCTAATGTTGCAAACAAGATTTACATCCCTTATGCAGCATATACAGGAGAATAATTCACACTGGCAATTGGATAAGTAAACCCTTTTGCAACTTTTAGAACCAAAGGGCGGCTGCTGGGGTATAGCGGCCGCTTTTTTTACAATAAGCCGGCTCGCGGAGCGTGACGGCGTTTGTTTAGAACTGCCGTGAGACCTTATTACACATCAATTATATTCCCTCAAAAAAGGAGGCAGGCCTTGAAACTTTATACGCAAAAATATGTTCCGGAAATTCATTCATCCCTTACCCCCATGGCGGAAATTGAAGGTTTTCCTGTCCGTCCCGGTTTATTTGATGTCCACGGTGCCATGATGCTCCCTGTAGGAGTAAACTTTACAGTCCACACCCAATACGGGTCTTCCTGCACCCTTCTCCTTTTCCACCGGGATGCGCAGGAGCCATACGCAAAACTCCCTTTTCCCGAAGCCTACAAAATAGGGGACGTCTATTCCATGATTGTATTTGGCCTGGATATAGAAGAATTTGAATACGCCTATCAGATAGATGGGCCTTATCTCCCGGAAAAGGGACTGGTTTTCAACCCTCAGGCCACTCTTCTTGACCCTTATGCCAGGTCTGTTGCCGGCCAAAGGGCCTGGGGCAGCCAAAAGTCCGGGGAGTACCATGCCCGTGTGGTGAGGGATGTTTTTGACTGGGGCGCTGCCCCCCAGTCTACCCGCACTATGAGCGATCTTATCATCTACGAACTGCATGTCCGCGGCTTTACCTTCCACCCTTCTTCCGGTGTAACCCACAGGGGGACTTTTGCCGGATTAATGGAAAATCCTGTTGTACGGAAAGGATTCTGTGCGGCTGTTATGCGGGTTCCGCCGGACCTGATTGGTGAGACAATGCTTGTTCCTACACATCTGCGCAGAGAGAATGCCCAGGATAAACTGGGAATTTTGGATGTTCTGGTAAAATTAAAAGATGGGACACATATCAATCTGGAGATGCAGGTGAGATATTTTGAGTTCTGGGATGAGAGGGCGCTGTTTTATCTCAGCAGGATGTTTTCCGGGCAGTTAGAATACGGGGATTCTTATGAAAAATTAGGGAAATGTATCCATGTCAGTATTTTGGATTTTGTACGCTTCCCAGAGGATGAGAAGTGTTACCGTACCCTGCATTTTAGAGATGATGAGAGTAGTGAGCTTTATAATGATAAGATGGAGATTCAGATTCTGGAACTTAGGAAGTTGCCGGAGGAAGTGCGGACAGGGGAGGACATTGTGGATTGGATGCGTTTCTTGAAAGGAAAAAGCAGGGAGGAGTTTGAGCGGATGGCAGAAACAAGCGTATATTTTGGAGAAGCATATGAAGCGTTGCAGCGATTAAGTGCGGATGAACGGAGACGATTGGAATATGAAGAACGGGATAAGGCGTTGAAAGATTATAATACACAGATGAGCAGTGCGCTAAGGCAGGGGCAGAAGATTGGAGAAGAGATAGGAGAGAATGCCGGTATTCATTTAGTATGCAATGTATTGAATTTGCATGCACAGGGAAAATCTGTCGAGGAAATTGCAGCAGTATGTAATTCGAGCATTGAAAAAGTACAGATGATCTTACAGAATGTAAAAAGCATTTTTCAGAAGAGGATTTAAAGACTGGGTTTCTTAGAGGAGCTGCCCGTATCTTACAGAATAAGAAGTGAGAGACCGCACGCCCTCACGGTGTCTTACTTCTCCATATCATCCCTTCAACCCATTCAGCGCGACCCCCGCCTCGAATTTTTACTGGAGCAGCAAATAGAACAGAAACGGCGGCATAAACGTATCACCGCACATGCCATCGAAAGTCCCACATCCACATCATACTGTGTGCGCATCACCAGAGGCAGAATGACAGACCACAGAATCCTTCGGTTGGAAGCTCCGTCAATCCGGGCAGATTCCAGCAGTTCATTGGGGATGTCAAGAATCGCCTGCCGCATAATGAACACATAGATAAGTACAAGAGATAATTAACGGCATATGGGAGGATGGACGATGAAGATTCAAAAACACAAGTGGCACATAGGAATCCACCGTATCGGTTTTTATCCGGTACAGTGGATTTTTTGTAACTTTTTCTGAAATTTTCCCCACTAATAGATGTACGGAAAAAGACGTCTTTTTGAGAAAAGTAAATAAAGGAGAAGTGTAATGAGTGCAGAGGAACAGATACGGCTTGTGAAAAAAGCAGTAAAGGGAAATCCGGACGCATATGGTACATTGATTGCAGAGCATCAGGAGTATTTGTATAAAATGGCGTATTTATATGTACGCAATGAGGAAGCCGCCCTGGACGTGGTGGGTTCTGCAATACTGAGCGCATACCAAAGCATACGCACATTGAAGGAACCGGAGTATTTTAAGACTTGGCTTACCAGGATTCTTATCCGCACGGCGTTAAACGAGCAGAAGAAAGTGGTCTATTACAGTGAATTGGACAATGTAGTGATTTCGCAGCGGTATACGGGAGTATCGTTGGAAGAAAAATGCGATTTAAATTCTGCCATCGGGCAGTTGTCCGAAAAATATCGCACGGTCATCTATCTGAAATATTTCAGCGAGTTCACGATAAAAGAAATCGCATTTGCCATGGACGCGCCGGAAGGTTCGGTAAAAGCATATTTAAGCCGCGCGAGAGAGGAATTAAAACGAATATTGAAGGAGGATTATCTATATGCAAATTAAATTTGACGATATCAGCGTCCCGACAGAGAAACTGAATCAGGTAGTCGCACAGAATCTCTATGATATAAAAATCCAGTATAAGAAAAGGCGGCAACGGAATCATTTGTTCAGGGGGATGGCGGCGGCAGCCATTCTGTTTGCAGCAGGAGTCTGTTTTACCAATCCGGCGCTTGCGGCGAAGCTGCCCTTGATTGGCCATATTTTCGAGAAGGTTCAGGATGAGATGATGTTCCCAGGGGATTTTGACGAGGTAGCGGAACCGGTAACGGAAGGAAATGTCAGCGAATCCCAAGGCGTTACAATCACATTGTCGGAAATCTACTGCGACCCAAGGGCGATGCAGGTTTCCGCAGTAATTGAGACGAAAGAGCCGTTCCCGGACAAAGTCAAAGAATCCAACATCCTATATGGGGATGACATCGGATATCGAATGGAGCTTGACGTGGAGCAGGATTTTGATTTTATGACGCCTTCTGGCAGTGAGGATGAATGGGAATGGACGCCTGTTGAGATGAGGGGAGAATATGTGGATGAGCATACCTTCGTCGGGGCAATCTATATTCCTTTTTGGGTCAGCCCGATAGCAAGATATACGGTTCCGGATACATTTCAGTGGAAATTAAAAGTGAGCGGGATACGGAATCAGTATTATTCCAAGGCAGGAACATGGGAATTCAAGACGGACGTGACGGTTGACCGGTCACAGATGAAAGTGGTTGAGGTCAATAAAAGCGCGCCGAACGGCGAGATCATCAAATCAGTGACTATGACGCCTACAGAGGTATATGTGGACGCCGTCCATGACGACAGCCGGGAGATTGGGAGTTATGAAGAACTCCAGAGCGTCATGCTGGATGCGGACGGCAGGCACATCATTGATAAAGTGTGGACATTTTCGGCAGAGCAGTACAATGTGTCGAAAATTACGATTTACTATTTCCGCGCCGAGACAGACGAGGCATATATGGAGATACAGGAAAAATTAAACGACGAGTCATTTCAGGATCAGCTTGTGGAGTATCTGGAGGAAATATCGGTCGAAAAGATAGAGATTGATTTGAGTGATGTATAGATCTATTAAATAGATTAATGGTAACAGAGCGATGAATATTAGAGAGAGGATTATCCTCTCTCTTTTGCCAGGGAGAATACATTGACAATTATTAAAAGCATTTAAGAGGGGATACGCATATGCTCCTTCCGGTAACGGCTGGGGGAGCATCCCATGTACCGCTTAAATATCTGCCCGTAATACGCGGGGGTGGAGAATCCTGTCATGACGGAAGTCTTCGTAACGCTCTCCCCCTCCCGCAGAAGCGAAAGGCTGCTCTGCACACGCAGGAACAGGATATAGTCAAAGATCGTCATTTTCATATATTTCTTAAAAAAACGGCAGCATTCGCTTTTGCAGATGTTCACATGCTCCGAGATTTCATCTAACGTCAACTCCTGTGTATAATGAGCCTGAATATAGGAAAGGATTTCTTTCAGCCTTGCCAGATGCTTCTGGGGCTGCTGTTCGCTGACGGGAAGGGAACAGTAATATCGGTATAGGCTTTGCCAGATGCCGGCGAGGATGAGATGCACCTGCAATTCATAGTCCGCCGGCGGATTCTGCGACATTCGGTAAATCTTTTGGAGCTGTCCAATCACATTCTGATGCCATTCCACGTCTTTTTGGAGTTTTAAGGAATGCCAACTCTCGTTGGCAGTGATAAAATCCACATATTTCGTCTGGAGCAGGCTGTTCTCGTACCCGTAAATGAATCTGGGATGGAAGGTGACGGACAGATAGTTACAGTCCTTCTGCTCTACCATATAGCCGGAATGGAGGGCGTTGCTGTTGCAGAATAAGCCTTCCCCCTGAGAAAGCAGGTTCTTCTCATTATTCACAAAATATTCGATTTGCCCGGACATGACCCATGTAAGCTCGATTTCCGGATGCCAGTGCCAGGGAAATGAATTCTGTTCGTATGCCTGAATCTTCTCGAGGCTTACGTGGACCGGAAATTCATAGTTCCCGTGTTTTTTGATTTCTTTCTGGTCTTTTTCTGTTTGCAGCTTCATAGCAAAACCTCATTTCCTCAATATATTGATAATATTATCAAATATTCTTATTGTATCCCTTGGCAAATCTCATTATAATTATAAAACAAATAGGGCAGATATGCAATCCGTCTGCACTACGGATTGGTAAATAACAAAACGGAGGATACGATGATGAAGGAGAAATTAATTCAGCAGTTCCAAGATCTATACAAAGGGGAAGGTGAAATCAGGGCTTACTTTGCGCCGGGGCGTGTGAATCTGATCGGAGAGCACACAGATTATAACGGGGGGCATGTATTTCCCTGTGCGTTGACATTAGGGACATATGGAATCGTAAGGAACAGAGAGGACAGGAAACTCAGGTTCTACTCTGCGAATTTTGACAAGCTGGGCGTCATTGAGACGAGCCTTGACGAGCTGGTTTCGGATCCGAAGGCAAATTGGACGAATTATCCCAAAGGCGTGATGTGGGCGTTCGAGAAACGGGGATATAAGCTGGCGCACGGCCTGGATATCCTGATTTACGGAAATATCCCCAACGGTTCCGGACTGTCTTCTTCCGCGTCCCTAGAGGTGCTGACAGGAATCATATTGAAGGATACTTTTGGGTTTGATAATGTGTCCATGGTGGATATCGCGCTGATCGGCCAGGATTCGGAGAATAATTTCAATGGCTGCAACTGCGGGATTATGGATCAGTTTGCCAGCGCAATGGGCAAGAAGGACCACGCCATTTTCCTGGATACCAATACGCTTCATTATGAGTATGCGCCGGTAGCGCTTGAAGACGCGAAGATTGTAATTACCAACAGCAAGGTAAAGCACAGTTTGGTGGACTCTGCGTATAATGACCGGAGAAATGAATGTGAGACGGCTCTGAAAGAGCTAAAGGCCGTGACAAATATTTCTTCCCTTGGAGAATTGTCAGAGGAAGCGTACGAGGAGCATAAGGACGCAATTAAGGATGCTGTTCGGCAGAGACGGGCAAAACATGCCGTCTATGAGAACCAGAGGACGATCCGCGCCGTTGAGGCTTTGAAGAACCAGGATGTAGAGCTGTTCGGAAAGCTGATGAACGCATCCCATGAATCCCTGCGGTATGACTATGAGGTTTCCTGTGAAGAGATTGACATCCTTGTGGATCTTGCCCAGGCGATGCCGGGTGTGCTTGGCTCCCGTATCACGGGCGGCGGTTTTGGCGGCTGTACCGTCAGCATCGTGAAGAATGACGCTGTGGATACATTTGTCAGCGAGATTGGGAAGGCATACAGAGAGAAGGTAGGGCATGACGCGGAGTTCTATGTTGTAGATATCGGGGACGGCGCAAGTGTAATTTAGATTTTGGCAGCATAAGGAGAAGAGAAAATGTTAAGTGAAAATATCAAAAAATTAGTAGAATACGGTATTCAGACTGGCTTAACCCCTGAGGAGGAGCGAATCTATACGACGAATCTCCTGCTGGAAATGTTCCATGAAGACGACTATGAAGATGCTGCGTTAGACACGGACGAGATCGAGTTGGAATCTGTGTTAAAGGAGCTTCTGGATGAAGCGGTAAAGCGCGGCATTATCGAGGACAGCATCGGATACAGGGATTTATTTGACACGAAGTTAATGAACTGCCTTGTCCCAAGGCCGGCACAGGTACAGGCGGCATTTGCGGAAAAATATAAGGCGTCCCCTAAGGAGGCGACGGATTACTATTACAAACTGAGCCAGGACAGCGACTATATCCGCCGTTACCGCGTAAAAAAAGATATGAAATGGAAAGTGGATTCCCCTTACGGCGAGATTGATATTACCATCAACCTGTCAAAGCCGGAGAAGGACCCTAAAGCAATCGCGGCGGCGCAACAAAACAAGGCGAGCAGTTACC
>OFEZ01000826.1_pt1 | contig 19727 bp, 19 predicted proteins | sample 1521241 | NCBI WGS metagenome assembly OFEZ01 (sample SAMEA3504099, study PRJEB24116) | mouse gut metagenome | biome: mouse gut; feature: mouse-associated habitat; material: faeces | place: Denmark | collected 2011
CCGGAAAAACTATTTTTATCCTGACAATCCCCAGAACTACCAGATTTCCCAGCTTTATCTGCCTATCTGCAGGAACGGGAAGGTAGAGATAGAGACGGAGGCAGGGAAAAAGCCCGTCCGCATCCATGAGATCCATATGGAGGAGGATGCAGGTAAGCTGGTCCACGATGAGTGGGAGGACTGCTCCCTGGTGGACTTTAACCGTTCCGGTGTTCCCCTGATTGAGATCGTCTCGGAGCCGGATATGAGAAATGCCCAGGAGGTGATTGCCTACCTGGAAAAGCTGCGTATGATTATCCAGTACCTGGGGGCTTCCGACTGCAAGCTGCAGGAAGGCTCTATGCGCGCGGACGTAAACCTTTCAGTGCGGGAAGCAGGGACCGAAGCCTTTGGCGTGCGCACAGAGATGAAGAACCTGAACTCCTTTAAGGCCATTGCAAGGGCTATTGAAGGGGAGCGGGAGCGGCAGATCGATTTGTTAGAGAGCGGGGAATGCGTGGTGCAGGAAACCAGAAGATGGGACGATGCAAAGGGGGAGTCCTACGCCATGAGGAGCAAGGAGGACGCCCAGGATTACCGTTACTTCCCGGACCCGGACCTGGTCCCTATTGTGATTGACGATGCTTTCCTGGAGGAGATACAAAGCAGGCAGCCGGAGTTCCGGGAGGAAAAAATGCGCCGTTACCGGGAAGAGTTTGATATTCCTGATTATGACATAGAGATCATTACCGGGAGCAAGCATATGGCAGATATTTTTGAGGCTACCGTGGCCCTGGGGAGCCAGCCCAAAAAGGTATCTAACTGGCTTATGGTAGAGACCCTGCGGCTTCTGAAGGAAAAGGAGATGGATCCTGAGGATATCAGTTTTTCACCGGAAAACCTGGCAAAGCTCATTGCCCTTACGGAGGCAAAGGCGATTAACAGTTCTGTGGCAAAGGAAGTGTTTGAAGCCATGTTTGCCTCAGATATGGACCCGGTGAAGTACGTGGAGGAGAAGGGGCTTAAGACCGTAAATGACGAAGGCGCCCTGCGGCAGGCTGTGGAGAAGGTCATCGGGGATAATCCCCAGTCCGTACAGGATTACAAAAACGGCAAGGAAAAGGCAATCGGTTTCCTGGTAGGGCAGACCATGAAAGCCATGAAGGGGAAGGCGGACCCAGGGATGGTGAACCGGCTTTTGAAAGAACTTCTGTGAGAAAACATGCAGTAAAAAACAGCGCAGGAAGCGCGGTAAACGGAAAAACCGGCCTGGGCGTGCAATCCCTGGAAGTAAAGGGGAGCACTGTCAAAAGGGGAAAATTTAGGAGGGATGATTTCTGTAAAAAGCCTTGATTTTGCATAATGAACGTGATAGACTCGTTAGTGTTTGTGGAGAACATATGCATATTTATGCAAAAGGAGGAAAAATTATGAAAAAATCAATGGTACTTGCCCTGGCGGCAGTAATGGCGGCAGGGCTCCTTGCCGGCTGCGGAAGCAAGGAAACAACAGGAGGGGCTGCCACAGAGCCTACAAAAGCCCCCCAAACCGAGGAAGCGTCTGACGCAGGGGATACCCAGGGGGAGGCGGAAGCATCCACAAAGGAAGGCCAGGCAGAGGATGCAGGGACAGAAAACGGCCCGGCACAAGAAGGCCAGGACGGGGCTGTATCGGAAGTTTTGGCAGATGGGGTGCTTACAGTAGGCACCAACGCGGAGTTCCCGCCTTTTGAATATGTGGACGACAACGGCCAGCCAGACGGCTTCGACATTGCCCTGATTAAGGCCATCGGCGAGAAGCTGGGCGTGGAAGTACAGGTGGAGAATATGGAATTTGATTCCCTGGTAGCTTCTATCGGAAGCAAAGTTGACGTTGCCATTGCTGGTATGACTGTTACAGAGGAGAGGGCGGCATCGGTAGACTTTTCCGATTCTTATTATGATGCGTTACAGTATGTGGTGGTTGCCGAAGGTTCTGAAATTGCCACAGCAGAGGATCTGGTAGGAAAGACCATCGGCGTCCAGTTAGGCACTACAGGTGATTTTATTGCTACAGACGATATTGAAGGGACTACTGTTTCCCAGTACAGCAAGGCTGTGGATGCGGTAAACGACCTGATCAACGGCAGGGTTGACTGTGTGATCATTGACAAGAACCCGGCCCTTGTGTTTGAAAGCAAGTTTGAAGGACAGGTAAAGGCTCTTGACGGCGCGCAGTTTGATTTTGGCGTGGAGCAGTATGCCATTGCCCTTCCCAAGGGGGATGCTGCTTTGGCAGAACAGATCAACAGCGCCCTGGAGGAAATCAAGGGGGATGGGACCTTTGATGAATTGGTAAAAACCTATATAGAAAATTAGCTTTCAGGGAGCTGCAAAGGCAGCTCCTGACTGGCGGGATAGAGAAGATACGTTAAGGCATAACCGTCTCCCGGCCGGGCGTACAGCCTGAACCGGGGGGCGGTTTTCTCTGTGCCGCAGGAAAGCCTGCCGTTTTGGGGAAAGGGGCAGGCCTTCCTGCAGCACGGAAATTCTTTGGGGATGGGCGCCTGGCTAAATAGCAGGGTGGGTCCACAAGCAGGAGTAAAAGGCAGGGTGTTACCCGCTGGGTGGAAAAGAAAGGAACATATGATATGCAGGCATGGCTTTTAAAGGTAAGCGAAAGGTTTGAGGTTGCATTTATCACCGGCGAACGGTGGAAGCTTTATTTTAACGGTCTGGGAGTTACTTTGGAGGTTGCGTTTTTTGCGGCGGTATTAGGGCTTTTGATAGGTACGGTGGTGGCGCTGATGAAGCTGTCCACCAGACGGGACGGGAAGAAGACCCTTCTGGCGGTGATTGCCAACGCCTATATAGATGTTATCAGGGGGACGCCTTCTGTGTTGCAGCTTTTGATTATGTGGTTTATAATAATGAAAAGCTGTAAAAACGGCGTGCTGGTGGCAATCTTGTCTTTTGGCATTAACAGCGGCGCTTATGTGGCGGAGATTGTGCGGGCGGGAATTTTGGCAGTGGATAAGGGACAGACGGAAGCAGGGCGTTCCCTGGGGCTGTCCAAGTCCCAGACCATGGTTTACATTGTCATTCCCCAGGCCATTAAAAATGTGCTGCCTCCTATTGGGAATGAATTTATTGTCCTTTTGAAGGAGACGGCCATTGTGGGCTATGTGAGCCTCACAGACCTGACCAGGGCTGCCAGCCAGATTTCCTCCAGGACCTACGATGCCTTTATGCCGCTGATCGGGGCAGCGGTGATTTACTTTGTGATTATTAAGATACTGACCGTATTGATGGATTTATTGGAGAGGAGGCTTCGCAAAAGTGATAATCGTTAAGGAGTTGCACAAGACGTTTGAGAACAACCGTGTGCTGCGGGGAGTGAATTACCATGTACACCAGGGAGAAAAAATTGTGATCATAGGCCCTTCCGGCTCCGGAAAAAGTACTTTCCTGCGGTGCCTGAATCTCCTGGAAACACCCACCAGCGGTGAAATCTGGTTTGACGGGCAGTTGATTACCAGCCCCAAGGCAAACATTGACAAGGTCAGGGAGCATATGGGGATGGTGTTCCAGAACTTTAACCTGTTTAATAACCTTTCCATTATGGATAACATTACCCTGGCACCTGTGAAGCTGAAGCTGATGAGTAAAGAAGAAGCCAGTGAGAACGCCTTAAAACTCCTTGCCCGGGTAGGGCTTAAGGAAAAGGCGGACGCTTTCCCCAGCCAGCTATCCGGCGGCCAGAAACAGAGGATTGCCATTGTGCGTTCCCTTGCCATGAATCCAAGGGTAATGCTCTTTGACGAGCCCACCTCTGCCCTGGACCCGGAGATGGTAGGGGAGGTACTGGACGTAATGAAAGAGCTTGCGGCTTCCGGCATGACCATGGTGGTAGTGACCCATGAGATGGGCTTTGCCAGGGAAGTAGGGACAAAGGTCTTGTTTATGGATGAAGGCATTATTATGGAAGAAAACGAGCCGGGGCCATTCTTTGGCAATCCCCAGTGTGAAAGGCTTAAGGATTTTCTTTCTAAGGTTTTGTAGCTTTTTGGCATAAATGCCACAAAGGGCAGGCAGATGGGGGGAAGGAAAGGCGGCCGCGGAAGCGGCTGGCGGAAAGGAGCATATAAAATATGAAGATACCTGAAATTCTTGAAAAAAAAGCGGCGCTTTTGGAGGAGTATTACAGCGCCAACTACAAGCCGCTGGCGCCTCTTGCGCGCCAGTGCTTTTTAAACACCATGGAAACCACGGTGAAAAAGCTGGAGGACGGCAGTTATTTTGTGATCACCGGGGACATCCCTGCCATGTGGCTGCGGGATTCTGCGGCCCAGGTGCGTCCCTATGTGCGGTTTGCAAAGGAAGATAAGGAACTCCAGGAAATCCTGGAAGGGGTGATTGAAAAGCAGGCGGAGCTGGTATGTATTGACCCTTACGCCAATGCTTTTAATGAGAGCGCCAGCGGTGTCGGGCACCAGGATGAGACCAGGCTCAACGACCATGTCTGGGAGCGCAAGTATGAAGTAGACTCCCTGTGCGCCCCTGTATACCTGGCATATACATACTGGAAAACCACCGGGATTGGCAGAATCTTTACGGAAACCTGGCACAGGATGCTGGTACATGTGGTGGAAACTTTTACCACAGAGCAAGACCATGGAAAGTCGGAGTACTTTTTCCGCCGTTATGACTGTGTGAAGTCGGATACCCTGCCAGCCAAGGGGAAGGGACGTCCGGTAAATGTAACGGGCATGACCTGGTCAGGCTTCCGGCCTTCTGATGATTGCTGTAAATTCGGTTATCTGATCCCTTCTAATATGATGGCTGTCACCGCCCTTAGGTACGGGGAGGAGATTTGCAGGGAGTGTTACCAGGACCTGGAGCTGGCCGGGCGCTGCCAGGCGCTGGCGGAGGAGATCCTGGATGGGATCATGGATTACGGTATTGTGGAGCATCCGAAATATGGAAAGATTTTTGCCTATGAGACGGACGGCTTTGGGAATTATAACCTGATGGACGATGCCAATTCCCCCAGCCTTCTGGCGATGCCCTATCTGAATTTCTGTAAACGGGAGGATGCATTGTACCAGAATACCAGGCGGTTCCTGCTCTCTGCCGACAATCCCTATTATTATGAGGGGAAAATAGCCAGGGGCATGGGAAGCCCACACACCCCGGCAGGCTATGTATGGCATATCGGGATCGTGATGCAGGCTCTTACCTCCACTGACAGGCAGGAGATTTTAGACTGCCTTGCCATGCTTTCAAGCACCCATGGGGGAACCAATTTCATGCATGAGGGCTTTAACCCCGACGCCCCGGAAGAATACACAAGATCCTGGTTTGCCTGGGCGAACACTCTGTTTGCGGAGCTTTTGGTAAACCTGATGGAAGAGGATTTTTTCAGGTAAGGGGCAGGGCAGGAAAGGAAATAAGATGAATCGTTTAGAGGAAAATCAACTGAATTTTATTAATATGCGTCTTGGGACCTTTATCCATTTCAACAGTGCTGCAGTACAGTTTTCTTCCGGGGAAATCATTGACTGGGAGTTTGACCATGAAAACCATGGCGCGCCCCGGCAGTTCCCCTTTTCGGAGAAGGACTGGAACCCGGCAGGCCTTGACTGCCGCCAGTGGGCCCTTGCGGCCAAAAGCGCCGGATGCCGGTTTGCTGCCCTCACAACCAAACACCATGAGGGTTTTGCCCTCTGGCCTTCAGCCTATGGGACCCATTCGGTGAAATATGCCACGGGGAAAAGGGATGTGGTGGCGGGATACCTGGAAGCTTTCCGGGAAGAGGGGATTGCGGCCGGGCTGTACTTTTCCATTATGGATTTAACCGCCGGAATTGGCAAGGGATCCTGTACGCAGGAACAGAAGAAGCTGGTCAGGGGCCAGATCACGGAGCTGCTTAGCAATTACGGGGAGATTCCCTTTTTGATCGTGGACGGCTGGAATGCCCCCTGGGGAGGCCCGTCCTATGAGATGCTTCCCTTTGAGGAGCTGGACGGGCTGGTAAAATCCCTGCAGCCGGACTGCCTTTTTATGAATATCGGGTGCGATACAGGGCTAAGCGGTACGGATGTGGTTTTCTACGAAAATGCCGCCGGGCAGGAGGTAGAGGGAGATTTTCACGGGCCGGGGGTAAGCTGCAACAAGCTTACCAAAACCTGGTTCTGGAGAAAAGAGGACAGGGAGACGCCGCCGTCCCCGGCTGCCTGGGCTGTTTCGAAGATGGGGCAGTATTTTCCCATGAATATCAATTTTATGCTGAACCTGTCCCCTAACCCTTCCGGGCGGCTGGAGGAGAACCTGGTGCAGGAATTTGCCCGGATCGGGAAATTGGTTTCCCTGCCAGAGCCTTTGGCAAAGTTACCGGAGGGATGGCTTATCAGGGAGCCCCGGAGGCCTGGCCATGAGGCGGATGGAATTTAAAATGGAGCGCCCCGGCCTTTTAAAAGAAGGGGATCCGGTTACAGTAACAGAGGGAGTGCTTCCCAGCAATTATTACTATACCATTGACCCCTCCCTGGCCATGTCCGGGAACTTCCCTTTCCGGGAGCGGATGCTGGCCAGGGCGGGCAGGGTAGTCAGCATTGTAGAAAATGAGCGGGGCTTTTATGTCACCGCAGAATTTGAAGAGGACAGCCAGGAAACCGGAACAGAAACACCCGAATGAAGCACCCAGAGAAAATCATGACGGCGAAGCAGGCAGGATTTTTTCTGTAGGGCAAGGTGCGTAAGAAGGGTGTTTCGGAACTGGAATAGGAGGATTTTAAATTATGTTAAAGAAGATAGAGACCACCAAGGCCCCTGCGGCAATAGGCCCATATTCCCAGGGAATCATAGCAAACGGTTTTCTGTTTGCTTCCGGGCAGATTCCCATTGTCCCGGAGACAGGGGAGATTGCCAAGGGCGATATCTGTGTGCAGGCAAAGCAGGCCATGGAGAATGTAGGGGAAATTTTAAAGGAAGCGGGGACGGATTTCGGGCATGTGGTAAAGACCACCTGTTTTCTTGCGGATATGTCTGATTTTGCAGCCTTTAACAGTGTTTATGAGAAGTATTTTACAGGAAAGCCTGCCAGGAGCTGTGTGGCGGTGAAGGAACTGCCCAAGAGCGTGCTCTGTGAGGTGGAGATTATAGCGGCAGTATAAAAATGAAAAACCCCCTTCCGCCCCACCTTCCGGTTTGGGCGCTGGCTGCAAATACCCATGCACCATGCCGGGCAGGGCGGAAGGGGCCCAAATGAGGAGATTATGGAGAATATCATATTGATCGGGATGCCGGGGGCAGGGAAAAGCACTGTAGGCGTGGTGCTTGCCAAGAAGCTGGGATATCAGTTTCTGGATTGTGACCTGGTGATCCAGGAGAAATGCAAAAAGCTGCTTTACCAATTGATTGAAGAAAAAGGCGAAGCAGGTTTTCTTATGCTTGAAAACCAAATCAATGCCTCTTTGCAGGCAGACAGGGCGGTGATCGCCACAGGGGGAAGCGCAGTTTACGGAAAGGAAGCCATGGCGCATTTTAAGGAGATTGGCAAAGTAGTGTATTTGCAGCTTCCCTATGAGGAACTGGAAGAGCGGCTTGGGGATCTCCATGAACGGGGAGTAGTGATCAGGGAAGGGAGTACCCTGCTGGATCTGTACAGAGAGCGGACAGTCCTTTACGGCCAATATGCGGATATGGTGGTCCATTGCTCCGGCAGGGATATCAGAAGCGTGGTGGAGGAGATTGCCTGTGAGGTTTTGGAAGGCACAGAGGAAAAATGAAAAAGAAATCATTTAAAAACAGTTTCTTACTTTTTATGGCGGCATTTATTTGGGGAGTGGCTTTTGTGGCCCAGAGCGTGGGCATGGATTACATGGGGCCTTTTACCTTTAATGGCGCCAGGTTTCTGATGGGCGGCATGGTATTGCTCCCGCTGGTATATTTCCGGAGAAAAAAGGATAAAGAGGCGGGGATTCCCAGGGCAGGGCTGAAAATTACCCTTACAGGGGGCGTCTGTTGCGGGCTGGCGCTTTGCTCGGCGGCTTTGCTGCAACAGTTTGGGATCATCGGGACCACTGTGGGAAAAGCAGGCTTTATCACAACACTTTATATCATTATTGTGCCTGTAATGGGAATATTCCTGAAAAAAAAGGTGCCGGGCAGGGTGTGGGCCGGGGCTGTGATTGCTGCTTTCGGCATGTACCGTTTGTGTGTGAGCGAACAGTTTACCTTAAGCAGGGGGGATATTTATGTATTTTTCTGTGCCGTGATCTTTTCCGTCCATATCCTGGTGATTGATTATTTTTCCCCGAAAGCGGACGGCGTGGAGCTTTCCTGTGTGCAGTTTTTCTTTGCCGGGCTAACCAGCAGCCTTTTGGCGCTGGTTTTTGAAAACCCGGGGCTTTCTGGCTTGGTGGAAGGGATCGTGCCGCTGGCCTATGCAGGGATCATGTCCTGCGGCGTGGCCTATACCCTGCAGATTGTGGGGCAGAAGGAATTAGACCCAACGGTGGCATCCCTGGTCCTGTCCCTGGAGTCGGTGGTTTCCATGCTGGCGGGATGGGTGATCCTGGGGCAGGCACTTAACAAAAGGGAGCTTTCAGGCTGTGCGCTGGTATTTGGGGCAGTGATATTGGTCCAGCTCCCGGAGAGAAAGAAGAAAGCAATGGGATAGGCAGTGGTATAGATAGGAAAGGGCAGAAGGAAGGAGGTTTCAAATGTTTGGAAAACTGAAAGATTATTGTGTAAACGGATCCAAAATCCTGTTTACTTTTGAGGGTGCCCAAGAGGGGGTACAGCCCTGTGTGGAGGTGGTTTCAGACTGGATTGTCAATGTGTTCGTTGACTACACTGGTACAGGGCACAGGACGCGGGCCATTGAAGGTGAGCTGGGAGAGCGGCTCAACAGCGGCGTTAGCGGGAATGCCGAAAATGTGGAAAGCGTGTCACAAAAGGAAAATGGGGTGGAAATAAATACCAGGGAACTGACTGTGGTAGTCGGCGATGGTTTCCTGGTTGATTTCTACTACAGGCAGGGGACGCCTTTAAGCCTTGCCCACAGGGGAAGAAGGACAAAGTATGGGGCAGTCAGCGGCCAGGTGCTGGAGCTGCTGGCCAAGGAGGGGCATGAAGCCTCTGCCGGGACGGAGAATGACTACCGGGTGCAGGAGGTAAGGTCCCTGGGGGATGCGGACTGCATTTACGGGCTGGGGGATAAGACGGGATTCCTGAACAAGAGGGCCTATGAATATGAAATGTGGAATTCGGATATACCTGACCCCCATGAGGACAATTTCCGGGCTCTTTACAAAAGCATCCCTTTTATGATGGTTTTAAAGGAAAAAGGCGCATACGGCATCTTTTTTGATAACCATAATAAGACCTACTTTAATCTTGGGAAAGAGTCCAGGGATTATTATGTGTTTGGCGCGGACCAGGGGAACCTGGATTATTATTTTGTGGGGGGCGCAGGCCTTAAGGATGTGGTTTCTGGGTACACCTCCCTTACCGGTCGTGCCCCCATGCAGCAGCTTTGGGCCTTGGGATACCATCAGTCCAGATGGGGGTATGAGTCCGAAGAACAGATCCGCCAGGTGGCGGGAAAGCTCCGGGAATGTGGGCTGCCCTGCGACTGCATTCATTTTGACATTGACTATATGGACCACTATAAGGTCTTTACCTGGAACCAGGAGACTTACCAGGACGCGGCGAAGGTAATTTCCGATCTACGGGAGATGGGGATAAAGGCCGTGACCATCATTGACCCAGGGGTAAAGGTGGAGAAGGATTATTACGTTTATGAAGAAGGGGTGGAAAAGGGGTACTTTGCCAAGACGCCGGAGGGTGAAATTTATGTAAACCAGGTATGGCCCGGGGATGCGGTATACCCTGATTTTGGAAATCCCCAGGTGCGTACATGGTGGGGGGGAAAGCATAAATTCCTTACAGAGCTGGGCGTTTCGGGGGTCTGGAACGATATGAACGAGCCTGCAAGCTTCCGGGGGCCGCTGCCGGAGGATGTGGCCTTTACAGACGAGGATGCCCCCTCTGACCATGGGCAGATGCACAATATTTATGGGCATAATATGGCCAAGGCCACCTATGAGGGGTGGAAGGGGCTCACAGGCAAACGTCCCTTTGTGATCACCAGGGCCTGCTATGCAGGTTCCCAGAAATATACCACCGGATGGACAGGGGACAACCACAGTATCTGGTCCCACCTGCGCATGGCAATTCCCCAGTTGTGCAATCTTGGGATGTCGGGGATGAACTTTGTGGGAACAGATGTGGGCGGGTTCGGAAGCGACTGTACGCCGGAGCTGTTTGCAAGATGGATCCAGGTGGGCTGCTTCTTCCCCCTGTTCCGGAATCACTGCGCCATAGGCTGCCGGGTGCAGGAGCCCTGGCAATTTGGGGAAGAAGTGCTTGCCATCAGCAGGAAATACATAAATCTGCGCTATGAGCTGCTGCCCTATCTGTATGACCTGATGCGGGAGACAGAGCAGACGGGCATTCCCATGTCCCGCCCTCTTGTGCTGGAATATGAGCAGGATGAAAATGTCAGGAACCGGAACGACGAGTTTATGCTGGGAGACCGGATGCTGGTGGCGCCTGTGGTAGAGCAGGGAGCCAGGGAAAGGATGGTGTACCTGCCGGAAGGGACCTGGTATGACTACTGGACTGGAGAGAAAAAAGAGGGGGGATGCTTTTTTGTGCGCAAGGCGCCTTTGGATGTATGCCCTATTTACGTTAAGGCAGGGGCGGTCATTCCCAAATTCCCGGCGAGGCTGTGGGTAGGGGAAGAGAAAGACAGCCTGCTGGTCCTGGAGGCTTATCCCGGGGAAGGAACCTATACCCACTATCAGGACAACGGGGAAGACTTCGCTTACCGCCAGGGAAGTTACAATGAATATAAGCTGGTAAACCATAGGGGGGCAGTGGAGGTGGAAAAACTCCATGAAGGCTACCGGGCCTATGGGAAGATAGAAATAAGGACAAGGGCATAATGGAAGTAATTTATCTCTATCACAGCGGATTTGCGGTGGCGCTGCATGATTTTTTGCTTGTGTTTGATTATGTGGGGGATCAGGGGAAGGGAAGCGGCAGCTTCCCTTCCAGGCTTCTGGAAAACCGGCGGCTGGGGTTTTTTGCCAGCCACAGGCATCCCGACCACTTTCAGATATCTTCCCTTGGGTGGGCATATTCCCAGAGGGAGGATACGGTCTTTTTTGTGGGGAATGACATTAAACTGAACGAAAAGTATCTGGAGCGGAAAGGGATCCCCACAGGGCTTTTAAGGCGCTTTCACCGGATGGCAGGGGGCGCGGTATATGAAAACCCAAAGGAAGGCCTGAAGGTGGAAGCTTTGCGTTCCAATGACCAGGGGGTGGCCTTTCTTGTGAGGGTAGAGGGCAGGTGCATTTACCATGGGGGAGATTTGAACTTCTGGTACTGGGAGGGAGAACCCAAAGAGTGGAATGACAGGATGGAGCGGGACTATAAAGCCCAGATTGACAAAATTGCAGGGCAGTTTGTAGATGTTGCCTTCCTCCCCTTAGACCCCAGGCTGGGGGCAGGTTATGGCTATGGCATGGATTATTTTTTGCAGAAAGTGGATGTGGGGATGGTTTTTCCTATGCATATGTGGGAAGACTATGGGGCAGCCAAACGGTATGGGCAGACGGAAATAGGAAAACGTTTCGCCGGGAAAATCGCGGAGGTTTCGGAGGAAAACCGGGAATTTATTGTATAGCTGTTTGCGGTTTCCGGCGGGGCAGGGTTTTTACAGGAGGACAGAAGATGGAGCTTGGTTTTACTTTCTTTTTTAACAGTATCCTGCTTGGGGTGGGGCTTTCCATGGACGCTTTTTCCGTGTCCCTTGCCAACGGGTTGGGTGAACCCCATATGCAGAAGGGAAAAATGTGCGGCGTTGCCGGGACATTTGCGGCATTCCAGTTTGCCATGCCGATGATTGGCTGGTTCTGCGTCTCTGCCATTGCCCAATATTTTAAAGTTTTTCAGAAATTTATCCCATGGATCGCCCTGGGGCTTTTGGCCTATATCGGCGGCAAGATGATCTATGAAGGGACCAAAAAGAAGGGCAGCGGTGAAGAAGGGGCGGCGGCAGGCGTTGGCGCCCTTTTGGTGCAGGGGGTTGCCACTTCTATTGATGCGTTGTCTGTGGGATTTACCATTTCCGGTTACGGTGCGGCCCAGGCAGCGGCCGCTTGCCTGCTGATTGGCATTGTGACATTTTTTATCTGCTATTTAGGTATTCTTTTAGGGAAAAAAGCAGGGACAATGGTTGCAGGCAAGGCCAGTGTCTTTGGGGGCGTGATCCTTACATTTATAGGTTTTGAAATTTTTATTACCAGTTGGTTTTAGGCATTGCTGAAAGGATAAAAAAAGGAATTAGGTGCATAATAATCCATGATTTAATCCGGCGCTGAAAGCGGCAGTCACGCTTTCAAACAGCCATAAAGGAGGTTATCATGGATTATTTTAATGCATTCTGGGTGGGCGGGCTGATTTGTGCGCTGGTCCAGATTTTAATGGAAAAGACCAAAATGATGCCTGGGCGGATTATGGTGCTCCTTGTATGCCTGGGGGCGGCCATCGGAGTATTTGGCTGGTATCAGCCTTTTGTGGAGTTTGCCGGGGCAGGCGCTTCGGTGCCGCTATTGGGCTTTGGCAATGTGCTGATGAAAGGGGTAAAGGAAGCGGTGGACAAGGAAGGCTTTATGGGGCTGTTTTCCGGGGGGTTTAAGGCGGGGGCAGTGGGGACCTCGGCGGCGCTGGTCTTTGGCTATCTGGCAAGCCTTGTTTTTAACCCCAAGATGAAAAAATAAATCAGTTGTTCTTTTCACTTTTTACAGATATAATTGTGGTGTGGTAATATCACAGAAATTTGTGGAAGGAAAGTGAAAAATGATAAAGGAAAGATTAAGCAAGTTGCGGGAGCATATGAAAGCTGCGGGGATAGACTGTTACCTGATACCCACGTCGGATTATCATGACAGTGAATATGTCAGCAGCTTTTTTATGGTAAGAAAGTATTTCAGCGGATTTACCGGCTCGGCGGGAACCCTTGTGGTAACCATGGAGGGGGCAGCCCTTTTTACTGACGGGAGGTATTTTATCCAGGCTGCGAAGGAACTGGAAGGCACTGGCATCAAGCTGATGAAAGTGGGGGAGGCGAAGGTCCCTACCATAAAGGAGTACCTGGAGCAGGTCCTGAAGGAAGGCCAGAGCCTTGGCTTTGACGGGAGAGTGGTGAAGGCCAATGACGCAAAGGACTATGAGGAAATCCTGGGCAGGAAGAAGGGGAGGCTTGTCTGGGATAAGGATCTTGGGGGAGAGGCATGGCCGGGCCGCCCTGCCCTTTTGCATCAGCCGGTGTTTCTGCTGGATGAGCGTTACAGCGGGGAGGGCGCTTCCTCCAAGATCGCCCGGGTGCGGGAAAAGATGAAGGAGGAAGGGGCGCAGATCCATATTTTGACTACTCTGGACGATATTGCATGGCTGCTCAATCTCCGGGGAAACGATGTGCAGAATTCTCCTGTTTTCCTGGCCTATGGGGTGATCACAATGGATAAGGCGCTGCTTTTTGCCCAAGAGGAAAAGGGCGGGGAGGAAGCCTGGCCTGGGAATGTCAGGGCATATTTGGAGGAAAATGGGGTAACACTGCTTCCCTATGAGGATTTCTACCCCTATTTGCCGGGAATCCATGGGAAAAAGATCCTGCTTAGTGCCGGGCGGGTAAGCTGTATGCTGAAAAAAAGCCTTGCCCAGGATGTGGAGATAATAGACAGGCCCAATCCCACGGCACTGATGAAAGCGGTGAAAAACCCGGTGGAAAGGGAGAACATCCGGAAAGCCCATGTAAAGGACGGGGTGGCTGTGGCCCGCTTTATGTACTGGCTGAAAAAGAATGTGGGGAAGATTTCCATGGATGAGGTTAGCGCGGCACAATACCTGGAAGGGCTGCGCCGGGAGGGGGAAAATTACATAGAGCCCAGCTTTGACACCATCTGCGCCTATGGCCCTAACGGGGCAATCATCCATTACAGCGCGGAGCCGGGAAGCTGTGCACAAATCCGCCCGGAGGGGCTTTTGATGGTGGACAGCGGCGGGCATTACCTGGAGGGCAGCACGGACATTACCAGGACCTTTGCCCTAGGGGAGCTTACCCCCCAGATGAAAGCCCATTTCACCCTGGTGGTCCGGGCAATGCTGAATTTAAAGTGCACCAAGTTCCTCTATGAGGCAAGGGGCATGAACCTGGATATCCGTGCCAGGGAGATTTTCTGGGAACAGGGGCTTGATTACAAGCACGGCACTGGACATGGGGTGGGTTATCTTCTGAACGTCCACGAAGACCCCAACGGTTTTTGGTGGAAGAAGACGCCTGGCAGGGAAGACAGCGCAATCCTGGAAGAGGGAATGGTGACAACTGATGAGCCGGGTATATATATAGAAGGAAGCCATGGCATCCGGCTGGAAAACGAGCTTCTTTGCAGGAAGGGGGAGGAAAACCAGTATGGGCAGTTTATGTACTTTGAAGACCTTACCCTGGCTCCCATTGACCTGGACGGGGTGGAGGTTTCCCTGATGCAGGAGATTGACAGAAAAAGGCTTAACGATTACCATCAGCAGGTCTATGAAAAGCTGGCGCCCTATTTTGAAGGGGAAGAGCTTGCCTGGCTGGGAGAGGCAACCAGGCCGATATGATACCAGAGATTGACAGGGATGAAAAGGGCATATTAAAGAAGATTACCTGCTTTGCGCTGGATATGGACGGGACCATTTATCTGGGGGAGGAATGGATTGACGGGGCGAAGGATTTCTTAAAAGCAGTCACAAAAGCCGGCAAAAAATATGTATTCCTCACCAATAACTCATCCAAAAATCCCCAGGCATATGTGGAAAAGTTAAGGGGCATGGGGCTGGAAGCCCACAAGGGGCAGATTGTCACCTCCGGCATGGCGTCCATTGCCTTCCTGAAAAAGAATTTTCCCGGCAGGCGGGTTTATCTTCTGGGGAATGAGCTGCTGAAATCGGAATTTCAGGAGGAAGGGATCCTCCTGGACGAAAAGGACCCGGAGGTGGTGGCAGTAGGGTTTGATACCACCCTTACTTATGAGAAAATGTGCAGGGTTTGCGGCCTGGTAAGGGAGGGCCTGCCTTACATTGCCACCCACCCGGATTATAACTGCCCTACGGAAACGGGATTTATTCCCGACATCGGGGCAATCTGCGCGTTTATCCATGCCTCCGCTTTCCGCTGGCCGGATATGGTCATAGGCAAGCCCAACGGGGAAATCATGGATTATCTGGCCCGGCAGGCAGGGGCCAAAAAGGAAGAGATTGCTATGGTGGGGGACCGGCTGTACACCGATATCGCCGCCGGGGTCAACGCCGGTATTGACACGGCCTTCGTCCTCTCCGGCGAGGGGACGCGGGAGGACTTGGCGGACAGCCCGGTGAAGCCCGCCTGGGTCTTTGAGGACGTCGCCGCGCTGCACCGGGCCTGGGCGCTTGAAAAGGAGCAGAGCTTCTCTTCAAGTTGTTTGATTATAACAGGAGAACATCACCATGAATGAGCTGAAGCTGAACAACAAGCGCACCATCCTGGTGGGGCTGGCCTTCCTCTCCATCTGCGCCTTCTGGCAGATGTACGACAATCTGGTGCCCCTGATCCTCGGGAGAACCTTCCACATGGACGAGTCCCTCACCGGCGTCATCATGGCGGCGGACAACATCCTGGCCCTGTTCCTGCTGCCCCTGTTCGGCAGCCTCTCCGACAGGTGCCGGGAGACCCGGGTGGGCCGCCGGACCCCCTTCATCCTGGCGGGCACCGGGGCGGCGGTGGTCCTCATGAACCTGCTGCCCATCCTGGACAACAGCTATGCCGCCCAGGCCGCCCCCTTCAAGCTGGTGAGCTTTGTCATTGTGCTGGGGCTGCTGCTCATCGCCATGGGCACCTACCGTTCCCCGGCGGTGGCCCTCATGCCCGACGTGACCCCCAAGCCCCTGCGCTCCAAGGGAAACGCCATCATCAACCTGATGGGCGCGGTGGGCGGCGTGATCTACCTGGGGGTAAGCGTGATCCTCTATCCCGCGGAAAAGACCCGGGGATTGGAGCACGTGAACTACCAGCCCCTGTTCCTCATTGTGGCGGGCATTATGGCGGTGTCGGTGATGGTGCTGCTGCTGACCATCCGGGAGCCCAAGCTGGCGTTGGAAAACCAGGCGTTGGAGAAAAAGCACCCGGAATGGAATCTGGCCAAGGACGACGGCAGCGGCAGCGAGGTGCTGCCCGGCCCGGTGAAGCGGAGCCTGATCTTCCTGCTGGCCTCCATCGCCCTGTGGTACGCGGGGTATAACGGCGTGACCACCTGGTTCTCCACCTACGTGGCCGAGGTGATGGGGGAGGGCATCGGGGGCACCAATACCTGCCTCATGGTGGCCACGGTGGGGGCCATCGTATCCTATATCCCCATCGGTATGGCGGCCTCCAAATTCGGCCGGAAGCGCACCATCCAGGCGGGGGTGATCCTGCTGGCGGCCTGCTTCCTGGCGGGCTTCCTGCTGACCGTCCGGGCCAGCACCATCACCCCGGTGATGTACGTGGCCTTCGCCCTGGTGGGGCTGGCCTGGGCCGCCATCAACGTCAACTCCCTGCCCATGGTGGTGGAGATGTGCCGGGGCTCCGACGTGGGCAGGTTTACCGGCTACTACTACACCGCGTCCATGACCGCCCAGGTGATCACGCCGGTGCTGGCGGGCACGCTGATGAAGCATATCAGCTATCAGGTGCTGTTCCCCTACGCCGCATTCTTTGTGGCCATGAGCTTTGTCACCATGCTGTTCGTCCGCCACGGCGACAGCAGGGCGCAGGCCAAGACGGGCCTGGACGCCTTCGAGGATATGGACGACTAAGATGCAAAAGGAGAGGTCGCGATGAAAGCCATCACAGCAATCAGTCTGGCCGCCCTGGGGACGGCGGGGGCGTGGTGCGCCCTGCTGCGCCCCCGGCGGAACCAGCCGGGATGGGACAAGCTGGAAGGGGTGAAGTATGCCCACCGGGGCCTGCACAATGCGGACAAGGGTATTCCGGAGAACTCCCTGGCGGCCTTCCGGCTGGCGGTGGAGGGCGGCTTCGGCGCGGAGCTGGACGTCCACCTGATGGCGGACGGGGAGCTGGCGGTGGTCCACGACAGCGACCTCACCCGTGTGTGCGGCAGGGCGGCGTGCATCGAGGATCTCACCGCCGCCGAGCTGCCAGGCTATCCCCTTATGGGGACGGGGGAGACCATCCCCCTGTTCCGGGAGGTGCTGGCCCTGTTCGCGGGCAAAACGCCCCTGATCATCGAGCTGAAGGTGGAGCGGGGGAACGCCGCCGCCCTCACCGACGCGGTGATGGCGGAGCTGTCGGGCTGGAGCGGGACGTACTGCATAGAGTCCTTCCACCCCGGGGTGCTGCTGCGGCTGAAGGAGAAGTACCCCTGGGTGATCCGGGGCCAGCTCAGCGAGAACTTCCTCCGGGGGGGTGAGGTCCACGGCCTGTCCCTGCCGGCCCGGTTTGCCCTCACCAACCTGCTGACCACGGGGCTTACCCGGCCCGACTTCGTGGCCTACAGGTGGCAGGACCGGGGGAACCTGTCCCTGCGGCTGATGCGGGGGCTGTACGGCGTCCACGAGGTGGGCTGGACCGTGCGGGATCAGGACACCCTGGACGGGCTGGCGGAGGAGGAGGTGCCCTCCATCTTCGAGGGCTTTCTGCCGGAGAATTCTTAGTACAGTTGGGGCCTGGTGCACAAAAATTGTGCATCAGGCCCGCTTTGTCCATGGCTTGTCCCGGCTGGTTCCCGTATACTTTGTTCTAATAAAGCCGCCCCGTCCTATGGCGGGGCTTTGATGGTTGAGGAGGGACGGCGTATGCGCGTTGCCATTGTGACGGACACCAACAGCGGCATCAGCGTGGCGGAGGGCCGGGAGCTGGGGGTCTTTGTACTGCCCATGCCCCTGCTGGTGGACGGACAGATCCGGTACGAGGGGGTGGATCTCACCCCGGAGGAGTTCTATGAGGCCCAGCAGACGGGGCGGGACGTGTCCACCTCCCAGCCCTCCCCGGGGGACGTGATGGATCTGTGGGACCGGGTGCTGGAGGAGTATGACGCCCTGGTGTACATACCCATGTCCAGCGGGCTGAGCGCGTCCTGCCAGACGGCCCTGGCCCTGGCGGAGAGCTACGACGGCCGGGTGCAGGTGGCGGATCTGCGGCGGATTTCGGTGACCCAGAAGCTGGCGGTGCTGGACGGGCTGGAGCTGGCGAAGCTGGGCCTTTCCGCCGTGGAGATCCGGGAGGAGCTGGAGCGGGTGGCCATGGATGCCATGATCTACATCGGCGTGGAGACGCTGACCTATCTTCGGCGGGGGGGCCGGGTGACCCCGGCGGCGGCCGCACTGGGGAGCCTGCTGAACATTAAGCCCCTGCTGAAAATCCAGGGGGAGCGGCTGGACGCCTTCGCCAAGGTGCGGGGGGTGAGGGCCTGCAAGCAGCGGGCGGTGGAGGCCCTGCGGGAGAGCGTGGAGCAGTTCCAGGCCAAGGGCTGGAGCTTTGTGGTGGGCACCGCCCACACCTACCGCACCCCGGAGGAGATCCGGGACTGGCAGCGGACCTTAGAGGACAATTTCCCCGGCATACCCGCCTGCCACGGGGAGCTGGCGTTGAGCATCGGCTGCCACACCGGGCCGGGGGCCTTTGGCATGGGGCTGGTGCGGCGGGTGGAGCTGCCCAGACAATAAGATTAAGTACGTCCCTCCGGCGCGTCCGGGGGGACGATTTTTTGTTTCCAGATTGTAACGATTATTTGGTTGACAATGTAGACCAATCGTGTTATGATAGGACTACAATGTAGACCAAGGAGGAATGGATCGTGGACGAGTTGAAATTGAGTGCCAGCGAGTGGAATGTGCTGAACTGCCTGTGGGCGGACAGCCCCCGCACGGTGATGCAGCTGGTGGCGGCGCTGGGGGGACAGGTGGGGTGGGCCAAGAGCACCACCATCACCACCCTGCGGCGGATGGAGGCCAAGGGACTGGTTCACTGCACGGTGGAGGGCCGGGCCAGGCACTACACCCCCAACCTCCAGCGGGACCGGGCCGTCCGGGGGGAGACCCGCTCCTTCCTGGACAAGGTCTACCGGGGGAGCGTGGGGCTGATGGTGTCCGCCCTGGCGGAGGACAAGGCCCTGTCCAGGGCAGAAATTGACGAGCTGTATGAGATTTTGCGGAAAGCGGAGGAGGGACAGAGATGAAATTATTGACAGAATGGGCGGTCACCTCCGGCGTTCTGATTCTGATTGTGCTGGCGGCGCGGTGTTTGCTCAAGGGCCGGCTGTCCGCCCGCCTGAGATACGCCCTGTGGGGGGTGGTCCTCCTGCGGCTGCTGGTGCCCTTCCAGGTGGAGCTGCCCGCCCCGGTTTCCGACGCCGTTCCCCTGCTGGTTTCCAACGCGGTTCCAGCGGTGGAGCGGTGGGAGGAGCCATCCATCCCTGTGTTCCCTGAGCGGAGCAAACCTGTTGCCGAGTTCAATCTTGACATTGAAACCACACTGGAGCCGGGGGATATCTTATCCTACTCAGACGTAGTGGGCTGTCTGCGGCGAGATGGGGAGACAATTACCTGGTACCGCTATATCCTGTCCCCGGAACAGATCGTTCTTGCCCTGTGGCTGGCGGGGGGGGGACTGACGGG
>OFEZ01000844.1_pt1 | contig 19236 bp, 14 predicted proteins | sample 1521241 | NCBI WGS metagenome assembly OFEZ01 (sample SAMEA3504099, study PRJEB24116) | mouse gut metagenome | biome: mouse gut; feature: mouse-associated habitat; material: faeces | place: Denmark | collected 2011
GGAACAGCGGGAGCAGCAGCCCCGCAGGGCGCAGGATAAGCTGCTTCTTGCCGCTGGGAAACTCATCCTGGAGTTGGGGAAAGGGCTCGTTGAGAATATCCCGGTGCTGGTTAAGAACATTCCCAAGATCATCGGGGCCGTGGTGGACGCATGGTCCGCGTTCAACTGGCTGGATCTGGGTAAAAAGGCCATCACCGCCATCAAGGATGGTATTTTGAAGATACTCCCGGCGGTAAAGACGGCGGGCAAGAACGTGCTGGACGCGGTGGTGAACGCCATCAAGTCCCTGCCCTCCAAGCTGGCGGAGCTGGGGCGGAACGGCATCACCGGGCTGGCCAATACCATGCGGAACCTGGCCGGCACTGCGACCAGCGCCATGAGCGGTATCGTGAGCGGCATCCTGAACGTTATTATGGGCCTACCCGGCAAGATGCTGGACATCGGCGGAAACATCGTCAAGGGCATTGCCAACGGCATCAAGAACGGCGCCGCCATCGCCATCAACGCCGTAGCCGACCTGGCCCGGAATGTCATCGACGGGGCCAAAAACTTCTTTGGCATTAAAAGCCCCTCCCGGGTCATGGCCAAGGAAGTGGGCCCCTACCTCCCCCAGGGCGTGGCTGTGGGCGTGGAGCGTGAGATACCAAAGACGGAGCGATCTGTGGCCAGGCAGCTGGCGGGGCTTACAGAGCGGGTCAGAGCCGCCGTGGAAGCGGAGATGGCCAATATATCCGTAGGCTTGACCGCAAAAGACGGAAAGGGGAACGGCCCGGAGCCCAGGCCCAGCGGGGGGCAGGTAATTAATGTCTACGTTAGCAACAGTACGCCGGAGAACACGGAAAAGGCCCGAAATATGGGCCGCGAGCTGGGCGCAGAAACCGCCCGGGAGTTGAGACGGAGGGGGTGTGCGCCGACATGAGCCTGCCATATGACAGCTTCAGTTTTGGGACATACAACAGCCTTGCGGATTGGGGGATTCGGGTGGTGAAATACGACACCCTTACCCCACCTAAGCGTTCCCGGAAAACACAGATTCCAGAGCGCAGCGGGATGTATGATTTCGGTGCCCAGTGCTGGGATGAGCGCACAGTGCGGATTGATTGTGTGCTGGAGCGAAAAATTTCCCGGGCCCAGCTGCGGGAGATTGCCGGGACACTGTCCCGCAAAGGCCGCCTGTGGCTTTGGGATGAGCCTGATAAGTACTACATTGGGGAATTGTACGATCCTGCGGAGATTATGGACTACTGTGATGAATCAATGCGGGAATTTACCCTCTCTTTTATCTGCGAGCCCTTTGCCTTTGGGCGGACAGTGACCCAGCCCATCGCCTCGGGGGAGAACCGGGTGGACTACCGGGGGACGGCGGAGACCCCCTGTGTGATTGTGCTGAAGAATCCCTCCGGCAGCGCCGCCCAGACCGTCACTATCACAGCGATAAAAAGGAGCGTTTGACTATGTATGCTTGCGATTATCTGGAGAACGGCGTATTGAACACCCTGCGCGGCGTCGCCTTCGCGGCCCCGGCAAAATGCTATTTGGGCCTCTACCTCAACGACCCGGGCGAGAACGGCGCGGGCGGGATTGAGGTGAGCTACCCCGGATATAAGCGTATGGCGGTTGATTTTTCCGCCCCGGCGGATTCCAACGGCGGGATTGGGATGCAGAACCTCAGCGACATCACTTTTCCGACCCCTGCCGCCGCGGCGGGCACAATTTCCTATGTGGGGGTGCTGGATTCCCTCGCCGGCGGGAATATGCTGGCCCGGGGAGAGCTGACGGAGCCGCTGGTGATCGGGGCGGGGGAACCCCCGGTATTCCTGGCGGGGGATGTGCTGTTTTACCTCACGGGGAACCTGTCAAAGGCGTGGAAGGCAAAGGTGCTGAATATCTTCCGGGGGACCTCAATCCAGGGGGTCACGCCCTACCTCTCCTTATGGAACGGCTCGCCGGAGTCCTCCGGCTCCGAGCTCTCCGGGGACAACTATAAGCGGATCCCCGTTACATTCGGGGCCCCGGCGGAACAGGCGTCCGGGCAGATCATCATCCGCAGCTCCCAGGCCGCGTCGTTCCCCCGCCCATCCACAGCGTGGGGGACCTTGACCCACCACGCGATTTACTCAGCCCAGGCCTCCGGCGAGCCCGTCTGCATCAAAGCGCTGGATGAGCCGAAGGAGCTCAAACGGGGCTATATGCCGGTCTTTGGCGAGGGGGCGGTAGAGGTAGGGATCAATTAGCCATGTATAACGACAGACGGTACAGCCTTGCCCGGTACTCCGCGAACCAGGGGATAAAGGCCGTTGAGCTTGCAGCAAGCTTTTCCGAGACCATGGGGGCGGTGGCCGGGCCCGCAGTCCCCGTCGGCCTTCGGGCCCGCTTTGCGGAGACGCTTCGGGCTTCCGCCCTGGGGACAATCACCGCTGTTTCCGCATTCCAAGGCGTTGAGGGCCTGTCTGCCTCAGCGGCCATGTCGGCGGACGTCATCTCCGGCGCAGCCTTCTCCAGCGCCCTGCAAAGCTCCGTTCGCGCATCAATGGATATTCATCTGGGAATTGCCATTACAGCCGGATTGGCGTCCCGTGCGTGGGGGTCAAAAAACATCCCGGAGTCGCACACCTGCGCGGGCCGCCTTGCGTGCCGGGCTGAAGGGGTGAAAAACATCCCGGCGTCCCTCGGCGCGTCTGAAGTGCTTACATCCATGCTGGAGGCCACCTCCCAGACCACGGAGCGGACGACCCTCCAGCTCACGATCCCGCCCGGGGGAGAATTGCGGATTGACAGCGAACTTTTTCTCGTTCTTTTGAATGGAGAAAAGAATAACAGCTCCTGTAGTATATTTTGCAAGAAACAATATCTAAGAAGAACTTTGCTCCGTTTGTTGATCTTTCGTTCAACAAAAGAATTATTCTTTTTGTATATTAAATCTTGCTTAACTCACTGATATAACATCCCTTTCCGAATATTTTGAGATTAAAGTTGCCCATTCACTAATCGCCAATTGATTAAGAGTGTCGTTTATGTCTTCTTTAACCGACATATAAGCAAGTTGGTATTGAGAATATAATATTCCATTATGAAGATTACAAAAAGATATATATCTTGCTAAGAGACATCTTATTAAGAATATATTATCCTCTCATTCTTGGCTATGTTGGCAAATAATAAAACGACCTCTTGATTATAAGAAGTCGTTTTTATGGAGTTTACTTTGTATATTCTCGTAAAAAAGAATCTATAGTTTCTTCATAAGATTTCGTATATGAAGCCCCAAATTTGTATCATCTTCCTTGAGGCCAAGTTTCTTACGAATATCCGTACTGGTATGGTAGTGCCGTTTTATTTGGATATATTCACCAATTTCTTTCCCCCTTAATCCTATAGCATATAAACATACATAGTTCAATTCAGACTCAGTGAGACCATGGTCTTCTAGATATTTCATGAAAGCTGGATGTGAAGCCCTAAAAGCAAGACGAGTGGAGTTCATAAAACTTTTTCGGTCCTCTGTGATTTGATTTATCCATATATCGTATGGTTTTGAGTAAGTATCATTATCCGAAATTTTAGCGGCTAACAAACCATTTAAAATATCGCTACGTTCCTTTATTGCGTCCAAGACCGGTTTTGACAGCTTCGCTTCAGTCAGCAATTCTTTCAGATGCTCACCCTCTGATTCAAGTTGAGAAATCTTTAACCGCATATTTTCCGCAGCAAGATTTTTCTTCTCAATTTCCAGTTCCGCATTATGCTTGTCAGATTCAAGTTGAGATATCTTTAATTTCATATTTTCGGTTGCGAGATTCTGTTTTTCACACTCCAACTGAGCGTTATGTCTTTCAAGTTCAAGAACAGAGTTCTGTTTTTGCAGATTTTCGTTTTCAAGTTGGAGTCGCGACTGTTCCTGTTCTGAGATAATCCGCTTGATCTTTCCTAAACGAAGTTGGTAATAAATAATACAGATAACGATAATGAGAATTAAAAGTACACATAATCCTAACCAGATTTGCATATTCTTACGTTGAATAGAATAAAGATGATTAATCTTTATTTCATGAAGTTCTTGAGCGACTGTCGTTTTTTGTGAATATATTTTTGAGTTTTCAGATTCGACGGTTGAATGGAATTTTTTATATGCATCAAGAGCTTTCTCATATTCCCCGGTTGCCTCTAAAACCTCTGGTTTAATGGAAATGTATCTAAAAGAATTCGTCTTGGGATTATCTGGGGCAATTGATTCAAAGATCATTTTTGCTTTGAGAGGTTCATTCAGATTCAGGTATCCTAAAGTGATGTCAAGTTTGGTTTCATCATCATACTGAGTGAGATCAGAAATAGATCCCAAGATATTGTTTATAACACTATCTGAATTAAAGCGAATACCATAAGTCATCTTTACCCTTATTGATGCTTCTTTTAGTTCAGGATGTATTTGAACAAGAGAGTCTGTGCGCGACATGAGACTATCCGACCTTTCTATGTTTCCCAAACTAATGCAGCCATCCAATGCCCGGATAAGACTTGACAATTCCCGACGCTGTTCTCCAATCTTATTATATAATTCTGACGCACATAGATTATTCCTTACATAACCTTCTATCTGACAAGACTTGGCATATATATTGCCCTGAGCGACGAGCATATTGGCATATGTAATAGTGTCTTTACATTCATCTTTTAGATCCTCCGCTTTAAGATAGCATTGCATTGCCATATCAAAGTCAGACTTGTTCAGAAATATACAGCCTTGGTAGTAAAGGGTACGCAATCGTTCCTCGGGGGTACCTTTCTCAAGATAATAGTCGATTGCCGGCTGAAGGACATCAAAAGAGGTCGTGTCAATGTAATTCTTATCAAGTGCCATTGACATCAGCAGTGCATACCGAGCCTTTTCCTTATCGTCTCCAAGTGAAGTCTTTTCAATTGAGGATAATACTGTTAAAGCAGAATCTGGCATGGAGTCCATAAGTACCTCTGCCGTGTCCATAGTATCCCAAGCCTCGGACTTATGACCACAACCAATGAACATTACCATAAACGGCAATGTCATTATAAGAAATATGAATAATATCAGTTTCCTCATTTTTTCAATTACTGTTGCCATACTTCATATTTATCAACAATCCTCTCATCGTAGAACTCCTTTATCCCGATGTCAAGCAATTGCGCAATTCTCAATATCATCAAAATATCCGGTTGAGAAGAATTGGTACACCATTTGGACACTGTAGTGGAGTTGACCCCGAGCTGAGATGCCAGCCACAAATTGGTGAGATTCTTTTCAACAAGAATACTTTTGAGTCTATTGATTTTTGCCATGGCATAATTTTTCGCAAAGGTAATGAAAAATTTTCAGTTGAGGATTGTAATAGTCCGAAAAATTGAACCATTAGCATCATTATATTATAAAAATGCGCTCAAATACGATTTTTTTCAAAGAAATATACATTTATATCAGTCTAAGACTATACAATTGTATATGTTTTTTACCGTATCCAATTTTCTCCACTTTCTTCACCACATGATATATCCGATAGTGGGCGAATGTGCCGAGGCTTGAAGCGTTTCATAATACGGGATGAGCGCACAGGCTCATCCAAACGGATAGATAGCCATAAGGCTCGACTTTTTTACGAAATTAGTGGCGTTACCAACCAATACGGTCAGCAACGCCATAAGCGATAACATTCATCTTTAATGTCTCATAATATAAGCTTTGGACACCGAATGATTTACATTGACAGAGGTATAATCTATTATCGGTTCTGCCACCATTGACTTCTTTGCTTCCGTTGAGGGAGCATCAATGGTATTGGATTCGGATTTCTTGTTCTCGATACCGTCGGCTTGTTCCGGCTTCGGGGCGATTTCGGCTTGGATCTTACGGTCAAGGGCGGCGAGATCGGATTTGAGTTGCTTCAATTCGTCCTCCTTGCCCCATTTCTTTGACATGATGCCTTCAAGGGTCGGCACATCGGCTTTGAGCTTGGCGGTGCGTTCCTCGTATTGGGCGATGATGCCGGGGATTTTCTCCAGAGCGTTGACGAAGTTCATGCAGGCGGCATGAGTGTCGCTCATGGCGATGTAGCCGTTGTTGAACTTGTACTTATAGTTGCCTTCGACCACAAAGCGGTTCTGGACTTTCTCACTGCCTTCGTCCAACACTCGTTCCGAGATAATGGCGATCGGGAAGCCATAAACCTCGCCGACACGTTGGTACTGGCCGTGTGTGTCGGTACGTTGTGCCAATCCCTGAAGATGCACACCCATGTTCTTCTCATCGGTCAACTTGCAAGTGTCAATCGTGAGATTATTGAGAGGGGTGCCCTCCTTGTCACGCTGCACCACTTTTGAGTATCGCTCCCAGTCGGCTTTCATCAGTCCGATTGTCGCCTCATTGTTGGCAATGTCGTGGGTGATGGTCTGCAACCTGAACTCCGCATCGCCGCGCCCTTTATTGAACGATTTACGCTCACTTTCAAGTGCCGCTATTCGCTTTTCAAGTTTCGCCTTGTCGAGGAGGTCAGTATTGCCGGAAAGAATAGCCATATACTCCGAGAAGTTCATGCCCGATTTCTCGTCCATTCCTCCCTCGTCAATGGTTCGCGCTCCCAATGCGCCGCTTTTGAGCTGGCCGATGAATGTCGCCTTGCAATGGAGAAGATTGAACTTATAAGAGTCCAGCGACTTCTCCACGGCATATATTATCACATCCACCTTATTGTCAGCGTATAACTTGGCAATCTCATTACCTGCGCGGATAGCTCTTCCGTCCCTTTGAGTGAGGTCAGAGGGACGCCACGGCGTATCAAGATGATGGATGCAAACCGCTCTGCGTTGGGCATTTACGCCCGTACCCAACATTGAGGTAGAGCCGAAAAGCACACGCACATCACCGTCATTCATCGCCTGTATCACAGCCTTTCTCGCACGCTCCGTCTTGCACTCCTGTATAAAGCGGATTTCGTGGGCAGGAATACCGTAATCCTCAATCAGCTTGCGCTTGATTTCTGAATACACGTTCCATTCTCCGGGGCGATATGTGCCTAAATCACTAAATACAAACTGTGTGCCTTTCTGTGCGTCATACTTTCGGTAATATTCTGCAATCATCTTAGCACAGTGGCTTGCCTTGTTATTCGGATCATCCTCATACGAGGGGGCAACCATGCGCATATCAAGAGCCATCTTTCGGGCGTAGTCCGTGGCAATCAGCATCTTCGCCTTTTCCTCGGTGTCCGACAATGGCGCACGACCCAAAATCCGGGCATCGCCACTCTTGGCAAACTCCATCAGCTTTTGGATAAAAGCCTCTTGGTCAGGCGTAGGAGGAATGTTGTGAAGTATCTCATTCTTCATCGGACGGTCAACGCCTACATCTTCGGCTGTGCGGTAATCAGTTATCTCATTATAGAAAGCCGCCAATTCCGGCACCTTGATAAAGTACCTGAAACGCTCCTTTGCGACAATGCTATTCGTAACATTAAACTCATAATCTGTCGTCTTCTTGGCGAAGATAGCCGCCCACGCATCGAAGCATCGAATATCCTGTCTTTCAAGTTCTTTCGGACGAAGATACTTGAACAACAGATACAACTCCGTGAGCGAGTTGGAGATTGTCGTACCGCTGAGAAAAGTAGCACCCAAATCCTTGCCTGTGCGCTCTTGGATTGTGCGAATGGCATAGAGAAGATTGAGGGCGCGTTGTGAGCCTTCCGAATTACCCAATCCAGCCACTCGGTCATGCCGGGTATTGAACATCAGGTTCTTGAACTGATGCGACTCGTCCACAAAGATATGGTCTATACCCATCTGCTTGAAGTCCACCATGTCGTCCTTCTTTTCCTCCATCTGGTGCTGGATTGTGGCAATCTTGGCAGTCAGGTTCTCCTTGCGCTTGATTAGTCCTTTGAGCATACCACGCGATATGTCCTTGCCTTGGTCTTTCAGCACCTTCAGGTTTTCCTCAACGGTATCAAGCTCCGCCTGAAGAATCTGCTGCTGCATCTCCGGCGACTGCGGTATCTTTCCGAACTGGTCGTGCGACATTATCACGCAGTCATAATCATTGTTCCTGATGTTATTAAAGAGAGCCACACGGTTCTCCGCCTTGAAACTCTTTTCATCGGCGAAGAGTATGCGGGCATTTGGATATGCGGTCTGATAGGTCATGGCAATCTCGGCAACATTGGATTTGAGTCAGATAATCATCGGTTTGTGTGCTAATCCGAGACGCTTCATCTCATGCGCTGAAATACACATTATCAGCGTCTTACCACAGCCCACCTCGAAATCACAAATTCCGCCGCCGTTCTGTTTCAGCATCCACACGCAATCCTTCTGCGACTGGTAAATGGAGCTGATTCCGTACCTATCGCCCAGCATCTTCATGTTGAGGTCGGGGAAAGTCTGGTGTGAGCCGTCATACTTCGGGCGCACGAAACAGTTGAACTTGCGGTTATAGAGGTCAACAAGCCTTTCCTTGAACTCCGGGCTTTGAGCCTCCAACCATTCAGAGAATCCGTTGCGTATCTCGTCAATCTTGGTATTTGCGAGTTGAATAGCCTCGCTGTCCGGCACCTTGATGTCGTTGCCGTTGTCGTCCTTGCCTATAGACTTTTTGATGTCCGGCACGGTGTTGTGCAGGGCGTGCTTCAAGAGGTTCATTCCGTCGTATGTGCGGTAATATCCACGCACGCAGAACTCCTCCCATATCTTCATGTTGCCACGGTCAGCCTTTGCCGAATACTCGTCCATTGAGGAAGAATAGGCTATCGTAACATTAGTGCCATAGAGGTGGCTCATGTATGCGGAGTATATTCCGGTCGGTATCCACCGCTCACCGAAGTTGAAGTCAAGCTCGTCGAAAGTAATCTTTCTCGGAGTCGCATCCTGCAAGGCTTTGAGCGAGTCCTGCGCCATTTCGATATACGGCTCGATGCCGTCATATCCGGGAAAGCCCTTGATGCGGTCGTTCTCACGGTCAATCCATGCCTGAATGTCCTCGGCTTTCTTGACAACATTGCCGGCGATGAAGCGGTCGGCAATCTCGTAGTTGTCAACCAATGGGTTATAATAGATATGGTCTCCGAGGCTCTCAATGAGCTTTTCCTCGCCCATGTCAACAAGGCTTCGCATATACTCCAAGTTGACAACACCGTATTTATTGAGCGATGCTGATAGAGCTTCCATAGGTGTATCGACTGATGTCACCTCATCAACGGCAAAGGCTACCGGATGGTCGAAGATGTCAGCCTTGACAAACATACCGTTCTCACCACGCTCCAATGCCAATGCGTCACGGCCGTTGGCATCCATAAGGATAAACTTGGCGTTCTGTTTCTCGTTGAGGTTGCCGTATCGGGTCACGAACTCATCGTAATACTGGTTGAGGTGTTCGCGGAGATGTTCGCTTGCCTCGTGCGTCTCAGCCTCGTAATTGTAGAGTTGCTGATACGTTTCGGATAAAGTGATATACAGCATGGCACGTTTCTCTTGTTCCGCTTTGAGAGGGAGCGGAGTAAACAATGCGCCATACTTTTTGACCTCCGAGAGAAAACCGACCTGACCGTTATCCACGACCATAGAGCCATTCTTGTGGAAAAACTGAATATCCTCCGAGAAAGGACGGGGTGACATATCCGGCTTATCTTCCGATACCGAAGCTGCTGATGCAGCCACTCTTGGCTTCGGAATGAAATCGCCCTCGGTACGGGAAATCTTCACGCCCACTTCAGCGTCTTTGGCTATAATCTCTTCCGCCTTTCGGGCCGCCTCATGCTCCGCGAGTTGGCGGTGGGCGATACTCATCATAGTTTCATAGAAACCGTTGATGGGCGGATTGTCATCCCAGTTGAGAGAACCGTAAAACTCCAGCTCCTTATCGGTAAGCTGACGGAACTTAGATTGTACCTTTGGAGAAATATCCACCGTCGGCTTACGCTCAACTTTCGGTTTGTCCTCATTCTTCGGCTGTGTCGGTTGGCGCGGCTGTCGTTTGGGCTTTCCGATTGGCTCCAGTTCACCGAAAAGATTGTAGGCGAATAATCGCGGGTCCGGGTTGTCATTGTAATCAGGACTGCCGTCGGTCTCAATCTCTCTGGTGGGTTCCTTTGGCGCGGAGGTGGGTTCAGGCGCGGGCTTTACTTCCGGCTTTTGTTGCGGAGTTATAACCTCGGTAGGCTTAAATTCCTCATGTTGTTTCTGCTTCGGATCTTCAAGCTGCTCACATATTGCCACACGTTGCCCGGCTCTTACCAGTTTGGGCAGATAGGTGTCGAGCGCATGATGCGGAAATCCAGCCAACTCTATGGATCCGGCTTTGCCGTTCATCCGCCTTGTCAATGTGATACCCAATATCTCCGAAGACTTCACCGCATCCTCACCCATGCACTCGTAGAAATCGCCCACACGGAAAAGAAGAATAGCATCGGGGTGACGCTTCTTCATATCGGTGTACTGCCTCATTATCGGAGTCTCCGATATTTTCTTGGTCTGGGTGGATTGTACCGGCTTGGCGGGTTCAGGCGAAAGCTGCTTTATCCCCTGCGAATTATACAACTCATTATCAAGACGCAGTTTCAGTGACTCGTCAAGAGCCAGACGAATATCCCTTGCGATGCCATCTACTCCGCCGCTGTGCTTGTAGATAAGCGCGGGCTTGCCGTATGGGTCTGTGCCTACACTCGCATCGGTGCAAATCACATTCTGAGGAAATGCGGTGAAATACTTGTTGGTGGGAGCTTTGCTGTCACGGTCAACAACCGACTGGACGAAAAATTCCTCGTCAGCCGACAACACGGTTTTTCCGCTATGCTTCTGGAGAATAATCAGGTCACTGCCCGTATCAGTCCCGGCATTGTCGGAGAAAGTGTTGTTCGGCAACCTCAATGCCGTCACCAAATCGGCACGTTTCACCAACTCCGCACGTACAAATGGCGAAGCAGAGTTCATTACCCCCTGCGATGTGATAAAGGCAACCAATCCACCCTCTCGCACTGAGTCCAGTGCTTTGAGGAAGAAATAATTGTGTATAGCCTTTGTCGATTGTCTGTAAGCCAACTCCTTGCTCGTGGCATAGACGGGATCCGGCACGGCGAAATCGCCGAAAGGGATATTGGAACATGCCACATCAAAGTAGCCGTTGTAGTCCTGCTCAATCCTTTCGAAGCCTTCAATCCTTGTGGAAACGGAAGGGTGCAGCGCTTCAAGGATTTTGCCTGTAAGCAAATCCTTCTCAAAAGCCATAGCCTCGGCACCGGGATAATCGCGCATGAGGGAGTCAACAAAAACACCCTGTCCGGCACTCGGCTCCAGATACCTCTTCACCTCAATGCCGTTGGCTTTGAGCGTATCAAAGATAGCATCAACAACCGGCGACGGAGTATAAAACGCCGTCAGCACCGAGGTTTTCAACGAGTCCATATAGCGAGAAAACTCTCGGTCATCCTTTGAATACTCTCGTATAAGCTGACGCAGTTCTACAGTCGGGGCAAACAGCTCAATGTCCGATTTACTCCACTTTGCCGCATCCATAAGACTGTCGGCATCATTGAGGATACATTTCAACCCACCGAACCCGGCATACCTGCCCAGCACCTCCATTTCCTCTGCACTGGGTTCGCGCTTCTCAACACCGAGACGAAACGCCGTGCGTATCGCCTCGATGTTTCCGCGCATCGTCTGCAAACGGTTATAAGCCATTCTCAGTGAGTATTATGGAGATTATGCCGGTGAGTTCGCAGCGAAGCTGGTGATATGTTGCGGTGTTTACAAACGTGTTTGCCTGAATGTCATAACTATCAAACACATTCTCAACCATTCCGAAAGACAGGAGGAATGTCGCCATGAACGGACGCATCTCCTCACTCACATCATCCTTGAACTCTTCTTCAAGGACATCCATAATTATCTCGTATTCGGAATATCGGTAGCCTTCAAGTAGTGCGGCCATTGACATCTCGTGTGCCTCGTCAACCTCGGCACCGTTGCGGCGTGCGTTTTCGTATGTTTCCTCGGCTTTTTCAGCGCGGGCGCGTATCATAGTCTCGGTAACGCCCTCAAAGCGGTACGATGCCAAATAATTTTTCAGGTAGAGGTAGTAGAACGACAGTTCTTCCTCGCGTGTTGGATTTTTCATCTTTTTGGAGATTTTAGTGGGTGGGTAAATGAAAAGCCGTCCGGGTATCCCTCCCAGACGGCGCCACTAAAATCCCAATCAGATGAATCAAAAAGATTTTATGATTGGATTCGGTGGCAAAGATAATAAATATCTTCGGTTCGGGAGTGGGGAACGGCTCGATTTATTTTTATTCTCTACATATATCCTGCATTTATAGGAGATAATATTATGGTTGCAGGGGCTTTTCTCACCCCTGCAACCGGGATTAATGAATATTGGGATTGCGTGGATTAGTGGCGCCGTTACGGGCAAAGTCTAAACTTTCGGACCTTTGGGCTTTCGCTGCTGCTTTTGTTGGCTGTCATTCTTTGGTGCTGTCTGTCCCTGTTGAAGCGGCTCCTTCACATTCTTTGTGGCTTCATTGGTCCTGCCGTCGTTATTGACCGCCATTTGAGTGGCGCTCTCATTTGACGGAGCAACGGTCTGTGCCAGATCCAGATTTTTAGTTGAGGCGATAGGCCGCTGTTTAGTCGGGTCGAACTTCAGATATAGTGTGCATGGCTGCCCCTTTGCGTCAACAGCATTTTCCAGCACTACCGTCTTGCCTGCCACATAATCGGCTTTCTGCTGTTCGGTGAAGCGGTTTTCCTTCCATTTCCCGATAGGACGGATATTGCCCTCGGCATCTGTCCAGCTGTTTTGTTGGGAGGACTGCTGACGCTGGCCCTGCGGCTGTTGTTGCTTCTCGACCATGTTGTGTTTCTGCCATGCTTTCGGGACGAACTCCACGCATCTGGAGTCGGCGTTGACCTGCAAAGTGGTCGTGAAGGTTTTGCCCTCGCGAAGACTCACTTCTTTGTTAATGAGCGGCAGACCGCTTTTCAGTGTCTCGATTTCCTCTTTGGTGAGAACTGTCTTGCCGATATTGCCACGGATGTGCAGCTTGTCCACAGGAAGGCTCACAATCTCGTTGGTCAGGCGGTCGAGGCTGACATACGAAGGTATCTTCTTACCGTCCTTGCCGTTGAGCTCCACAACCCTGCCGAGGTTGCCGGTGTTGAGCAACTGAGCCTTATCCTCTGCCGTGAACTGATGACCACGGTATTCCTTTTCAAGATTCGGCTCCAGATGGATGAAGTGGGGCACGAGTTTCACCATGCCGTTGGTGTCCTTGCGTAACGACAGACGGGCATCGAGTTCCATCTTTTCTCCGGCAAGAGTGGGCTGAATTTTCACAAGCCCCGATTTGCCGTAGTTGAGCATCTTATCAAGATCTCCCGACTTTTCAAGCTGCTCCCGGTCAACGCCCCAGTTCTCCTTGAAGGCAGCCCAGTCAATGCTGTTTCCGTCGATTGCCTGATACTTGTGCTGTGACTGCGATTGCGACTGTGATACCTCCGACGCTTCCACCTTGAAGGGTGCCAGCATCTCCTTGTTTTTCTCAGGCGATTCAAGCAAAGCGCCGAGACCTTGTCCTACCGTGCCGAAGTCGTCGGCATTGACGCTGAAGAAACCGAATACGGACGGATTCTTCGCCTGACGGAGAAAGTTTGACACAAAGGCCTCTACCGGATTCTGACCCTTTGTGAACTTCACGAGATCGCTGAGTTTCGCCGACTTGACATCGGCCATCTGCGGTGTGCCGTCGGGATTCTGCCCCGTCACCGCGCCGATTTGCCCTGTCTCGTTGTTTCGGGCAATCAGTACCTTTTCTTTTTCTTGGTTTTGATCCATTTGAAAATAATTAAGATTTTAGTGGGTTATTATGGTCCGGAACTATTCCGAATCTCTCAATTTCTGCATCTTGTCAGGACTGGTGATTATTTCCGCCACCTCATGCTCCAGCATACGGAGCTTTCCGCCTATTTTACGGAGAGGTATGCTCCCGAGGCGTTTCCAGCGGTAAATGGTGTTGGCTGTCACATTGAACACTTCGGCGAGTGCCGGCACATCATACACTCTCTCGCCCTGCACTTCGGGAAGCGACGGCTGGTTGCGTCTGGCGAGCGCATCGAGTTTCTTGTCCTGACGGTCAAGGCGGTCAAAAATCATCCGCATCCAACGCTCGAACGAGCCTTTCTCCATAGTTATCGTCTCCATGTCGTGTTCCTTTTAGAGATTACAGCATGGTAGTTATGCTCAAACTCAGCCTGTATTCTTGGAGTGGACTTGATTTTGCATCTTTCAACCGCATCCCAGATGTCATTATAGGAATATCGGCAGGAACCTTCCACGATGGAATATGCTATGCTTCCATTAGCCCTCATACGGGCAAGTGTCCGGGTGCTGACATTGAGCAGTTCGGCAGCCTCAGTGTTTGTCAGAAGACGGTCGGTGTCACGCTTTGTCTTTTCCTCAAAGATCGAGCGTATGAAGTCGGCTATGAAGGTTATCCCTTCCGAAATCCGCTCCAGTCTTTTTTCATCAATCAGTACGTAGCTCATATTGGGATTTTTAGTGTTGCTTGTCATTATTGACATCGCAAAGTAAATTCATAATCCCATGACCATTTCCTAATACTACCCATGAGGTAGGGGTAGTTAACGGCGATACTTAACAGCATTTAACAAAATTGGTATGTATGGGCAAAAAAAAGAGCCGCAGAAACAGGTTCTACGGCTCCTTTTAATATATTTTTTCCTTATATACCCATAAGATTTGATGCTTTTGGGATAAAAACACCCCATTTCAGAGGCCTATATCACCTTTATTTATGAATTTTGTTAACATTCATTTAGAAATTGACGCTGACACCCCAAGGCTTCCTCCCATTTTCTCGGCGAGTGCTGCCATATCCTTACTTATTTTTTGATTGGTAATTCGGGCGTATATCTGCGTAGTCTGAATATTGGTATGACCCAGCATCTTCGATACTGATTCGATGGGTACACCATGTGAGAGTGTAACGGTTGTGGCGAAGGTGTGACGGGCAAGGTGGAACGTGATGTTCTTCTCAATGCCGCATACAACGGCTATTTCCTTCAGATAGGCATTCATCTTCTGGTTGCTCAACACGGGGAACAGAAGACCGTCCTTAGCCTGCCCCTCGTATTTCTTGATCAGTTCCTGTGGGATTGCGAGTAAGGGCACATTCACCGGGGTACCCGTCTTGTGCCTGTGAGTCATTATCCATTGATTGCCGTCAAAGGAAGTTTGGATATGTTCTTTCTTCAACTCTTTTATGTCTATATACGCCAATCCGGTGTAGCATGAGAAGATGAATATGTCGCGCACCTGCTCCAGCCGCTTTGTCGGAAACTCTTTCTCAGCAATAGTGGCAATCTCTTTTTCGGTGAGATAGCCTCTATCTACTCTCTTGATGCGGATTCTGTAGTTGGCAAACGGATCAGCAATAATCCAACCGTTGTTTTTGGCTTTTATGATAATCGCCTTGAATGTTTGGATGAACTTGGCTGTGGTATTCTCATTACATCCGCTTACTGTACGCAGATATGTCTCCAAGTCCACAATGAATTTGTGGTTAACATCGCGCAGTGGCATATCCGTAAGATGATACTTGAACTTGATGAATTCCTTTACTCTGCGTAATGCGCGGTCATATTTCTGGACGGTTGCAGGGGTCTTGCTTATTCCTATAAGGGCACGACATTCCTCTATGTGTTCCGTAAATAACCCTATGAGCGTCTGGTTTTCCGGAACAATCCCCATAAAGGCATTACGGAGTTTCTCGGCTGTGACAGTTTCATATCTTGACATATCGAAGTACATCTGACGAATTGATGACTCCATATCAGACATAAGTCCATTCAATTCAGTGGCAACTTTTGATTTGCCGCTGACCTTGCCTTGCTTGGTGTCCCACAGTTTGGGATTGACATTCAGTTTAGAACTGAAATTAGTGTTCTCTCCGTTGATGGTGATTCTTGTCATGATGCAGCACGTTCCGTCTGCATAGACATGGTTTCTTCGCAGGAAGAAACGGATTTTGAGGGTGCTTTTACTCATACGTCTTTTTGATTTGTTTGGGATTTTTTGTGGCGATCCCCAACAGGAATGAGCAAAAAGGCGTTAAGGATATTTAACTATCCCGATATTTGTCTCCGTAGGCTCATATCCAATTGGTAATCGAACGCAAAGTTAATTGATTACTCTGAGGTATGAGTAGACAAATCATTGCCAAATGACGACAAATCAGTTTGTTATACTGAAAAACCTAACAATTTGAGGTTTGCCGATTTTTCTGTTAGGTTTTTGTTAGGCAACTCTGTCTAACAATGGCCTAACAGTGTCAAATCTTGGCATTGCATCCAAAAGAAAATCCCCTGTAAATCAAGAATTTACAGGGGATTGGGATTGTTCCAAGCGGAGAGACAGGCTCTTGAACCTATACTTTCAAGAAATATCATAAAATTGCAAATCACTGATAATCATATACTATCCAAAGTATAGGGTAAATCTAAATCTTTCTAAATGCCTTTTGCTATTCCGAATATTGGGTGTATATTTGGGTGTAGAATTTCAAACGCACCCAATTATGAATATCAAACGTAACATCATTTTTGCATTGGAAAGCCGGAAAAAGAACGGAGTGCCAATCGTGGAGAACGTACCCATCCGTATGCGTGTCATATATGCAAGCCAACGCATCGAGTTTACAACAGGCTATCGGATTGATGTAGCCAAATGGGATGCCGACAAACAACGGGTAAAGAACGGATGCACCAACAAACTAAAGCAAAGCGCATCCGAAATCAATGCGGACTTGCTGAAATACTATGCCGAGATTCAAAACGTATTCAAGGAATTTGAGGTACAGGAAGCCATGCCAACCACCCAACAGCTAAAGGATGCGTTCAACCTGCGGATGAAAGATGCCAACGAAGAGCAGCAGGAAGAAACACAGATAAGCTTTTGGGAGGTATTCGATGAATTTGTAAAGGAGTGTGGCAATCAGAATAATTGGACGGCATCCACCTACGAGAAATTCTCAGCAGTGAAAAACCACCTCAAAGAGTTCAAGGAAGATGTAACCTTTGAATACTTCAATGAGTTCGGCTTGAACGAGTATGTGAATTTCCTGCGTGACAAAAAGGATATGAGGAACAGCACCATCGGCAAACAGATGGGATTCCTCAAATGGTTTCTGCGCTGGAGCTTCAAAAAAGGGCATCATCAGAACATGGCATACGATACTTTCAAACCCAAATTGAAAACCACCTCTAAAAAGGTGATATTCCTGACTTGGGACGAATTGAACAGACTGAAAGATTACCAGATACCAAAAGACAAACAATATCTGGAACGTGTCAGGGACGTTTTTCTGTTCTGTTGCTTCACAAGTCTGCGATATTCAGATGTTCGTAACCTGAAAAGAAGCGATGTGAAACCCGACCATATCGAAGTTACCACAGTCAAAACGGCAGACAGTCTGATAATTGAACTTAACGACCACAGCAAAGCCATACTTGAAAAATACAAGGAAGTTCATTTTGAAAACCATATGGTACTGCCCGTCATCAGTAACCAAAAGATGAATGATTATTTGAAAGAATTGGGGGAACTGGCTGAAATCAATGAGCCTGTACGGGAGACTTATTATAAAGGAAATGAACGTATAGATGAAGTCACCCCGAAATACGCATTGCTAAGCACCCATGCAGGAAGAAGAACATTTATTTGCAATGCGCTGGCTCTCGGTATTCCGGCACAGGTAGTAATGAAATGGACGGGGCATAGCGACTATAAAGCCATGAAACCTTATATTGACATAGCGGATGATATTAAGGCAAATGCCATGAACAAGTTTAACCAACTATAAAAGTATCAATCAGTTTCATAAATTATCCACTATTTGAATTATATTTGCGACAACAATAAACATTGAAACATGGAAAACAACAAAGAACATCATATAGAAAGAACGAACTTTGACGCATTTGTTCATGCTGTCGGTTCGGAAATAGAACAAGCGCAAGTCCGGCTGATTACCGCAGCCAATGCGCAAATGCTATTCCATTACTGGAAAATGGGCAACTATATCCTGTATCATCAGAACTTACAAGGCTGGGGAAGCAAAATCATCAAGCAACTGGCAAAGGCTATCCGATTCAATTATCCTGAAAAGAAAGGCTATTCGGAACGTAACCTTACTTATATGTGCCAATTCGCACGGTCATATCCGCTGAACGTGCTACGAAGTTTCATTGATACGGATGCAAGGCTATCTGTTCCAAGCATACAGAATGTCACGGATGAAGTCTTGAAACTAAACAACGGACAATTTACGCAAGAACTTACTGCGCAAATACAATCCACTGATAGTCAGTTGTTAGAATTTACGCAAGAACCTCTTGCGCAAATTCAGAATGTTGCCAAAACTGTATCTGCCATTTACCGGATAACGATTGAGGATATAGAAAAATTATTTTTGGCATCCCCTGTTGCCAGAATAAATTGGGCAAGCCATGTAATCATGCTCAATAATTCGCTTCCATTAGGTGTAAAATATTGGTACATGAAGCAATCGGTAGAAATGGGCTGGAGCAGCAATGTTCTTAAAATACAAATTGAAACCAACCTATATAACAGACAAATCAGCAACAACAAGGTAAACAATTTCACAGCCACACTTCCGGCACCACAAAGCGACCTTGCCAATTACCTACTGAAAGACCCGTATATCTTCGATTTGGCAGGAGCGAAAGAAAAGGCAGACGAAAGGGACATAGAGGAGCAACTGGTAAAGCACGTTACCCGTTATTTGTTGGAAATGGGCAACGGTTTTGCCTTTGTCGCCCGACAAAAGCATTTTCAAATAGGCAACAGCGATTTCTTTGCCGACCTTATTCTATATTCCATTCCCCTACACGCATACATCGTAGTGGAATTAAAGGCTACCCCATTCAAACCGGAGTATGCAGGACAACTGAACTTCTACATCAATGTGGTGGATGACAAGATGAGGGGAGAGAATGACAACAAGACTATCGGGTTGTTGCTGTGCAAAGGAAAAGACGAAGTTGTAGCACAATACGCCTTGACAGGCTACGACCAGCCGATAGGTATCAGCGATTATCAGTTGAGCAAGGCTATACCTGAGAATTTAAAATCAGTTCTGCCAAGTATAGAAGAAGTAGAGGAAGAACTGACTTCCTTTCTTG
>OFEZ01000872.1_pt1 | contig 18848 bp, 18 predicted proteins | sample 1521241 | NCBI WGS metagenome assembly OFEZ01 (sample SAMEA3504099, study PRJEB24116) | mouse gut metagenome | biome: mouse gut; feature: mouse-associated habitat; material: faeces | place: Denmark | collected 2011
ATAGTAAAACCCCCTAAGTTAGATTCCTTTGTCCAACTTAGGGGGTTCACTTCAGCTACAGTTTTTTTATTAGGCACGGCGCTCTTTTTTTAATTTCTCAGCTTGTTTAGCACTCAAGTTGCCGAGGGTGACTAAACGGTCTTCGATCAGGTCTAAAACGTAATTACGATCTGCTTGATTTTCAACAAAATCGTATTTATCGCCATCAATGATCAATAGTTGCGAGAGTTCATAATTTTTTTCAAAATCAGCATAATACCGTAAGAGACGTTGGTAATACTCGATCAATGAAGGATCAGTTGAGATCTGTTCATATTTACGCCCACGTTTTTGGATGCGCTTGATCATCGTATCATAGGAAACTTTGATCAAGACCATCAGATCAGTATCGTTAGTCGGAGTAGCTGCCTTAAGTTCAGTCAGCATATGGCCTAAAAGTTCTTGATAGGTCGCATATTCGATCTGAGTTGCATTTCCCATATCGGTATTCATCTTCATGAACATCGCATCTTCATAGATCGAGCGATCCAAAATGTTGTTTGGGTGTTGCATCGCTTGCTTCATCATCATAAAACGTCGATTTAAAAAGAAAGTTTGTAACAGATAGGCATAGGGATTAGTAGCCTCCTTATCGCCAGCTTGACGTTTTTTGGCTGCGATTTCGTTACCTTTATAAAATAAGGGTAAGACAGGGTTGTCTTCAACGGGTTCAAAGAACGGCTCTGAACCTAATTCTTGGGCCAAGATCTGTGTTAGGCTTGATTTACCTGATCCAATTATCCCAGCTAGTGTGATCATAGAAAGTTCATCCTCTCGGTTAATGTACTTAACTATCTTACATTTTTAGCGCTTGTTTTTCAAATAGTGAATTACTTGACTAATTGTCATGAGAGGCATATATTTCTCTATATATAAAATTTTTTATGAGGCAGACTCTAGGCAAGATGATAGCCTGCCAGAAAGGCTCGTGAGATAATGGAAAAACAAAAAAGACAGCTATTTTTAGGGTCTTTGATCACTCTGGGGATCGTCTACGGGGATATAGGGACTTCACCTTTGTATGTGATGAAGGCTTTATTAGCGGATCTAGGGAGTCCGCAAAACTTGACCCGTGGATATCTTATTGGCTGTCTCTCGTTAGTTTTTTGGACTCTGATGCTGATGACAACGATCAAATATGTTTTGATCGCATTGAAAGCAGATAACCACGGTGAAGGGGGGATCTTTGCCCTGTATGCTTTAGTGCGCCATCAAAAAAAGTGGCTGATCGTTCCGGCTTTGATCGGTGGGGCTGCTTTGTTAGCTGATGGGACTTTGACCCCAGCGGTGACCGTTACCAGTGCGATCGAAGGCCTAAAGGGGGTTGCATTTGGTCAAAATGTTCCGATCGCATCCCAAAATAGTGTGATCATTGTAACGTTTGTGATCTTATTAGTTTTATTTTTGATCCAACGTTTTGGGACAAGCTTGATCGGTAAAGGCTTTGGACCGGTGATGTTTATCTGGTTTAGCTTTTTAGCGATCGTAGGTCTGATCAATTTAGCCAGTGACCCGGGGATGTTAGTCGCTTTGTCACCACATTATGGTTTAAAATTACTGTTTTCACCAGAAAATAAAGTTGGGATCTTTATTTTAGGAAGCGTCTTTTTGGCAACGACAGGAGCTGAGGCGCTGTATTCAGATATGGGGCATGTTGGAAAGCGCAACATCTATCTGACCTGGCCCTTCGTCTGCACGGCGCTTATATTGAACTATTTTGGCCAAGGAGCATATTTGAGTACACACTTAGCTCAGATAAAAGCCCAAACTAGCTTTGAAAATCCATTCTATGCTGTTTTAAGTTCAGATTGGTATTTGTTTGGGGTAGTTTTGGCAACGTTGGCGGCCATTATTGCGTCACAAGCTTTGATCACAGGCTCATTTACCTTAGTTCAAGAAGCAGTTGGTTTAAAACTTTTACCCCGCATGAAAGTTGAGCATCCTAGTCTTTCGCGCGGGCAGATCTATATTTCTGCAGTCAACTGGTTATTGTGCTTGACTACGACGATCGTTTTATTTTACTTTAAGACTTCTGAACATATGGAAGCAGCTTACGGTCTAGCGATCACCTTGACGATGTTGATGACGACGCTTTTATTATTTGAGTATCTGCGGTCTAAAGAAAAACGGATCAGTGCAGTTTTAGTCTTAAGTTGTTTTAGTGTGATCGAACTGATATTTTTAGCTGCTAGCTTAAGTAAATTCATGCATGGCGGTTATGTGACGGTCTTTATCACCTTGTTGATCTTAAGCTTGATGTTTGTTTGGTTCTTTGGAAATCGTCTACGTGAGCGTTATGCAGATCGATCTGAGATGGTCAATTTAAAGGATTATAAGTCGATGTTACAAGCGCTAGCCAAAGATGAAAGTGAACCACTTTTTACAGATAACTTGATCGTTTTAGCTAAGGTAAAGCGCGATCTTAGTGTCAAACGTGAATTGTTGTATTCGATCTTAGATAAAAAGCCTAAGCGCGCTAAAGTTTACTGGTTCGTTACTGTCAATACGACTGATGAGCCCTATACTAACTATTATACGGTCGATATGCTTGGCACACGTAATATCGTCAATTTACAGTTATATTTAGGCTATAAGATGAATCCAAGCGTTAACTTATATCTCTATCAGATAGTTTCTGATCTGATGCAAAAAGATGTTATCGATGAACAGCCACAAAAATATACGACAGTTCCTGGACGGATCGTGGGTAACTTTTCTGTTTTAGCGATCCAAGAAGTTTTATCGCCAGATACGCGCATCTCAGCCTGGATGCGCTTGTTGATCTCGGCACGGATCTTTATTCAAAATCACAGTACGACACCAGTTCAGTGGTTCGGACTTGAAACTAGTGAGGTCCACCTTGAAAAGGTCCCACTTTTCTTGAAGAAGCGTTCGGTACCTGTGATCGAGCAACGGGTGATCTTAAATCCTAAAGACATCAAACGCAGTACTTGCGAATAATTGATCGCACCCAGTTATTGGGTGCTTTTTCGTGTTTTCCTTAAAATAAAATGTGTTTGTGTGTTTTTTTATAGATTATACGTATAAAATTATTATATTTTAAAAAATAGTTCGATTTTTTATTTTGTGTGTGCCCATTGCAGGGGCTTTTATAAAACAGGATAAATAATAGTATTTTATTTTGACAATTATAAGCCACTTTGTTATGCTTAAAGCAACTTGAGGGCTGATCAAGATCTTGATAGCCGCTGGAAAATAGTGTGGTAGTGGTGTCCCCCAAGCTTTTGAGTTTGAAAATAACCAAGAAAGGATATGCTATATCGCTTTCGGTCGTGTTTTATGCGATCCCACATAGATATGGCGGGCGCTTAGATTGAGTAATCGAATTAGTATTGTGATGGGCAGCTATTCTGATTGGGAGACCATGAAAAATACAGCTGCTGTTTTAGATGAATTTGGTGTAAAATATGATAAGGCTGTGATCTCAGCTCATCGTATGCCCGAAGAAATGATGGCCTTTGCTAAAGACGCTGTAGATAATGGGATCGAAGTGATCATTGCGGGGGCTGGTGGTGCGGCCCATCTGCCGGGAATGGTCGCTGCTAATACTGTTTTACCAGTCATTGGTGTTCCAGTTCAGTCACGAGCCTTAAATGGCTTAGATTCGTTGTTATCGATCGTCCAGATGCCAGCGGGGGTTCCAGTCGCAACGACTGCGATCGGCGTAGCAGGTGCTAAAAATGCTGCTCTATTGGCACTGCAGATCCTGGGTGTTACCGATAAGACGATCCAAAAAGATCTCCTTGCTTATCGACAGGAAATGCACGCTAAAGCTGTGGAAAGCGGTGATCTTCTTGGCTGATACAGCGCAACTCAAACAAGGGCAAACGATCGGGATCATCGGTGGTGGTCAATTGGGGCAAATGCTAGTTTTATCGGCTAAAGAGATGGGGCTAAAGACGATCATTTTAGATCCTGATGCCACTTGTCCAGCTGGGCAGGCAGCTGATGCCCAGATCGTGGCGCCATATGATGATCTTTTGGCTTTAGAAGAATTAGCAAAGCGATCTGATGTTTTGACTTATGAGTTTGAAAATGTCGATCTAGCAGCTTTAGAGCATTTAACAGATGCTAAATTATTGCCACAAGGGACAAAATTGCTGCAGATAACTAAGAATCGCTTAGCCGAAAAAACTTTCTTACATGAGCATGGTTTAAAGACCGCTCCATTTAGAGCAGTCAATACAAGGGCAGAGCTTGAGCAAGCAGTAGCTCAATTAGGTTTTCCAAGTATTTTAAAGACTTGTGAAGGAGGCTATGACGGTAAAGCTCAGTTTACGCTCAAAGAAGAGGCTGATCTTGATGTTGCCAGCGAATTACTAGCACAAGGTCCATGTATCTTAGAGGGCTTTGTGAATTTTTCTTTGGAATGTTCTGTTATGGTCGCACGGAATGCTAAAGGAGAAGTAACTGTCTTTCCAGTCAGTGAAAATGTTCATCGTGACCATATCTTGCATGAAAGTATCATACCAGCCCGGATCACCTTAAAGGAACAACAAAAAGCACAGACCATTGCAATAAAGATCGCTCAAAGTTTAAATTTACGGGGGATCTTAGGTGTGGAACTTTTTGTAGAGCCTAACGGTGAGATCTACGTCAATGAACTAGCGCCACGTCCGCATAATTCAGGACATTATTCGATCGAAGCCTGCAACTTCTCGCAATTTGATATACATAATCGGGCAGTCATGAATTGGCCTTTGCCTAAGATCGAATTGTTGAAACCGGCTATCATGGTCAATATTTTAGGGCAACATAAGGCTTTAAGTGAAGACTTGATCGCCCGAAAGCCACAATGGCATTTCCATGACTATGGCAAAAAAGATGTTAGAGTAGATCGTAAGATGGGGCATATTACGATCTTGACTGACGATCTAGAACAGACTTTAGCTGAGATCAAAGCAACTCAAGTTTGGGATTAAACACAATCAAAGGAGAATCATTAATGATTTCACGTTATACACGGCCTGAAATGGCTGCAATTTGGACAGATGAGAAAAAATTTGAATGTTGGTTAGCGGTTGAATTGGCTGCTGATGAAGCATGGGCTAAATTAGGACATATTCCAGCCGAAGATGTCGAAAAATTAAAGCAAAATGCTAAATTTGACGTTGACCGCATTCAAGAGATCGAAGCGGTGACCCACCATGATGTGATCGCATTTACACGTAATGTATCTGAATCATTAGGGGAAGAAAAAAAATGGGTCCACTATGGTTTGACCAGCACAGACGTGGTCGATACAGCTTATGGTTATCAATTAAAGCAAGCTAACGATATCATCCGAAAAGACCTTAAAGATTTCACTCAGATCGTAGCTGATAAAGCACGAGAACATAAAAATACAGTGATGATGGGGCGGACTCACGGTGTTCATGCTGAACCAACAACATTTGGTGCTAAGTTAGCTCGTTGGTATTCAGAAATGAAACGTAATATCGAACGTTTTGATCGTGCTGCTAAAGGTGTTGAAGCAGGCAAGATCAGTGGTGCGGTCGGAACATATGCTAATATCGATCCTTTTGTTGAAGAATACGTCTGTGAAAAATTAGGGATCCGTGCACAAGAAGTGTCGAGTCAAGTCTTGCCACGTGATCTGCATGCTGATTACATGGCTTCTTTAGCTTTGATCGCTACAAGCTTGGAAGAATTTGCAACTGAGATCCGTGGTTTACAAAAATCAGAGACACGTGAAGTCGAAGAATATTTTGCTAAAGGGCAAAAAGGTTCATCTGCAATGCCACATAAGCGTAACCCGATCGGCTCAGAAAATATTTGTGGTTTAGCTCGTGTTTGCCGTGGTCATATGGTCACAGCTTATGAAAATGTTGCTTTATGGCATGAACGTGATATTTCTCATTCTTCAGCAGAACGCATCATTTTACCAGATACAACGATCTTGATCGATTACATGTTGAATCGCTTTGGTCGGATCGTGAAGAATTTGACGGTTTTCCCAGAAAACATGAAGCGCAACATGGATAAGACATTTGGCTTGATCTACAGTGGACGGGTCTTGCTGAAGTTGATCGATACTGGTATGAGCCGTGAAGAAGCTTATGACCTTGTGCAACCATATACAGCTAAAGCTTGGGATGGACAAACACAGTTCCGCCCATTGCTTGAAAGTGATGCAACGATCATGAGTCGTTTATCCAAAGAAGATCTTGACGATGCGTTCGATTATCATTGGCATTTGAAACATATTGATGATATTTTTAAACGTGTTGGTTTAGAATAGCACCTATAATGTAAATTTAAGATTTAAAAGGCCTTGATCTGTGTGATCGAGGCTTTTTTATAAACAACATAAAATTTACAGTGTAGTGGCCGACCTTAGTTAGTTAAAAAACGGTACCCAAGGGAAAGTTCGTGTTTTGGTGTATCTTTATATTGGAATACGAACTTTATTTGAGTTATCTTATATATTTAAGTTTATATTTTTAAAATTTTAACAATGAATATTCGGTGTTTTTTTGTTGACGTGACAGAAGGAGTTTGTTATCTTATAGATGTGAATTGTCGAATTATATTTGTTGCATGTTGTTTTAAAGTTCGTTTTTTAAAGTTAAAGGAGCAAAAATATAGCCATGGGTGAAGTAATTTATACAGGAAAAGCAAAACAAATGTGGAGTACAGATGATCCCGAGGTCTTGCGGGTCGTTTATATGGATCAGGCAACTGCTTTGAATGGCAAGAAAAAAGACCAGATCAAAGGTAAAGGACAGATCAATAATGAGATCTCGACATTGGTCTTTGAATATTTGGCTGAGCAAGGGATCAAGACCCACTTCATCAAAAAGTTATCCCCGACAGAAGAATTGGTACATAAAGTTGAGATCATTCCACTCGAAGCGGTGACACGTAATGTAGCCACAGGGCACTTTGTCACACGCTTTGGCGTTAAAGATGGTCAGGTGTTTAAGACACCAGTTGAAGAAACATACTACAAAAGTGATGCTTTAGATGATCCTTTTATCAACGAATCACAGACTTTAGCCCTGGGCTTAGCGACCAAAGCTGAACTCACAGAGATCTGGGAGCTTTCGCGTAAGACAAATCAATTGCTAACAGCGTTATTTGCTAAAGCCGATCTGACTTTAGTGGACTTCAAGCTTGAATTTGGGCGTTTAAGTGACGGTACTTTAGTTTTAGCCGATGAATTTTCACCTGATAATTGCCGGCTTTGGGACAAAAAAACTAAGGCTCATATGGACAAAGATGTTTATCGACAAGATCTAGGTGAGTTGACCCCGGTTTATGAAGAAGTTTTAGCCCGCTTACAACAAGCTTTAGAGGAGGAAAAGTAATGACTGACGTAAGAATCTATGTGACTTATAAGGAATCCGTCTTTGATCCCCAAGGTGATACGATCAAACAAGCGATCCATGCATTAGGTCATGATGAAGTCAAAGATGTTAAGGTAGGTAAATTCTTTGATGTGACTCTTGATCCAAGTAAAAAAGATATTGAGACTGCAGTTAAAGAAGTAGCTGAAGAATTACTGGTCAATTTTAATCTTGAAACTTATCACTATGAGATCATGGAGGAAGCCTAATGAAGATCGCAGTCGTTGTTTTTCCGGGGTCCAATTGTGATATCGATCTCTACGAAGCTTTGCATACAGTTTTGGATGCAGATGTAGAGTATGTTTCGCATAAATGTGAGGATATGAGTGATTTTGATGCTGTGATGTTACCCGGTGGTTTTTCTTATGGGGATTACTTGCGTTGTGGTGCGATCGCGCGTTTTTCAAAAGTCATGCCTGAGATCGTAAAAATGGCCAAAGCAGGTAAACCAGTCTTTGGAACTTGCAATGGTTTCCAGATCTTGACTGAAGCTGGTTTGTTGCCAGGCGCATTGAAACAAAATGATAGTTTGAAATTTGTTTGCAAGACAGTACCTTTGAGAGTCGAAAATACTAAAACGCCATTTACACATCAATATCAGCAAGATGAAGTGATCAAGTTACCGATCGCACATGCTGATGGCAGTTACTTTGCTGACGAAGCTACTTTGTCTGAACTAGAAGCTAATGGACAAGTTGTTTTCCGCTATGCGGGAGAAAATCCCAATGGTAGTTTGCATGATATTGCGGGGATCTGCAATAAGCAAGGAAATGTTTTGGGGATGATGCCACACCCAGAACGAGCAGTAGAAGCTTTATTAGGCAATGAAGATGGCTTACGTGTCTTCAAATCATTATTGGAAAATGGCACAGTTAAAACGGAGGAAAGCTAATGGCTGAAATGACACCAGAAGAGATCAAAACCAAAAAACCATATCTTGAATGGGGTTTGACGCAAAAAGAATACGATTATATCTGTGATGAATTGCTCCAGCGCTTACCAAACTATACGGAAACAGGGCTGTTTTCGGTCATGTGGAGCGAGCATTGTTCTTATAAGAAGTCTAAGCCAGTTTTGCGCTTATTTCCTACCAAAAATGAACGTGTTTTACAAGGACCAGGGGAAGGTGCCGGGATCGTTGATATTGGTGATGGCTTAGCGGTAGTTTTTAAAGCTGAAAGTCATAATCATCCTTCTGCTGTTGAACCCTACGAAGGTGCAGCCACTGGGGTCGGTGGGATCTTGCGCGATATTTTTAGTATGGGCGCGCGCCCCGTTGCCTCACTTGACTCATTACATTTTGGCGAATTGACAGATGCGCGGACCAAATACTTAGTCAATGGCGTTGTGGCCGGGATCGGCGGTTATGGCAACTGTATGGGGATCCCAACTGTTGGCGGTGAGATGACGTTTGATGAATGTTATCGTGGCAACTGTTTGGTTAATGCGATGAGTGTCGGTTTGATGGAACAAAAAGACATGCAAAAAGGACGTGCGGCTGGTGTTGGGAATGCGGTGATCTATGTTGGGGCTAAGACCGGACGTGATGGGATCCACGGTGCGACTTTTGCCTCAAGTGATTTCAGTGACGAAAAAGAGACGCAACGTTCAGCTGTTCAGGTCGGTAATCCATTTATGGAAAAATTACTCATGGAAGCTTGTTTGAAATTGACCCATGACCATAAAGATTGGTTGGTCGGGATCCAAGATATGGGAGCAGCAGGGATCGCTTCATCTTCGTGTGAGATGGCCTCAAAGGCAAATAGCGGATTAGTTTTAGAGTTAGATAAAGTGCCACAACGTGAAAGTAAAATGTCTGCTTACGAGATCATGTTATCTGAATCACAAGAACGGATGTTACTTTGTGTGCATAAAGGGTATGAAGAAAAGGTCATCAACTTGTTCAAAGATTTTGAGCTTGAAGCGGTTGTGGTCGGGCGCGTAACAGATGATGGCCAATATCTTTTGAAACATCATGGTCAAGTAGTTTGTGATATTCCAGTCAAAACGTTAACGGATGACGTTTTAGAAGAACCAAGCCAAGAAAAAGTACCCAAACGTTTGCTAAAAGCTAAAGAAATGCCCCAATGGGTCCCAACGATCACCGAGCCTAAACAAACTTTACTCGAGTTGTTGCAACAGCCAACGATCGCTTCAAAAGAAATGTTTACACAGACTTATGATTCACAAGTACGCACGAGCACAGTTTTAGGACCAGGAAGCGATGCAGGTGTGATCCGAGTTCGAAAAACAAATAAAGCTTTAGCGATGACTACAGATGGTAATGGACGCTTTATTTATTTAGATCCAAAGATCGGTGGACAAATGGCAGTCGCTGAAGCCTGTGCCAATGTTATCTCTAGTGGTGCTTTGCCGCTAGCGATGACAGATTGTTTGAATTATGGTGATCCCAATGATCCTGAGATCTACTATGAATTACATCATTCCGTAGCAGGGATGGCCCAAGCCTGTGAAGTCTTTGATACGCCAGTTATCTCAGGTAACGTATCTTTATATAATGAAACCAATGGTGAAGCGATCTACGGAACTCCGATGGTCGGTATGGTCGGGTTGATCGAAGATGTTTTGCGTATCATCCCTTCGACTGTAAAAAATGCGGGTGATGCATTGTATTTAGTTGGTCCAAAGACAAAAGCTGACTTTTCAGGTAGCGAGATCCAAAAGATGCAGACGGGTAAGATCTTTGGGACGCTAAATGAATTAGATCTGTCTAATTTAAATAAGGTAATGAAACAACTTTTAACAGCCATGCAAACTGGCTTGGTCACAAGCAGTCATGATGCTAGTGAAGGTGGTTTAGGTGTCTGTTTAGCTGAAACATTATTTAACAGTGAGCTAGGGGCTAAAGTAACGCTAAACTTGAGTAGTTCAGAATTCTTTAGTGAAACGCCAGGTCGTTTTATCGTCAGTGTTCCGCAAAATAAGCGCACTGAATTTGAGAAAACTTTAGGGACAGCGCAAAGTTTTTTAGGTGAAGTAGATAGTGTGCCTAAGTTAGCTGTGACCTTAACTGATGCAGAATTTGAAGTTGAAGTAAGCGAAGCACAAAAATTATGGGAGGAAGCGATACCGTGCCTTATGAAATCAAAGGATTAAACGAAGAATGTGGTGTATTTGGTGTTTTTGATACTAAAAAGGCCAATCAACTGACATATTTTGGTTTACACAGTCTACAACATCGCGGTCAAGAAGGTGCGGGGATCGTCTCAAGTGATGGTACCAAACTCAAGCAATTCAGAAATAAGGGTCTATTGGCTGAAGTCTTTGCTAATGAAGCTGATCTGGATAGTTTAGACGGGAACGCGGCGATCGGGCATGTTCGCTATGCAACTAGTGGTAATGATTCGATCAATAATCTCCAGCCTTTTTTATTCAACTTTTATGATGATGAAGTTGCATTGGCACACAACGGTAATTTGACTAACGCTAAAAGCCTCAGGCATCAATTGGAAAAAGCTGGCTCTGTTTTTCACTCTAATTCTGATACTGAGATCTTGATCCATTTGATCAGGCAAAAGCGAGATCTGGATTTTATTGATGCCTTAAAAGCAAGCTTAAATGAGGTCAAAGGTGGCTTTGCCTTTCTTTTGCTGCAAAAGGAGCGCTTGATCGCAGCTTTAGATCCTAATGGTTTCCGGCCGTTATGTATCGGACAACTAAAAAATAAAGCCTATGTCGTTGCAAGCGAGACCTGTGCTTTGGACATGATCGGTGCTAAATTCGTTCGGGATGTTAACCCAGGTGAATTGATCATTATCGATAAAGACGGTCTGCATATCGATACTTATACTGATACCACTAAGTTGGCAGTTTGTTCAATGGAATATATTTATTTTGCGCGACCAGATTCGATCATCCACGGTGTTAATGTGCATACTGCTCGTAAACGGATGGGGTGCTTGTTAGCAAAAGAACAGCCAGTTGATGCTGATATCGTGATCGGCGTTCCCAATTCATCTTTATCAGCAGCTTCAGGTTTTGCCGAAGAAGCTGGATTACCATATGAAATGGGCTTGATCAAGAGTCAATATGTGGCTAGAACTTTTATCCAGCCGACCCAAGAGTTACGTGAGCGGGGGGTAAAATTAAAGCTCTCAGCTGTTCGGGGGGTCGTGGAAGGTAAAAAAGTTGCGATCATTGATGATTCGATCGTGCGGGGGACGACTTCAAAGCAGATCGTTAAACTTTTAAAAGAGGCGGGTGCTAAGGAAGTACATATGCGGATCGCTTCACCACCATTGCGTTTTCCATGTTTTTATGGGATCGATATTTCAACTAGAGCAGAATTGATCGCAGCTGATCACAGTGTTCAAGAGATCTGTGAGGTGATCGGTGCTGACTCACTGGGCTTTTTGAGTACGGAAAGTTTGATCAAGGCGATCGATATCCCTAGTGGTAGAAAGGTTGAAAATGGTGGCCTGACAGTCGCTTACTTTGATGGCAAATATCCGACGCCACTGTATGATTATGAAGCCGATTATTTAGCCTCACTCAAGCAACAAGAAGAAAGGAATTTTTTGCGATGAGTCGTTATCAAGAAGCTGGTGTTGACGTTAATGCTGGTTATGAAATGGTCAAAAAGATCAAACAAGATGTTGCTTCGACTGCACGTTTAGGGATGCTAGGTAGTCTAGGAAGCTTTGGTGGGATGTTTGATCTGAGTGTTTTAAATCTAAAGCATCCGGTTTTAGTTTCAGGAACTGATGGTGTAGGGACGAAATTGATGATCGCTCAGGCATTAGATAAGCATGACACGATCGGGATCGATTGTGTAGCGATGTGTGTCAATGACATTTTAGCTCAAGGGGCTGAACCGTTATATTTTTTAGATTACATCGCTACTGGAAAAAATGATCCCACTAAGATGGCACAGATCGTTTCTGGTGTAGCAGAAGGCTGTCGCCAAGCCGGGGCAGCTTTGATCGGGGGCGAAACAGCTGAAATGCCTGATATGTATGCTCCAACTGAATATGATCTGGCTGGTTTTGCTGTCGGAGCGGTCGAAAAGAGTAAACTTTTGGATGAAACTCACCCTAAAGCAGGGATGAAATTGATCGGTCTACCTTCAAGTGGTCTACACTCTAATGGTTTTTCATTAGTTAGACAGATCTTATTCAAAGATCATCAGCTAGACTTGGACGATCGCCCAGCAGAACTTTTAGGCAAAAGTGTTGGCGAAGTGTTATTAGAGCCTACTCGGATCTATGTCAAAGCTGTTTTACCATTGATCAAACAGGGGTTGATAAGTGGTGTTAGTCATATCACAGGCGGTGGTCTGCTCGAAAACTTACCGCGCATGTTTGAAGATGGGTTGCAGGCACGATTGGATTATGCTTCATGGGATAAGCCTGCGATCTTTGGGTATTTGAGAGATCTAGGTGAGCTAAAGCAAGCTGATTTATTAGAGACTTTCAACTTAGGGATCGGGTTAGTTTTAGCCGTTGCACCGCAGAATGTTCCAGCGGTCAAAGACTTATTACAGCAGGCTGCTGAGCCGTTTTACGAGATCGGAGAACTGGTAAAACGGCCTGAAAATGCAGCTAAGATCGAGATCGATTTTTAAGGGGGGATTTGATGCGCACAGCAATTTTTGCATCGGGTAGCGGTTCAAATTTTGAAGTTTTAGCCCAAAAATTTCAAGCCGGTGAATTTAAGGCTGAGCTGGTGCTATTATTTAGTGACCATCCGGACGCTTTTGTGATCAAACGTGCCCAGAAACTAAAGGTCCCCTACGAGACTTTTACCGTCAAAGAATGTGGGGACAAAGTTTCATATGAAAAACGTATTATGGAGATCTTAAAGAAGTATCGGATCGATTTTATCATCTTAGCGGGTTATATGCGTGTTTTAGGTGAAAAGATCGTCTTAGCCTATGATAAACGGATCGTTAATCTACACCCAGCATATTTGCCTGAATACCAAGGGCTACATGCGATCGAACGGGCTTTTAGCGATCATCAAACGCAAGGCAAAAGTCAGACCGGCGTGACGATCCATTATGTCGATACTGGCTTAGATACGGGGCCAGCGATCTTACAAAAGCATGTCCCGATCTATCCAGATGACACATTAGAAACGCTCGAGCAGCGGATCCATGCGTGTGAACATGAATTGTATCCTCAAGCACTAAAGCAGATATTTAAAGGAGAATAAGCGTGAAAAGAGCATTGATCAGTCTTTCAGATAAAAGTGGTATCGTTGAATTTGCCCAAGGGTTAGTCGCAAATGATTTTGAGATCATTTCGACAGGGGGCACCCAAAAAATGTTAGAAGAAGCTGGGATCAAGACCCTGGCGGTAGAAGAAGTAACTAATTTTCCTGAGATCTTAGATGGTCGGGTCAAGACGTTGAATCCATATATCCATGGTGGTCTTTTAGGTAGACGTGACTTATCCGAGCATGTTGCAACAATGGAAAAATTAGCGATCAGACCGATCGATCTAGTATGTGTCAACTTATATCCTTTCAAAGAAACGATCACCGATCCTAGCAAGGATTTTGCAGATGCGATCGAAAATATCGATATCGGTGGCCCAAGTATGTTGCGTTCAGCCGCTAAAAACTTCAATGATGTGACGGTGGTCGTAGATAAAGCTGATTATGAGAAAGTTTTAGCAGAATTGAACAATGAAGGTAATACGACTTTAGCAACACGTAAAAAATTAGCGGCTAAAGCTTTTGAACATACAGCGAGCTATGATGCGATGATCGCACATTACTTTGCTGAGCAATTACATGAAGTTGCACCAGAGAAGTTGACGCTGACTTATGAATTAGAATCAAAAATGCGCTATGGCGAAAATTCGCATCAACCGGCGTGGTTCTATCGGGATGCTTTGCCTAAAAAATATGCGATCACTTCTGCTAAGCAGTTAAATGGTAAGCAATTATCCTATAACAATATCAAGGATGCCGATGCTGCACTGCGGATCGCACGCGAATTTGAAGGACCAACAGTGGTCGCTTTAAAACATATGAATCCATGTGGGATCGGACAAGCAGACAACTTGGAAAAAGCTTGGGATCTAGCTTATGCGGCCGATCCGATCTCGATCTTTGGTGGTATTATCGTGTTGAATCGTCCAGTCGATGTCAAAACGGCTGAAAAAATGCATAAGCTCTTCTTAGAGATCATTATCGCACCTAGTTTTGAGCCTGCTGCCCTAGAAGTTTTGAAGCAAAAGAAGAATTTACGTTTATTAGAGTTAGATTTTAGCGCTAAAGATGAGACGCCAGCTTTTGAAACGGTTTCTGTTATGGGAGGCTTGTTGGTCCAAGAACAAGATATGACGTTAGAAAATCTCGCTGATTGGACTGTTGTTACGAAAAAAGCGCCAACTAAAGCACAAGAAAAAGCATTATTGCTTGCTTTAAAGGCGGTCAAGCATACTAAATCTAATGCGATCGTAATAGCCAATACTGAACGTACATTAGGGATCGGAGCTGGTCAACCTAATCGGATCGACTCGACCAAGATCGCAGTGGGCCATGCTAAAGAATTTATCGATGAGCAAACAGTTTTGGCCTCAGATGCCTTTTTCCCAATGGATGACTGTGTTGAATATGCGGCTAAAAATGGGATCAAGGCGATCATTCAACCGGGTGGGTCGATCCGCGATGAAGATTCGATCAAAATGGCTGATAAGTATGGCATCGCAATGTTGACTACGGGTATCAGACACTTTAGACACTGATAGGCGAGGGTGAAACGCAAATGAAAGAGGATTTAAAATTGTTAGTCGTTGGTTCTGGCGGACGTGAACATGCGATCGCTAAAAAATTATTAGCTAGTTCACATGTTAGTCAAGTTTATTGTGCCCCAGGTAATCCGGGAATGACAGTGGATGGGATCATACCAGTTGCGATCTCTGAACTCGATTTTTTGGCACTTAAAGGTTTTTGTTATGAAGAAAAGATCGCCTGGACTTTTGTAGGACCCGAAAATGCATTAGTCGCTGGGATCGTGGATTCATTTGAAGCAGATGGTCTAAAGATCTTTGGTCCAGCCAAGACAGCAGCTCAGTTGGAAGGTTCAAAAGACTTTGCGATGCGCTTTATGAATAAGTATGCTGTTCCAACGGCAAAATTTGCCACTTTTTCTGACTCGGATTCAGCGATCGAAGGGCTAGCAGAATTTAGTGAACCCGTCGTGATCAAAGCAGATGGATTAGCAGCTGGTAAGGGGGTCGTGATCGCCCAAACAAAAGACCAGGCTAGAGAAGAGATCGCGTTGATGTTTAAAAAAGGGCAAAAGCGCCTCGTACTCTCAGAATTTTTGTCTGGAGCAGAATACTCACTCTTTGTTGCGGTAGGTCGTAAAGACTACCGGATACTTCCAATGGCTCAAGACCATAAGCGAGCCTTTGATTTTGATAAAGGTTTGAATACTGGTGGGATGGGGGCTTATAGTCCATTACCACAATTGCCAGAAACAGATTATCAGCGGATGTTACATGAAGTTGTTGAACCAACGATCGCTGGCTTGCGTCAAGAGGAGTTTGATTACTGTGGGATCTTATATATCGGGTTGATCATGACTGAACAAGGTCCTAAAGTCATTGAATACAATGTGCGTTTAGGCGATCCTGAGACGCAGGTCGTCTTACCTCGGATCACATCTGACTTTGCGCAGTTGATCGACTGTGCCCTTAATGGTGACGCCTTGCCAGCGATCGAAGTAACAGCTAAAGCTTGCTTAGGTGTAGTCGTAGCGGCTGCTGGCTATCCTGGTGAGTATCTCAAAGGGCAAGTTTTGCCCGGATTGCAAGCAACAGATGAGATCAAGGTCGATTATGCTAATGTCAGTGAAAGATCAGAGCAGTTTGTGGGGAATGGTGGTCGTTTACTGTGTGTTTTAGCGCTAGAAGACGACCTTCAGCTGGCACAAGCGAAAGCATATAGCTATTTAGCGCAACATAAATTTGTGGATTGCTATTATCGACATGATATCGGGGCTAAAGCCACAGGAAAGTTCGCTGGAGTTACTGGAAAACTCGAAAAATTGAGCTAGGATAAAGCATGTGAGATGATCAGGTCGCCATGATGCCATAGCATTGTGGTGGCCTTTTGTTGTTTGCCAGTTATGATATATGTTTTAAAGGTCAATGAAAGCTTTTTTGACTTGTCTTATATTTTGAGAAATGGTATTTTTAGGGGGAAATAATTTGGGCAAGGTAGGAAACTAGATGAGTAATTTTATGTATCAAGCATTCAGTGAAGTCGCTAAGCAAAAAGCTTTTGTGACGGCAGCTAAAGTATTGAATGTGACACCATCAGCGATCAGTCATTCGATCAATGGTCTAGAAAAAGAGTTGGGTTTTGCACTATTTTTCCGTAATCGCAATGGAGTTCAATTGACCTCTGCTGGGGAAAAGATCTTACCGATCGTCCGTGAACTATTGAATACTGAAGATAAGTTATTAGAAGAAGCCGCTCGGATCAACGGGCTGGATCAGGGACGATTGCGGATCGGGGCTTTTAGTAGTGTCTGTATCAATTGGCTTCCTGATATGATCAATACCTTCAAGAAGAATTATCCCGAGATCGAAGTTTCGGTCTGGCAGGGGAACTTTAATGAAGTTATCCAACAGATCAAATTAGGTGAGCTCGATATTGGCTTTTCCGCTCTACCGATCAAAGAGAATCTGGAAGTTTTACCGTTATATCGAGATGAGATCTACTGTGTTGCGCCTGAAGGATTTACACCACAAGATAAAAAAGCTGTTGTGGCTAGTGATGTGGCGGATAAACCGTTTATTCTCCAAGAGATCGATTATGATCGCAATACTAAAGAAGCCTTGGATGATTATAATGTTTCTGTCAATTCGATCCAGTACAGTATCGATGATGCCTCGATCATTGCAATGGTCGAATCAGGACTGGGGTTTGGGATCTTACCAGAATTAGCTCTACAAAAACTTTCAGGTAATGTCGTGCAGTATCCCTTTGCCAAGCGACATTTTCGGACAATTGCTCTAGTGACGCATAATAAAGCCCAGCAAACACCTTCGACACGGGCTTTTATCCGAGTCATTGTGGACTATTTAACAGCGCGTTATGGTGGGTTAGTGTAGCGATCACAGTAAGAATTGTTAAAAAAATTAAATAAAGTCAAATTTATTGACTAAGGTACTTGCATCTAGCATCAAAGTTTGTTAATATTCATAGGACATTGCCAGGCAAAGTAGGTGAATATTAATCAATGGAAACAAAATTAAAAGTTGGCGACAAAGTGACATGTGATAAGTTTGCTTCATTGACACATGATTTTGTCGGTGCGATCGAAAAGATCTATGAAAATTCTGCAGTTGTTGAGATCTTGGAACATCATAAAGATGATACCGTAGTTGTGAGCGATTTCCATAATCGTGCTGTAGTAGCTTTAGATCACATGAAAAAGAAAACGGCATAAAAATTCAAAAAAAAGATGACAAACGAAGATAAGGGTGCTATAATTATCTTTGTTGTTGCGGGTGTAGTTTAGTGGTAAAACCACAGCCTTCCAAGCTGTTGTCGCGAGTTCGATTCTCGTCACCCGCTTAAGTGTTAAATGGGCCTATAGCTCAGCTGGTTAGAGCGCACGCCTGATAAGCGTGAGGTCGGTGGTTCGAGTCCACTTAAGCCCATGGGTGGGAAATATCTTTTGGATAATATCCACCTTTATCCTGCAAGTGGATGATTTCAAAGTCCACATGCATTACTGTACCTTGAAAACCGAATATTGATAAACCATGATCCAGATGGATGCAGAGATTCAATAAGAAATCAAAGCATTCATCCATACCGGAAAGATGCATGCAGAGAAAGCAGGCATAAGAAGGTATGAAAGACACGAGAAATAAGGCTGAAAGCACTCGAGAGAGTGTGGAAGGCAGAGGTTAAGCAAGAAAGAGCACAGGGTGGATGCCTTGGCACTAAGAGCCGATGAAAGACGCAGTAAGCTGCGAAAAGCTGTGGGGAGCCGCAAACAGGCAGTGATCCGCAGGTGTCTGAATGGGGAAACCCGCCGGGGAAACACCCCGGCACCGTGCACTGAATCCATAGGTGTACGGAGGGAACCCGGCGAACTGAAACATCTAAGTAGCCGGAGGAAAAGAAAGAAAACTCGATTCCGGAAGTAGCGGCGAGCGAAACTGGAAGAGCCTAAACCGCTGCGCGTGCGCGGCGGGGTATGGACCGCAGGAAAGTGTGAGAAGCTAAGCAGAACGAGCCTGGGAAGGCCGGCCAGAGCGGGTGAAAGCCCCTTATGCGGCAGCAAATCACATGGAGCGGAATCCGGAGTACCACGGGACACGAGAAACCCTGTGGGAAGGAGCGGGGACCACCCCGCAAGGCTAAATACTCCTTAGTGACCGATAGAGCAGAGTACTGTGAAGGAAAGGTGAAAAGGACCCCGGGAGGGGAGTGAAAGAGAACCTG